>Ga0307373_10007395_pt1 | contig 17159 bp, 18 predicted proteins | sample OX2MG_FD_202534 | JGI IMG/M metagenome (GOLD analysis project Ga0307373, IMG submission 202534) | Soil microbial communities from Risofladan, Vaasa, Finland - OX-2 | ecosystem: Environmental > Terrestrial > Soil > Coastal area > Acid sulfate soil | place: Finland: Risofladan, Vaasa | collected... | reverse complement strand
GCAACCGATCACTGCGTCGCTCGGCGAGCCGATCGTTCGGTCGATCCCGGAAGCGCCCGCGCGATCCCAGGCGGCCCTGGCACAACCATCGGGACGAGAACCGTTCCGGCGTCGACGCCCAACCGCAGCCAACGACAACGATCGGCGCATGCGATGACCGTCGGACCAGGCGGACCGATCTCCCGAAGGTCGACCGGAACCAGCTCCTGCTTGTTGGGTGGTCGCGGATCTCGACCCCGGTGTCGTTCGACGCTGAGCGCTCCGTCAGGGGGCGGTCAGCGTGAAAGGCGGTTCAGTAGCGACACGGCCGATCGGGCCGGTAGAGACACGAGGAGACCTCATGGCCGAACACATGGACCAGGCGGCGATCGCCAATGAACTGCAGGGGGAGATTCGGGACCTGCTGTGCCTCGCTGTCGTGGGTGATCATGTCCGATGGGTAGTGGTCGGCGAGGAGGTCGCAGAACTCGGCCAATGGCTGAGCGACTCGGCAGTTCAATGGCGGGTATGGGCCGACCAAGTAGCAAGGCGGCTCGTCGGACTGGGTGTCGCGCCCGATGGTCGGGTGCGATCGTTGGCGAAGGACGTCCCTTTCAACTGGGTTCCCGACGGATGGCTCCAACTCGATGAGGCGCGACAATTGGTTGGCGAGCGCCTCAGCAAGGTGACCGGATGGGCTCGGGCTCGCTGTTCGCTGGGCTTGGACCCAGAGACCGGCCGACTGCTCGATGCGGTGTGCTTGGGCCTCGAGGCGCAGCTGGCAGAATTCCAGACAAGAAGCTGACCGCAATCATTCCGGGCCGGTGACCCGTCCTCAAACTGGGCCGAATCCTCGACCCGTCACCGCCGGCAGCCAACGACGACGGCCTAGTCTCTTCGGCGGTCCGGTAGCTGACCTGACGGCGCCGAGAGTGCCCTCCTTGGGTGTCGCGCGGGCCGGCGCGCACGAAGTCGTCAACGAGACAGGCGTAGACCAGCCAGTCGGCAGCAGCCAGGGAGCGGACGACGTTGCGGGCGAGGGCGATCCCCTGCCGTTGGGCGTGCTGTGCCTACCGTCGGAGAAGGCAACGGCGTCCTCCGTGACCTCTTCGACCCCGATCCCGAGCCGGACTTCGATCCCCGGTGGAAGCCGGCGAAACCGGCGCCCACGGTCAGCGCATCCGGTGGGTCAGCGCGCATGTGGGGAGGGTCGGCCGTCGTCGAGGAGCTGGCGCAGCACGTAGGGCAGGATCCCGCCGTGGCGGTAGTAGGCGGCCTCGGCGGGCGTGTCGACGCGCACCACGGCGTCGAACACAACCTCGCCCGCGTCCACGTGCACCATCGAAGGGATGCTGCCTTCGTTGAACGCGTCGATGCGGGTGATCGAGAACGTCTCTTCACCCGTGAGCCCGAGCGAGTCGGCGCTCTCACCGTCCCGAAACTGCAGCGGCAGGACCCCCATGCCGATGAGGTTCGAGTGGTGGATCCGCTCGTAGGACTCGGCGATCACGGCGCGTACGCCGAGCAGCGCCGTGCCTTTGGCTGCCCAGTCACGCGAGGAGCCCGAGCCGTACTCCTTGCCGGCGAGGACGATGAGGGGGATGCCGGCGGCCGAGTAGTGGACGGACGCGTCGTAGATCGTGGTGACCGGGGCGTCGGGCTGTGAGAAGTCCCGGGTGTAGCCGCCCTCGGTACCAGGGGCGAGTTGGTTGCGCAGCCGGATGTTGGCGAAGGTGCCGCGGATCATCACCTCGTGGTTGCCGCGCCGCGCGCCGTACGAGTTGAAGTCGCGCCGGTCGACGCCGCGTTGGGCGAGGTACCTTCCAGCGGGCGAGTCGGCTTTGATCGCACCAGCGGGGGAGATGTGGTCGGTCGTGACCGAGTCGCCCAGCTTGGCCAGCACTCGGGCACCGGAGATGTCGGTGGCCGGTGCGGGCTCAACGCCCATCTTGTCGAAGTAGGGAGGCTTGCGCACGTAGGTGGACTCAGGGTCCCAGGCGAACGTCGTCCCGCCGGGCACGGCCATGGTTCGCCAGCGCTCGTCGCCGGCGAACACGTCGGCGTAGTCCTTGGCGAACATCTCCGCCTTGAGGCAGCGTTGCACGACCTCGTCGACCTCTCGTTCGCTCGGCCAGATGTCCCGCAGGTATACGAGCTCGCCGTCGTTGCCGGTCCCGAGCGGTTCGCGCACGAGGTCGGCGTGCAGGGTGCCGGCGAGCGCGTAGGCCACGATGAGCGGCGGGGAGGCGAGGAAGTTCATCCGGCACTCGGGGTGGATGCGCCCCTCGAAGTTCCGGTTGCCCGAGAGCACCGAGCACACGGTCAGGTCGTTTTCGGTCACGGCCGCGCTCACCTGGGGGATGAGCGGGCCGGAGTTGCCGATGCAGGTGGTGCAGCCGTAGCCCACGAGATTGAACCCGAGCCGGTCGAGGTAGGGCGTGAGGCCGGCCCGGTCGTAGTAGTCGGTGACGACCCGCGACCCCGGCGCGAGCGACGTCTTCACCCACGGCTTGGTCGAAAGGCCGCGCTCGACAGCCCGCTTGGCGAGGAGCGCCGCGCCGATCATCACCGACGGGTTGGACGTGTTCGTGCACGAGGTGATGGCGGCGATGACGACGTGGCCGTTGTCGACCTCGGTGGTGGTGCCGTCGTCCAGGGTGATCGCAACCGGCCGGTGCGGCCAGTCGTGGTCCGTGCTGCAGCCGCACGGATCGCTCGGCCCGTCGTCGGGGGAGTCGTGGTCGATCGCCACCGGATCGCTGGCTGGGAACGACTCGGCAGAGGCTTCGTCCAGGCCGGCCGGCACTGCCTCCGCGCTGGGTTCGCGGGCGAGCAGCGCCGCGACGGCGTGGGCGGCGGCGGCGAGCGGGATCCGGTCGTGTGGCCGTTTCGGCCCGGCGATCGACGGTTCGACGGTCGACAGTTCGAGCTCGACGATCTGGGAGTACACCGGTTCGCGACCCGGGTCGTGCCAAAGGCCTTGCTCTTTGGCGTACGCCTCCACCAGGCGGACCTGGTGCGCGGAGCGCCCCGTCAGGCGCAGGTAGTCGAGCGTCACGTCGTCGATCGGGAAGATGGCGCACGTCGAGCCGTACTCGGGGCTCATGTTGCCGATCGTTGCCCGGTTCGCCAGCGGCACGTTCGCCACCCCCGGCCCGAAGAAGTCCACGAACCTGCCGACCACCCCGGTACGACGCAGCAGCTCGGCGATAGTGAGCACGAGATCGGTGGCGGTGGTGCCGGCGGGCAGCTCGCCGCTCAGCTTCAGTCCCAGCACCTGGGGGACGAGCATGCTCATCGGCTGGCCGAGCATCGCCGCTTCCGCCTCGATCCCTCCCACGCCCCAGCCGAGCACGCCGAGCCCGTTGACCATGGGCGTGTGGGAGTCGGTGCCGACCAGGGTGTCCGGGTAGGCCAGGGGGCCGTCCGGACCGTCGCAGGTGAACACCACACGCGACAGGTACTCCAAGTTCACCTGGTGGCAGATGCCCGTGTCGGGAGGCACGACGCTGAAGTCATTGAACGCGGCCTGGGCCCAGCGCAGCAGCTGGTAGCGCTCCTGGTTGCGCTCGAACTCCAAGCGGGCGTTGAACGCGAACGCGTCGGGGCGGCCGAACATATCGGCGATCACGGAGTGGTCGATGACGAGCTCGGTCGGGATGAGGGGGTTGATCCGTGTCGGCGCCCCGCCGAGCTCGGTGATCGCGTCACGCATCGCAACCAGGTCCACGATGCAGGGGACCCCAGTGAAGTCCTGCATCAGCACCCGCGCTGGGGTGAACGCCACCTCCTCTACCGGCGCCGCATCGGTCCGCCAGGAGGCCAGGGCGGCGACCTGCGCCGCGGTCACCAAACGACCGTCCTCGTTGCGGAGCAGGTTCTCCAGCAGCACCTTGAGGCTGTAGGGGAACCGTTCGATGCCGTCGATGCGCTCGAGGCGCTCGATCTGGTAGGTGGTGTCGTCGACGGTGAGTCGGTCCCGCGTACCGAAGCTGTTCGTGCTCATGCTCCTCCCGACCTCGCTAGCTCAGATCGGGGAGGGGCTGATGCGTGCTCACGGCCAGCCGGTTCCAGACGTTGATCGTGGCGATCGCGATCAAGAGCGAAACCATCGCGTCTCCCTGGAAGTGCTTGGAGGCGTGCGTCCACACCTCGTCGGGAACCCCTTGGTCACCGATGCGCGTCACCGCTTCGGTGAGAGCGAGCGCCGCCTGTTCCTGCTCGCTGAAGAGCTCAGGGGCCTCGCGCCACGCTGACAGCACGTCCAAGCGGCGCTGGTCCTCCCCACCGTCCCGCGCGTCCCTGCAGTGCATGTCGAGGCAGAACGCGCAGCCGTTGAGCTGCGAGGCGCGGATCTTGACCAGCTCGTAGAGGGGCTTCGAGAGGTTGCTCTGGCGGACGTAGCGTTCCATCCCGAGCACCGCCTCGTAGGCCGCCGGCTCCACGTCGTGGATCGACAACCTCTCCTGATGTTTCACGGTCATTGGTACCTCCATTCTTTGGCTATGTCGTCTCCAGACACAGATGCGGTCCGATCCTCGTGACGCTCACGCGTCGCGAGGATCGGGGCCCTCGTTCTCGAGGCCGTATGCGCGCGCTGCTTCCGACACGACATCGGCTTTGATGGCGCCCTTTACGAAGAGGCCCCACAACACGGCCACCACGACGTGAGCGGCATCGACCTCGAAGTGGCGGCGCAGGGCGGACCGGGTGTCCGAGAGGCCGTAGCCGTCGGTGCCGAGCGGGACGAACAGCTCGGGCACGAACCGGCCGATCTGATCGGCGACGAGCTTCACGTGGTCGGTCACCGCGACGACCGGCCCCTCGCCGGCTCCGAGGGCGCGCTGGACGTAGGGCACCCTTGGCCGGGCGCCGGGGTGGAAGCGGTTCCAGCGCTCGACGGACATGGCCTCGTCCCGGAGGGCCTTGTAGCTGGTCGCGCTCCAGACCTCGGCGCCGACCTCGAAGCGATCCTTGAGCTCCCGCTGCGCTTCCAAGGCGGCCAGCATGGCCGTGCCGCTCGCCAGGATGCGGGCATGGTGCGCTCCTCCCGGCAGCGCCTCCCGGCAGCGGTAGAGGCCGGCAACGATCCCCTCTTCGACGCCTTGGGGTATCGGCGGCTGGGGGTAGGCCTCGTTGTACAAGGCGAGGTAGTAGACGAGGTCCTCGGGCGGGTTGGCGTGCATGCGGGCGAGGCCGTCGCGCACGATGACCGCCACCTCGTAGGCGAAGGCGGGGTCGTAGGCGCGCAGGTTGGGGATGGCGCTCGCGAAGAGGAGGCTGTGGCCGTCGCAGTGCTGGAGGCCCTCGCCCTGGAGCGTCGTCCGCCCGGCGGTCGCGGCACAGAGGAAGCCGCGTGCCCGCACGTCGCCGGCCGCCCACAGGAGGTCCCCGAAGCGCTGGAAGCCGAACATGGAGTAGTAGACGAAGAAGGGGACCATCGGCTCGCCCCAGGTGGCGTACGAGGTGGCGGCGGCGAGGAACGAGGCCATGGAGCCGGCCTCGGTGATGCCCTCCTCGAGGATCTGGCCGTCGGCGGCCTCCTGGTAGCTCAGCAGCAGGCCGGCGTCGACCGGCTCGTAGTGCTGGCCGCCCGCGGCGTAGATCTTCACCTCTCGGAACAGCCCGTCGATGCCGAAGGTGCGGGCCTCGTCGGGGATGATCGGCACGACGCGGCGGCCGAGCCCGGGGTCGCGCAGCAGGTTGCGAAGGATCCGGGTGAAGGCCCCCGTCGTCGACGCCGCCACCTTGTCTCCCGTGCCGGCGAGAAGCTCGCGATAGGGGTCGTCGCCGGAGAGGACCACCGTCCGCCCGACGACGGTGCGCCGAGGCAGGTGACCGCCCAGCGCCCTTCGTCGCTCCATCAGGTACTCGAACTCGGCTGATCCGGCGCCGGGGTGGGCGTAGGGCGGCAGCTCCTCGGCCAGCTGGGCGTCGGAGATGGGAAGCTCGAGGCGGTCCCGGAACGTGCGCAGCTCGGCCTCCGTCATCTTCTTGATCTGGTGGGTGGCGTTGCGGGCCTCGATGTCGGGCCCGAGCGCCCAGCCCTTCACCGTCTTGGCGAGGATGGCCGTGGGGGCGCCCTCGTGCTCGACCGCGCTGCGGTAGGCGGTGTAGACCTTGAGTGGGTCGTGGCCGCCGCGGCGCAGCCTGCGCAGGTCGTCGTCGCTCAGGCCCGCGACCAACTGGCCGAGCCGCGGGTCGGGCCCGAAGAAGTGCTCTCGGATGTAGGCGCCGGTCTCGACGCGGAGCTTCTGGTACTCGCCGTCCACGGTGCGGTTCATCTTGTCGACGAGGACGCCCTCGGTGTCCGCTGCGAGCAGGGGGTCCCACTCGCGCCCCCAGATGACCTTGATGACGTTCCATCCGGCGCCGCGGAAAAGGCCCTCGAGCTCTTGGATGACCTTGCCGTCGCCGCGCACAGGCCCGTCGAGGCGCTGGAGGTTGCAGTTGACGACGAAGACGAGGTTGTCGAGGTGCTCCCTGCCGGCCAGCGCCAGCGCCGCGAGGCTCTCCGGCTCGTCCATCTCGCCGTCGCCGGCGAAGCACCACACCCTGGACGCCGAGGTGTCGACGATCCCGCGGTCTGCGAGGTAGCGGTTGAAGCGCGCCTGGTAGGCCGCCTCGATGAGCCCGAGCCCCATCGAGACGGTCGGGAACTCCCAGAAGTTGGAGCGGCGGGGGTGGGGGTAGGAGGGTAGGCCGCCCGAGACCTCGCGGCGGAACCCGTCGAGCTGGTCCTCGGTGAGCCGACCCTCGAGGTAGGCCCGGGCGTAGATCCCCGGTGCGGCATGGCCCTGGAAGTACACCTGGTCGCCGGCGCCGGCGTCGCCCTTGGCTCGGAAGAAGTGGTTGAAGCCCACCTCATAGAGCGTGGCCGCCGAGGCGTAGGTGGCGAGGTGGCCGCCGATGCCATCGGCGCGGCGGTTGGCCCGGGCCACCATGACCGCCGCGTTCCACCGCGCGAAGTGACGGATGCGCGCCTCGAGCCCCTCGTCGCCGGGGAATTCATCCCCGGACCCAGGCTCGATCGTGTTCCGGTAGTCGGTCACGATCCCTGCCCTGATGTCGACGCCCGAAGCCACCGCTCGCGAGAGGACGCGGTTGAGGAGCCGGCGAGCGCGCTCGGGACCTTCGTGGGTGATCAGCGCGTCGACCGAGTCGATCCACTCCTGGGTCTCTTCGGAATCGGGGTCATCGAGAGTGGCGTCGATCGTCATCGCCCACCTCCTCTGACGCTCCCGACCTGCAGCTCGAGGAGGTTGGCCAGGCGCGGAACGTACTCCCACTCGTTGTCGTACCAGCCGTGGACCTTCACCATCTTGGGGCCGACCCGTAGCCGTTGATCCCGACGACGGCGCTCATCGACCACCTCCTTCTCGCTGCCTCTCACGTGCGATCGGCGGGCCCGTTAGTGGACGTGGGTGTGGTCCGGCACCCCGAGCGTGTGCAAGGCGACCGTGGAGTGGGCGTAGGCGCCGCCCGCCCGCATCTCTGCGGCGACCCAGATGGCCTCCATGATCTCCTCGTCGCTCGCCCCCTTTCGCCGGGCGAGCTTGGCGTGGCCGGCGATGCAGTACGGGCACTGGGTCGTGTGCGCCACGGCTACCGCGATCAGCTGCTTGGTCTTCTCGTCGAGCGCACGGGCGCGGAAGACCGCCCGGCTGAAGGTCTCGAACGCCTCGTGGATCTCCGGTGCGAGCTCCTTGCGGCGCCGGCCGATCTCAGCGGTCCCGGGCGGGTACACCGGTTCGTTGGCTGCGTTGGCGTCTGGCATCGTCCCGTCCATCTCCTCTCTCCTCATCGGTGAGGTCGGCGTCTCTTCTCATCGCGATGGTTTCGGGACCATCTCGATGAGGCCACGAAGGCCTGGGCCCACCCGGTCGTAGCCGTCTCGGCGGATCCGGGCCGTGGCGACGTCGACGCGTTGCGATCGCCACCGCACGGCGTCGGCCGCAGCGAAACCGGCACGGTGCCATTGCAGCCCCTCGACGGAGTTCAAGCCCTGGTGTTCCCATATGTGAGCGACGCGCAGTAGCTGGCGGAGGTAATGCGTGACGATCGACGGGGTGAACCCGTCCCCCTGGGCAAGGGCCGCGTCGAAGGGCCCCAACCCCCTGACCTTCCACGCCGCAACGTCTTCGGCGTGAACGCCGAGGTCGGCCCACGCCGCGTCCTCGTCCGGCCCGCCGACGATGGCCGGGGCGACGGTGTCGTGTGCGGCCCGCATGCCGGCTAGCTCCGTCCCACCAGGTCGCGCGCGGCGGTCTCGATGTGGGGCGCCGTCATCGATGTACCGAGGGCAGTCCGAAGACGGTGCGGAACATCCTCACGAGGAACCGCAGTGCCCGTAGCACCAAGCCCGGGGCGGATCGTTCGCGCGACAGGACTCGTACCCCCGCTCGTCCACCACCTTCACCCTCCTTCAAGTCGGAGAGGCCCACCGTTGGCGATGTCGTCTTTGACGACCGGGTGCCGGATGCGGACAGGGAGAGGGGCCCTGGAGGACCGCCCCCGCCGGCGTTCGTCGCCGGCGTCATCGTCAGCCCCGCCGCAGCTACGGCGCCGACGGTGCCCTTCGACGCCCTGCACTCGGCGGCTTCGTGGCCGTCCAAGGAGACCATCACCCTCTCGCCGTTGGCAGCCACGGCCACGGCGCGGTCGGCAGTCGTGATCAACGAGACGAGTGCACCAGGGTCGTCCTCATGCTCGATGACGAGGCACCCGGTCGAGAAGTCGGACCAGACGCGCTGCACGCGCTCCCGCTCGCGGAGCGTCGCGAGCATTGCGTTGTGGCACCGCGTGCAGTTGCTGTTCTCGAGCGCAACGATCGTTCTCACGACGAGCCTCCGATGAGAAAGCGCCCCAAGAGCACCACGGGGGGTGTCGAGCTCATGCGTGATCCTCGCTGTAGATCGCGCCGTCGGCCACGCCGAGGGAGCCGATCAACGCGCGCACCGCGATCACCATGTCTCCCGGTCCAGCGACGTAGTAGATACGCGGCCGACGTTCACGCGGTGCCGCCGTGAACACCTCCGTGAGCATGTCGGCGTCGATGCGTCGGCGGTAGGGGCTTGTGAGATCTGCTGGGTTCCGGGTGACGGTGCTGGTTAGGGTGAACCACGCCCTGTCGCGTGCGAGCTCCTCGAGCGGCTCACGGAGGAGGGCAGACCGGCGGTCCCGGCTCGAGGACAGGAGGGTCATCGGCACGGTCAGCCCGCGGGCCGCCGCGTACCGCACGATCGCGGTGAGCGGCGCGACGCCGCTTCCCGCTCCGATGAGGCCGAGCGGCCCGCCGTCGCGTTCGGTCCAGGTGAGAAAGCCGAAGGGGCCGCGCACCTGGAGGAGGTCGCCGACCTCCACCTGGCGCGCCAGGACGGGGGAGGCCCGGCCGCCGGGGACCCCGCGCACGGCGATTTCGACCTCGGGCGACGGCGGGTACGACGAGGAGCAGAGCGAGTAGGCCTGCTCGACTACGCCGGGCGGCGTGTCGACGGCCAAGCGGACCAGGTAGTACTGGCCGGGGTGGACGTCGGGTACCTCGCCGAGGCGCAGCCGCAGCACCGTCTCCGAGGCACCTCGCTCGACCCCGACCACCCGAGCGTGCTCCCACATCGCCAACCGGTCGGCGGCAAGCCACCGGTCGCTGGTGAGGTCCGAGCCGAGCTCGTCCACGCTCATCGCTTCCCTCCCGCTGAGATGAGGCAGGTATGGGAGCGGCGCTCGGCGTCGACCACCTCGGCCGCCACGACCACCGCGCCGTCGGGCGCCAGCGCCAGCGCGACGGGCCAGCGCCGACCGTCGAGCCGCAAGGTGGTCGTGCTCGGGCCGGTGCGCTCGATGAGGCGGATCGCGCCGTTGCCGTAGTCGGCGACCCAGAGGCGCCCGTCGTGCCCGACAACGATGCCGCCCGGCCAGCGCAGACCGACCTCTGCCCCGACGCCGTCGGCGTCCCCGCCCGGCGGGGACCCGGCCACGGTCGTGACCTCCCCGCCGGCGGTCACGCGGCGGACGGCGTTGTTTCCGGTGTCGGCGACGTAGCACGTCCCGTCGGCGTCGACGTCGAGCGCCAAGGGCTGTCGGAAGCGGCCGTCTTGCCCCTGGCCGTCGCCGTAGTCGTAGATGGAGCCGGCGAGGGTGGCCACCACCCCCTCGGGCGAGATCGTCCGGATGCGGTGGTTCCCGCCGTCGGCGACGTAGCAGGTTCCGCCGGCGCCGATCGCCACGTCGGTCGGGTACCGGAAGAGAGCCTCGTCGCCCGGCCCGTCGCGGAAGCCACAGGTACTGCCGGCGACAACGCGGCGATCGCCTGTGGGAGCGATCGCCCATACCCGGTGGCCAGTGGTGTCGGCGACGAAGAGGGTCCCGTCGGACCCGACCGCCAGGCCGGTTGGGGCGAGCACGCTCCCGTTGCCGCCCGCCATCCCGTCGATCGCCCTCGTCGAGACGGAGGTCGCCCGTCCTTTCTCGAGGCGCCAGATGCTCCCCGAGGTGGAAAGCGAGACGAAGACCGTCCCATCGGAGTCGACGGCGAGGCCTCCGGGCCGACCTCCGAAGGCGAGAGCCCCCTCAGCGCAGCCGAGTGGCACAAGTTCGGGTCTGTTCGCAAGGAACGGGGCACGCGGCGACGCCAGGTCCTCTGCTACGAGCGCGCTCATGGATCCCGCCTCCCCTCCGGCCCGCCCCCGGCACTGGGGCGGTGGAGGGAGAGCCGCTCGTCACGGGTTTGGAGGGTGAGGAGGGCAAGGAGCTCTTCGGCCCAGGCAGCGCACCGGCCGGGTGGACCGGCGCATCCGGCCTCGGCTTCGGTGAGGAGCGTTCGGGCGCTGGCCGCCACGCGTGCCTGGCCACGTCGTAGGATCCGGGCCTCCGCCGGGGGAAGGCGAGTGAGCTGGGGCAGCTCCCGGCCGAGGTGCCCGGCGAGGGCGTGCACAAAGGTGCCGAGGGCGCCCGCCAGGCGCTGGACGTCGGCATCGGATGCGGCACCGTGCGCCTTGCGGGCCAGCGTCAGGAGATCTTCGTGGTCGAGCGTCGGCATGGTCACCCTGCTTCCCTGCTCGTGTAGGCGGAGGACCAGCTGGCGCAGCGTCGGCCCGCCACCGCTCGTTCCATCGTATGGCCGAGGAGCTCGATGAACGCCTCGGCCGTCGAGCGGGCGACGACGCGCCCGAGGACGTCTCCGACGACGCCGAGCACGCGGCCCGGAGGCCGGTAGCTGGCCTCGAGCACTGGCTGGGTTCGTTCTCCAGAAAGGGGTCGGGCGACGAGGTCCGCTTCCATCACAGGGAAGAGGCGCGGGAACCGTCTGACGTGCCAGTGCACGTGCCCGACCAGGTCGCTGCGCGTCCGTGCGCTCGACACCTCCGGCTCGACCGCGACCCGGAGCGCCCGGAACCCCCGGCCGATCGGCGCCACCGTCTCGGATTTGGATGCCGCCGCGACGGAGAGGGAGTCCGTTACCAGTTGCCCGAGACAGACCCGGGCGGCGCGTTCGACGTCTGCGAAGGAGAGGGGTACTTCCATCGCACTCCCGACGCGCCGGCTGAATGGGAAGAGGCCCTGGTCACTCACAGGCGCTCCGGCGGGTCGTTGCCATCTTCGCCTCCTTCTTCCCACCAATTATCTTTCCACGATGCGTCTACTCCCATTATATACAGGGGTGACTAGAAAAACGATGTGCCGAATGGCATCATGTGGCACTCGTTGGCGACCGCTCTGGGCCTGCGGCGCGCGCTGCTGGCCGGTGTCCCTGCGTGGGCGCTCGTTCGACGGCGTGTTCAAGTGATCGAGGAGGGAGACGGAAGGTGCGACGCGCCGCGGGATCGGGTCGCTCGCAGCGCACCACCGCTCAGGGCCGTCATCGGGGCCAGGAGGATGTGCTGGCCCCGCGACCCGGCCGGCGGAGGCGTCGGGACCGCCGCAGTCCTGCGCGCTCGCTCGGGGTGAGGCCGCCCCACACGCCGTGGTCGACGTGGGCCGCCAGCGCGTAGGTGAGGCAGTGCAGGCGGACGTGGCAGCCGGCGCACACGGACTTCGCGGCGGCGACCTGGTGTGCCGCTTCCTCTTCCGCTTCTCCGCGGGGAAAGAAGGGCTCGGGCCCCATGCCCCGGCACGCGGCGCGCTGTCTCCATCGGCCGGGGTTCGACAGGCTTCGGGAACGCTGGCTGAGCGGGCGCAGGAGCATCGACCCGGGGCTACGTGAGCGCGATGAAGACGTCCTCGCCCACGGCCTCGATCGGATAGGTCCGCAAGCCAGTGGTGGCGGGCAGCGACGTGGCGGCTCCGTCGTCGAGCGAGAAGCGTGCGCCGTGCCGACAGCACTCGATCTCCCTGGCGTCGGGGTCCACCTCGCCTTCTTCGGCGAGCGAGGCATTCTCGTGGCTGCAGGTGTCGTCGAGGGCGACGAGCTCCTCGCCCAATCCGACGACGACGACCCGGCGGCCGTCGACGTCGAAGCGATGGAGACCGGTGGTCAGGTCGCTGAGCCGTCCGAGTCGGACCCGCCGGCAGACAAGGCTCATCGCGACCCCGCTTCGGCTGTCCGGCCGATGCGCACCCGCCAGACGACCGGTCCTGCTTCGAGGACGTCCCAGGTGAACTCGCCCGAGTGCTCGGCCTCGAACTGGTAGCGAAGCGGCTTCGGGTCGTGGTCGTTGACCAGCACGAAGGCGCTGCCGGGCTCGAGCGCCCCGTAGCTGGCGAAGATCCGCTCGTGGCGCTGTGCCGGTGCGAGCGCCCGCACGTCGAGAGATCGGTCGAGGTGGTCGGGAGAGACGGGGCGGCTCGCCGAGAACGTGACCGGCTCGGACGCGACGGAGCGCACGAGCCGGTGCAGGGCGGCGGTGACACGCACCGCCAGGTCCGGCCGTGGGACCCGCAGCGCCGCCCACGCCTCGGCCGCCAGCCGGCAAGCCCGGTCGCCGTCGCCGGCGCCGGCCAGCTGCTCGGCCGCGTCGAGCAGCAGGGCGAGGAGGCTCGACTCGGTGTCGGGGGCGCCCACGTCGTCGTCGGTAGGTGCGGTGGCCTCCTGCCCCGCTTCGGTGAGACGGTGCATCTGGCCGAGCAGCCGGGCCAGATCGGCTGCGTCGTCGGCCGCCAAGGGCGGCAGCAGGAGCTCGTTCTCCTTGGCCACGTGTTTGGCGAAAAGCGCGCCGATGGCCTCGGCGTCGGTGGCGGCCGCCCGGGCGTCTCGTGCGGTCGCGAGGTGCTCGACCGACGCTGCCAGCCGCCGGTGCTCGTCGACCATTGCCGCCACCGTCTCGGCGAGCCCCTCGCGTGCTGCGGCCGCCGGGTAGATGGTGCGCTCCTCGGCCATGGCGTGGGGGAGGACCTGCTCGGCGACGTAGGTCACGAGCGCGGCCGTAGCCCGCGCGTTGGGGTCAGCGGTGTCGGCACCGGCCGACACGGCGGCAACGCGGTGCGCCACCCCGTCCAGGAGCTGGGCGTGGTGGGCCAGCATCGCCTCGAAGGCTCTCGACGCGGTCGTGGTCATGGCGGCCCCTCCTCGTACTGGTCGGTCACCGTTGCGGTCATCTAAAACTCTAGTCTACGCTAGAGAAAGCGAAATAGGTGCGCCGGGCTCATCCAGGACCCGGACGTCGGGTGCTCGAAGGAGGCGGTCATGACGGCGCCCACCCTGGTGGTGGTGCTGGCTATCCTTTCTTCCTGCGTGTGGATGGGCAGCCTCGTGTGCCTGGCGGTGGTGACGAGCGCCGCCCGCAGCGTGCGTGACGGCGCCGCTCAGGTCGCCCTCTTTCGGACGGTCGGGCGCCGCTACACCGTGGTCGGGACCGTCTCGCTGCTGGTGGCCGCCGGGGCGGGCCTCCAACTGGCGTGGCCGCCGTCCACCTGGTCTTCCGTGATCGACGCGGCGGTCGGCCTCGTCGGCCTCCTCGTGCTCGCCACCACGGCGGGCATGGTGCAGGCCCGCGCCAGGACCGGCCTACGGCGCCGTTCGATGCGCACCCCCGACGACGCGCACCTGAGCCGGGCGGTGCGGCGGGGACTGCGGGTGGCAACGGCGCGGCGAAGCCTGATGGCCCTGATCATCCTCGCCATCGTGATCCTCGCCGCCGCCGCGATCTCCCACTGAGGTGGCGCCGCCGCCGACCTGGGGACGACCGGTAGGGGAAAGTCTGGGCACGGGCAGGCGGGGCAGGGGCCCCTTCGAGCTCCTGACCGTCGGCCACGGCACCATGAGCGGCGAGGCCTTCACGGAACTGGTCCGCGCTGCCGGCGTCGAGCGCGTGGTCGACGTCCGCAGCGTGCCGGGCAGCCGACGGCATCCGCAGTTTGCCCGCGACCAGCTCGAAGCCTGGCTGCCGGCGGGGGGGATCGGCTACCGCTGGGAACCCCGCCTCGGCGGATTCCGTCGGCCCGCTCCCGATTCGGCCAACACCGCCCTGCGCCATCCGTCGTTCCGGGGCTTCGCCGACTACATGATGACCGGCGAGTTCCGGGCCGGGCTCGAGGAGGTCGTCGCCGCCGCAGAAGGGACCACGACGACGATCATGTGCGCCGAGACCCTTTGGTGGCGCTGTCATCGCCGGCTGATCGCCGATGCCGCGGTGCTACTGCTGGGGGCTCGCGTCCGGCACCTGGGCCACGACAGCCGGCTGACCGACCATCGCGTCACCGACGGCGCCCGGGTCCAAGACGGCGCCCTCGTCTACGACCAGGTCGGCTCCGCACCCTGACGCGCGCTGAGCGGCAGTCGGTTCTCCGGGTGCTCGCCGATCGTGACCCGCACCCGTGCCGCAGTGGACGCGGCTCGGTTCACTCCTTGAGGCGCGCCTCCAGATGGATCTCGGTGGCGGCGAGCGCCTTCGAGACCGGGCAACCTGCCTTCGCCTTCTCGGCCTCGCGCCGGAACGTCTCGGCGTCGATCCCAGGGACGGTCGCCTCGGTGTCGAGCTCGATGCGGGGGATCCGAAAGCCGTCGTCCGTCTTTTCGATGGCGACGTGTGCCGACGTGTCGATACGGGTCGGGGGATGGCCCATCTCGGACAGTGCCAGCGACAGGGCCATCGTGAAGCAGCCCGCCGAAGCGGCCCCGAGCATCTCCTCGGGGTTGGTGCCCTCCTCTGACTCGAAGCGTGACCCGAAGGAGTAGGGCGCATCGAGACGGCCGCTTTCGACCGCGAGCGTTCCGTGGCCGCGCGCAAGGGACCCGTCCCACGAGGCCCGAGCGATTCTGACTGGCATGTCTGTGCCTCCTTGCGTCGCCGACGCCTACCGAGTCAACCGAGGACGGGGGTGCCAGTCGACGGGTTGTCGACAGGCGGTCGCTCTCCTCACCGTGTGGCGCTGCGCACCTGGACGCGCCCGCCCTCGATGCGTGCTTGCCAGACCGGCTGTGTGACAGATGCTGGGCCTCGGAGCACCTTGCCGTCGCTGAGCCGGAACACGCTTCCGTGCCACGGGCACTGGACGGAACCGTCGAGCATCTTCCCCTCGTCGAGGGGCCCGCCTGCGTGCACGCAGGTCGCCGAAAGCGCGAGCACGTCCTCACCATGGCGCACCAGCATGACGGGGATCCCCTTGGCCGCGACGCGCGCCGGCTGACCTTCGGGCGCGAGGTCTTCGAGCGGCGCCACGTCGACCCAGTCGGTCACCGGCTCCTCGAAGGCGGTGCGGTTCACCCCTATGCCACGGACATAGGAGAGGTGCCCGCCCAGGTACCCGGTGAGCGTCACCGCGCCGAGGGCGGCCGAGCTGAGGGCCACACCGAGAGCCCGGTGCCCTCTCCTGCGGCCGAGGTAGGACCCGATCTGCAGGGCGACCGCGGTGACGTTCCCCACGGCGTGCACCAGGCCGACCCGCTGGTCGGCGCCGTAGGTGTCGGACCAGTCCGACCAACCAGCGGCGGCGGTCGGGAGGGCGGCGAGGACCCCCGCTCCGACCAGCCGGCGCGCATCTCTGGCACCGGCACTGCCGCCCGTGACGTCCAGCAATGCCGCCGTGACCCACGCCCCGATAGGGAGGTCGGTCAGCATGGGATGCAGGGGATGACCGAGCCAGGTGCCGGACAGGGCGTTCTTGACCGGGGTCGCACGGGTCGCTCGCTTCGCTTGCGCAGCGAGCGGGCGAGCCATGCGGTCCAAGCTCTCGAGCGCCTCGATACGTCGCACGATTCGTTGCGGTAGGGCCATCATCTGCTCCTGTCCATGTTGCAACAAGAGGTCTTCATCGAAGGGGGAACTCGAGGCCGTGCTCAGTGTCGGGCCGCGGGCCGAAGATGCGCCGCTCGCCGACGTCGATGGGCACGTCGTTGATGCTCGCCTCCCGCCGCCGCATCAGGCCGTGCTCGTCGAACTCCCAGAGCTCGTTGCCGTAGCTCCGCCACCACTGCCCCCATTGATCGTGGCTCTCGTACTGGAACCGTACCGCGATGCGGTTGTCGTCGAAGGCCCAGAGGTTCTTGCGCAGGGCGTAGTCGAGCTCCCGCTCCCACTTTCGGGTAAGGAAGGCGATGATCTCGACTCGCCCGGTGACGAAGGCATCCCGGTTCCGCCAGACCGAGTCCTCGGTGTAGGCGAGCGCGACCTTCTGCGGGTCACAGGTGTTCCAGGCGTTCTCGGCGCTCTGGACCTTCTGGGCGGCGGTCTCTTTCGTGAAGGGAGGGAGCGGCGGCTTGTCCGGTTCGATCATGGTCTCCTCTTGCTACTCGAGGGGGTCCCTGTGCCGGTGGCGGCCCCTGCGGCCCGGTCGCCGGGCCGCCGGTACCATGGGGCTTGTTGTCGAACGCAAGGAGCCTCGGCTCACCGCGGCATCGACCGGTCTTGCTTCAGGAGCGTCGGTGGCATGCAGGGAGACATCGCGCAGCTTCGGGAGGGGGACACCCTTCCAGTTGCAATAGGGGTAGCAGCAGAAGGACTGACGCCGTCCCAGGCTTCGTCCGTGAGCATCGCTGCTCGAGGGCAGATCCTCCTCCTCGAGGAGCTCGCTGCAATCCGAGGCGGCGTCCGACTCTTGCTCGAGACCGTACCCGAGCTCCACGTGACGGGCGAGGCCTCGAGCTTGGCGGAGGTAGAGGAGCTTTCGTGGGAACCCGACGTCGTCGTCCACGGACTGCTCTTGCCGGATCGACCGGTCCCCGAGGTGGTCCCCAGCCTGCGGGCGCGCTTTCCGGCGGCGAAGCTCCTCGTCTTCAGCCGGCTCGACCACCCCGGGTACGTCCA
>Ga0307373_10007393_pt1 | contig 17162 bp, 7 predicted proteins | sample OX2MG_FD_202534 | JGI IMG/M metagenome (GOLD analysis project Ga0307373, IMG submission 202534) | Soil microbial communities from Risofladan, Vaasa, Finland - OX-2 | ecosystem: Environmental > Terrestrial > Soil > Coastal area > Acid sulfate soil | place: Finland: Risofladan, Vaasa | collected... | reverse complement strand
TCCAGCCAGATCCGAGCCTCCAGCTCGTTCACTGCGGCCAGGTCCCCGGCGGCTTCGGCCTTCTCAACGGCGGCAGCCAGCTCGGTGACCTCTGGGGGCGACGTGGGGAAGGGGGCGTCGGAAGGAGCGCTGCCGATGAGCATCAGGGCATCGACGACCTCGGGCATCGTGACCGCCACGTCCAAGGCGATCTGGCCACCGCGCGAGCACCCAACCAACACCGCTCGGGATAGGCCTCGGCCGGCCAGAACGGCAAGAAGGTCCTCTCGTGCTGAGTAGGGCTCGGTGTCGTAGGTCGTGTCGCCATAGCCCCGCTGGTCATAAGCGAGGCAGCGAACACCCTGGCCGCTGAGTTGGTCCATGACCTCGAACCAACTGCGTCGGTCTGCCACCCCAGCGTGGATAAGGACCACCGAGGGTCCGTTTCCCGACTCGGAGCCTCGTAGCACCGCCGCGCCCCGCTCCACCGAGAAGTCCCCCATGCGGGTGACCCTAGGGCCTGACCGCTTCCCAGGCTTTCGAAATAACGCCGGAGCCCACCATCCCTCGTGGGAGCAGCAGCGCTAAGAGCAGGGGCATGCTGTGGGTATGGCATGGGAGATCACCGGGACCCTGGAGGCGATCGACTGGCCGGGCCTGAAGGCAGATCTCTCGGCGGACCGGTTCGACAATGGGCGCACGGCCGAGGCCCTGATGCGCTCATTCGAATGGTCCTAGCACGTGGCGATAGCCCGGCAGGAAAGCACGGTTATCGGGACGGCCCGGCTCCTCTCCGAAGGTGTCTGCAATGCATACCTGGTCGATGTCTGGACCCATTCCTCCCAGCGTCGGCCGGGGGGTGGCCTCCGGCATGATCCGATTCCTGCTGGAGAAGGTGCCCGGCCAGCACGTCGGCCTCCAGACCGACGATGCCCAGGGCTTATACCACTCGCTCGGCTTCCGCCCGCAACCGGAATTCCTCTCCATCGTGGTGGGACGCTGGCTGGACCATCCAGCCAACACCCAGAGCTAGGCCGGTCGTCCTGTGTTCAGTCGGGCAGCGCTTGAAACCATCCCGCCAATAGCGGATGACTTCCGCCTTGCTCAAACGAACCCGGAACCGTCGATATCGGTCGCATCGAGTCCCGAGCCGTCGGCCAGGATCAACCCGCTGCCCGGAGCGTTATGTTTCCTGATAGCGGTCGGCAGGGGTTCAGCCAGCCCACGATGGTCCGGCTTCCCTGTGACGAGGTCATTTGGCGGGTTTTAGAACCCCCCTCCCCTCGCTTGAACTGAGCTAACCCGGTACGGTTGATCTAGGCGGTTCGTGCGCCCTGCGGACAGCTCAAGGGGTGGTATGTACCATTCGGGCATCTCGGACCGCGCGGGCAAGGGTCACGCCGGACTCGTTCCGCTGGCGTTCGCGGCCGGTCGCGGCTAGAATGGGACTCGAGGCTGGGGTGATCTGCTCCTGCGGGCGAGCCAACCGTGAGACCGCATCGTTCTGCGCAGGGTGCGGGACGGATCTCCGGACGGCGTGCGCGTCCTGCGAGGCAATCTTGGTCAAGGACGCCCAATTCTGCGACGAATGTGGCGCCACGACTCCTGGACCAGCAGCGTCGACGGCGACGCCCGGGACCCGGAAGGTGGTGTCCATTCTCTTCGCCGATGTATCCGGCTCGACGGGCCTGCAGGAGCGGCTCGACCCGGAGACCACCCGCGGCGTGATGGATGGGGTGCACGCGCTCTTGCGGCACGCTGTCGAGAGCCACGGGGGGCGGGTGGTGAAGTTCACCGGAGACGGAGCCATGGCTGTCTTCGGCATCCCTGTACTCCGTGAGGACGATGCAGTGCGAGCGGTACGAGCCGGCGCCACCATGCAGGCGGACTTTGCGGCCATGGCCGATGTCGTTCATCGCGACCATGGCGTCGCAATTGGATTGCGGGTGGGGGCCAATACCGGCGAGGTGGTCGTGGCCCTAGGCAGCGACGACGTCGTCGGCGATCCGGTCAATGTCGCCTCACGGCTCGAAGCCGCCGCCGGAGTCGGCGAGGTGCTTATGGGAGAACAGACCTATCGGCTGGTCCGCGATGTCCTGAAAGTTGAGACCGTCGAGCCCCTGAGGCTGCGAGGGAAGAGTGAACTGGTGGGCGCCGCCCGCCTCGTCTCCGTCAATGGCATCGGACCAGCCTCGGTCACACCGCTAGTCGGCCGGGATGCCGACCTAGCTACTTTGACCGCTGCCTTCGAGGACACCGTATCGGCTTCGGAGTGCCGCCTGGTGACCGTGCTCGGTGCCCCGGGGCTGGGCAAGAGCCGACTGGGGGCCGAGCTGGCCGCTGGACTGGGTGACAGGGCGCGGCTGGTCGTGGTCCGATTTATCCCGGACGGGGGTAGCAGCCTCGGACCCTTGGTCGAGGCGTTGCGGTCGTTTGTCGAGGATGCGGCCTTCCTGGCCGGCCTCGACGACGGCCGAGCCGTCGGCGAGACCCTCGGTGCGCTGCTCGCTGGGGGCGTGTCGGGCTCTACGGAGCAAGTCTTCTGGGCCTTCCGGCGGCTCCTCCAGGGCTTGGCAGTAGACCGGCCGGTCCTGCTCCTACTCGATGACCTGCACTGGGCGGAGCCGACCATGCTCGATCTCATCGAGCACCTGGTCGCATGGCTCCGTGACGGTCCGATTCTGCTACTTGTCCTTGCCCGGCCTGAGCTCAGTGACCTGCGCCCAGAGTTGGTTGAGTCCACCGGCCCGGCTAGGGCCATCGTGGTCCTCGAGGCCCTCGACGACAGCGCCTGCCGTCGCCTGGCCCGAGACATCCTTGAGGCCGACGAGGTTCCGGAGCCCGTCCTGGCCCGGGCGCTCGAGTCGAGCGAAGGCAACCCGCTCTTCCTTCGCGAGCTCCTGCGCCTGCTGGTGGACGACGGCGTGCTCAGCCGCCTCAGCGGCGGATGGACGGCCACTGTCGACGTCGATGCCATAGAACTGCCAGCCACCCTGCACGCCGCTCTGGCGGCCCGCATCGAGCAGCTCGAGCCCGACACCCGCGAGGTGCTCCAGGCCGCCTCGGTTATCGGTCGGCACTTTGCCCGGGGAGCTGTGGTGGCCCTTCTCCCGCCGGCGGTGGGCGCCAGCCTGGACGAGCACCTCGGCATCCTGCATCGCCGGGGTCTGGTGGACCCGGAGGGGACCTGGTGGGTCGACGAACGCCTCTACCGGTTCCACCACGCCCTGATCCGAGATGCCGCGTATCGCCGAGTCCTCAAGCGGGTTCGCGCCGAACTCCACGAGCGCTATGCCGATTGGCTGGGCGCCCGGCTCGGCGACGCCACGGGCGAGCACGACCAGGTGCTCGGCTGGCACCTTGAGCAGGCCCACATGTACCTGCTGGAGCTGGGCGAGGCGACCGACCTCACTCTCATGGGGCGGGCCGCGGGGTATCTGGCCGCCGCCGGGCGGCGGGCGCTGGAGCGCGACGATGTGGGTAGCGCCGCGAACCTGCTCGGGAGGGCGCTGCGCCTCTGCCCCGGAGACACCGACCTGATGCGAGATCGATGCGAGGCACTGATCTGTCACGGCGACACCGCCACCGCCAGCGAGGTCGTAGTCGCCCTGGTGGCGGCGGCGAGCGAGGAGCGCTCGGTGGCCGTGGCAGAGGTCTTTGATGCCCAGCTGGCCGGGCTCCGTGACCCTGGGGCGCTGCAGGACACGGCGCGGCGCTCGGCGGAGGCGGCGCGGGTCTTCGCCCGCTGCGGCGATGAGGTCGGGGCGGCCAAGGCCGAATCGGTCCAGGCTGTCGCCCTGGCTGGGCTAGGGCAGATGGCGGCGTGCGAAGCGGCGCTCGATCGGTCTCTCGCTGCGGCCCGCCGGGCGGGCAACCAGCGCCTGGCCAACGTGGTGCTCGGAATCGCCCCCCTGGCCGCGCTGTGGGGGCCGTCGCCGGTGGCGCGGGCCAGCGGGCGCTGCTTGGACGTTATCCGGGTGCTCCACATAACCGCTTGGGCGCCCCAGGTCGAGGCTCAGGCCCTGCGCTGTCAGGCCGTGCTGGAAGCAATGCGGGACCGTCCCGAGGCCGCCCGGCGCATGCTCGATGACGCACGGACGCTCTTCCTGACGGTCGGGAGCAGGCTCGGCCTGCTCGAAACGGCCTTACATGCCGGCCAGGTCGAACTGTTCGCCGGCGCCCCTGCCGTGGCAGAGGCCCACCTCCGGGACGCCATCGCCGGGTTCACCACCTTGGGCGTCCGGGTCGCCGCTGCCCGGGCTACCGCCCTACTGGCGCGGGCTCTGTTGGACCTCGGCCGCATTGAGGAGGCCGAGGCCATAGCCGATCCCTCACAGGGCGGTGACGACCTCAAGGCAGCGATCGGACTGCTCGGCGTGCGGGCCGAGGCTCTCGCCCGACGCGGTGACATCGCCGAGGCCGAGGTGCTGGCTCGGCGGGCCGTCGAGCTCGCCGAGCCCACCGACGCCCTGGTTGACCACGCCGACGCCCGCCTGGGGCTCGCCCGGGTCCTCGCCGCGGCGGGGAGGGGTATGGAGAGCGTGGCCGAACTCAGCCGCGCCCAGAAGCTGTATGAGGCCAAAGGTTGCCTAGTCGGCGCCCGACAGACGGGCCTGATCCCCCAATCCGAAGCGCAGAAAACGCCCCTCACCGCGGCTCCCGAGGTTCGCCCCAACACCGCCTCAGAGCTGTTCGAGCAATACCACCTCCGTCTCAACTCTGGCCTGTTGCCCGATGAGTCGATCTGTGCTCCCGTTTTCCTGGTCGAAGACCACGTAACCCACCTCATCGAGGATCTAGCCTCGATCCGAGCGACTAGAGCCGACGTCATAGACGGGACCAGCGGCTGGCGCTTCGGCGGAGAGGTGGTCGCCACGCTCGGGGAGCGCTGCGCGGTTTACCTCGAGCGGTTCTCCTCCGACGCCGACCGCCGAGGGGCGTCCTCGGCCGAGGATTCCCGCCTGTTAGTCCTCGCCCTTGACGACACGGGCCGATTCGACCGATGTCACGTCTTCGACTCGGCCGACTACGAGCCGGCAATGGCGGTGCTGCACCACCTGCATGCCCTGAAGGAAGGCCCGCGGCGTGTGGTGCAACACAACCACGCCACCATGTGCCTGGCTCGATGGGCGGCGGCGATGCGCACCGGCGACACCAATGCCGTCCTTGCCGCCCATGCCCCCGACTACATCAACGTCCATCACCGGATGCAGGACACCCTTACCCTCGACCAGCAGCGGGACACGGAGCTCGACGTCGCCGGGCATGCCATGGTCGAGGTCCAGGCGTTGGCGAGCCTCGGAGAGCGCCACGCTCTCCACCGTGTGCACATGGGCTGGGCTTATGACTCCCTCGGGAACGTGGTCGGACCCGCTGATGGTGAGGCGGGAGAGGTCGCCTATGACCTGTTGCTGGTCAGCCGGACCGACCATACCGGCGCCAATGTCCGCACCGACATGTTCGAAGCCGAGCACCTGGCCGAGGCCATCGCCTGCCTCCTGCAGCGCTGGGCCGAGGACGAACTTACCGGCGACGCCCGCCGGCGGGCCCTCCAGTCGGCAGCCGGATCGTTCGCGGAGGCCATCAACCGGAGAGACTGGGACGCATACCGGGCGCAGTTCGCCGACGACGTGGTGCTCATAGACCATACGCCGGTCAGCGCCGGGAAGATCGGAGGCTCGGAGGCGGTCACTGACTGGACCCGCCAGTTCGTCGAGGCTGCGGACGGGACCCAGGTCCTTCTAGTCGATGTGCTGGCCTTCACCCCGGATGCCGCTCTGGTGCGAAGCGTCGTCTCGGGCAGCTTGCAGGGCGGCCCATTGGACCTTGCTTGGGACATTGCGGCCCGCTTCGGTCCTGACGGTCGCTTCGACCGCCTCGAGTTCTTCTACGAAGACGAGTCTGCGGCCTGGGACGCCTTCGAAGAGATGGATGGTCACAACAGCTCGAACTCGGGCCAGGAGCAGGAAGCATGTCGCTGGATGCGTCGCTGGTCAGAGGCTGTCCAGGACCGGGACCTGGACGCCCTCGCCGCCCTGTATGGGTCCGAAGCGGTGGTGGAGGACCACCGGCCATTGATGCAGGAGGTGCTTCAGGGTCCGGCCGAGAACCTGAGCAACGTAGCGGCGGTTCTTGACCTGGGCGGAGGCGGTGTCGGGTTCGAGAGCGAGGTGCTCGCGGTCCGGGAGCACCGCCTGGGCTTGTTCCGCAACCGATTCGTGCTTGAGGCCGGTGAGGTCGACATCCTCTTCGTCGCCCAGGTCGAGGATGGCACCGGAGTGCTGGAGCGGGGAGCGGTCTACGGTCCAGCTGATACCGAGGCGGCCTACCGGACGCTCGAGGAGTACAGGGAGGCCTTGAGCCGAGGCGGCTGACGAAACGCACCTGATGCCTATGGTCTCCAGCCCGGCATCTCGCGGCGTTGGACCCATTGATGCGCCGGTCGGCAGTGCGTACCCTGGATCCGACTGCGCCCTTCGGCGGCAGCCAAGCCAATGGAGATGGCTGTGGATCCTGGCAGCGCCCGGCGATGAGCAGCCACACCGCCACCATCCTGGTTACCGATCTGGTCGGTTCCACCGCCTTGAGGGTGCGTTTGGGGGAGGAACAGGCCGAGGTGCTGCGCCGGGAGCATGATCGGCTCCTGCGGGCGGCGGTGGAGGCCGAAGGTGGCGTCATTGTCAAGGGCCTCGGAGACGGGGTGTTGGCCAGCTTCGCCGGTGCATCGGGCGCGGTCGGGGCTGCAGTGGGGATCCAACAGGCCGTGCATCGGTTCAACGCCGGCCAGGGCCAGGCCCAGCTTGGCCGTGCGGATCGGGATCTCCGGAGGCGACATCGAGGTCGAGTCCGACGGCGACTGCTTCGGCACCCCCGTGGTCGAGGCGGCCCGCCTGTGCGCTGCCGCCACCGAGGCCCAGATCCTGGTCGCCGAGGTGGTCAAGGTCATGGCCCGGGGCCGGGGGGGTCATGAGTTCGTCCCTGTCGGCGCCCTGACCCTCAAGGGACTGCCGGAGCCGATCGCCGCGTTCGAAGTGAGATGGGCACCCCTCCCGGACACGACGGCCGGACCGACCGACGAGATCCCTCTGCCCGCCAGCCTGCGAACGCCGTGGTTCTCCTATGCCGGTCGGCAGACCGAACGCGAACAGCTGGAGGCCGCCTACAAGTTGGTCTCGGCCGGGGAGCGCCGCGTGGTGCTGATCTCGGGGGAACCCGGTATCGGCAAGACCCGCCTGGTCGCTCACCTGGCTCGCAACGTCCAGGAGGACCGGGCGCTGGTGCTCTACGGACGCTGCGAGGACGAACTCGACGTGGCCTACCGGTCCATCAGCGAGGCCCTCCGCCAGCTCCTGGTCCATCTCCCCGAGGCCGTGGTAACCGAGCATCTCGCCGCCTGTGGTGGCGAGCTGGGGCGGCTGGTCTCCTTGGTCGGGGCTCCGCCCCCCGAGCGCTCTGATCCCGAAACGGAGCGGCTCCGCCTGTTCGAGTCCGTCTGTGACCTGTTGTCGCGGGCCTCGCAGTGGACTCCGGTGGTCCTGGTGCTCGACGACCTGCACTGGGCCGATCGCTCCACTCTCATGCTGCTGCGCCACCTGGTAAGAGCCGAACCGGTCATGAGGGTGCTGATCGTCGGCACCTACCGGGACACCGATCTGGCCCGCTCCCATCCCCTGGCCGATCTGCTGGCCGACCTGAGGAGGGAGAACGGCTACGAGCGGGTGGCCCTGACCGGCCTGGACGAGGCCGAGACCACAGCATTCATCCTGGCCCGGGCCGGCGACGCCGTGGAAGAGCCGGAGGCGGCGGCTTTGGCGCGCCTGCTCCTCGAGGAGACGGACGGCAATCCGTTCTTCATGGGAGAGGTACTGGACCACCTCATCGATGCGGGAGCGCTGTTCCAGCGCCAAGGGCGCTGGGAGGGTGACGCCGATCTGATCGCCCGCATCGGGATCCCCGAGGGGGTGAAGGAGGTCATCGGAAGGCGCCTTTCGGCCCTGGGGGCCGAGACCAACGAGGCCCTGACCGTGGCGGGGGTGTGCGGCTCGGCGTTTGCTGCTGAGGTGGTGGCCGAGGTGATGGGCCGGGCTGTGGATGAGGTGGCGGCCCTGCTGGACGAACCGCTCCGACGCCGGCTCCTGGCCGAAGTGGCGGATGCTTTCGAGACCTACACCTTCGCTCATGCCCTAGTCCGCCAGACCCTGCTGGAGGAACTCAGTACCAGCCGCCGGGTGAGACTCCACCACCGAGTAGCCGAGGTCCTCGAGGCCCGAGGTGCGTCGGCGGCCGAGCTGGCCTATCACTTCTGCGAGTCGGCGGCCATGGCCGATGCCGCCAAGGCGGTCGAGTACGCCATGAAGGCCGCCGCCGAAGCCCGGGCCGGTCTGGCCTTCGAGCAGGCCCTCAGCTTGTACCGCAGGGCCCTGGAGGCCGAGGAGTCCCTCCCGCCGGATCCGGCCCGCCGGGCCGCCATCCACCTTGAGATCGGCACGTCGCGGGACAACCTGGGCGAGGCCCTGGAGGCCCGGGCCGACTTCGTGGCCGCCGCCGATTGCGCTCGTAGGGCCGGTAGCACCGACCTGTTGGTCGAGGCGGCCTGTCGCTACGGGGGCCGGGCGGCGGTGTGGCTGGACTGGGGCGAGCCCGTCGGCCCGGCCCTGGCCGAGGAGGCGTTGAGAGCGGTCGGGCAGGACGACTCCGAGGACCGGGTGCGGGTGCTGTCCAAGCTCAGCTTCTGGGCCGTGCTCGACCAGGAGGTCGACCGGCGCCTGGCCCTGACCGAGGAGGCCCTCGAGCTGTCGGCCCGCCTGGGCAGCACTCAGGCCAGGGCCGAGGCGCTGACCTACCGGATGTGGTCCGTCCGCGGTACCGGCCGCCTCGACGAGCAGCTCGCCTTGGCCGACGAGCTCGAGGCCTTGGCCCTGTCCACCGATGACGCCGGACGCCACATGGTGGCCCTTATCAATCGGGCCGGCGCGCAGTTCATCCGCAACGACCTGGCCGCCTGCAAGCACACCATCGCGCAGATGGCTGAACTGGGCGAACGCAGACGCGAGGTGTACGCCCGGTGGTCGACGGCTGCTTATGCCAGCCACTTCGCCCAGATCGAGGGTCGGTTCTCCGACCTCGAGGTCTGCATGGCCGTCGAGGCCGAGGCGGCGCCCGCGGTGGGCGACGTGGGCCGGGCACTGGGTGCGCTGCGGCGCCTATTCTGCGAGGAGTTACGGGGCACCGCCGCCGGCTGCGCCGCGGCCCTCCGGGCTCTCGAGGTTGACTTCCCAATGTTGCGGAAAGGCAACTCGTATTCCGCCCGGGCCGCGTGGGCGGAGGGCGACCTGGACTCGGCCACCAGAGTCATCTCTGAGTACCGGAGCACCTGGAGAACGGGCCTGGCCGAGGGGCGAATCTTCACCGTGAGCGGGACGGCCCCCGTCGTCTGCGCCGTGGGCGCCGTCGAGTTGGCGGCGGACATGTACGACTTCGCCCTTCCCTACGCCGGGCAGTGGGCAACCCAGAGCGGCGAGCAGGACAACGGACTTACCGATGAGGCCCTGGGCCGATTCGCCGCCTGCCTCGGACGCCGGGACGAAGCGGTGGCGCGGTTCCGCTCGGCCCTGGAGGGATACCGGGTGGCGGGCAGTCCCGTCTACCGGGCCCGTACCCTGGCTGCACTGGCGCCCCTGCTGGAGGGCGACGCCGCGGCCGACAGCGCTCGGGAAGCAGCCGATATCTGTGCCCGACTGGGCCTGGCTCGCCTCGGCCGGGAGGTGGCAGTACTCCGCATGGTCTGAGGGCGGCGCCCAGGCAACAAGAGACTTGCGGCAACGTTCTACCTTGGGACAGCCCCCGAGCACGTCGGGGTCCGCCAGGAGGGCCGCATGTCCGATCAACCGCCGAGCCGGGCACTGCAGATGCGTTCGTTGGTCACCAACTCCCAGACGGTCGAGGTCTCCCTTGAGGAGGTCGAGGTGCCTGACCCTGGGCCGCACCAGGTGCTCATCAGGGTGGAGGCGGCGCCGATCAACCCGTCGGACCTCGGATACCTCTTCGCCGGTGCCGATCTCACCCGGGCCAGCGCCTCGGGCACACCGGACCGCCCCGTTGTCGTCGCACCCCTGGCGGACGGGGCGGCGCGGGCGGCGGCGGGACGGGTCGGCCAGTCCATGGCAGTGGGCAGCGAGGGGGCCGGTACCGTGGTGGCCGCCGGGGAAGGCGATGTTGCCCGAGGCCTGCTGGGCAAGGTGGTGGCAGTGGCCGGCGGGGCGATGTACTCCCAGTACCGGACCGCCGACACGGCGGCCTGCCTCGAGCTTCCCGAAGGGACCCAGCCGGCCGTGGCGGCGGCTTCCTTCGTCAACCCGATGACCGTGCTGGGTATGGTCGAGACCATGCGGATGGAGGGCCACAGAGCTCTGGCTCACACCGCGGCGGCATCGAACCTGGGACAGATGCTCAACCGAGTTTGCCTCCAAGAGCAAATACCACTGGTCAACATCGTGCGGTCCCCAGCCCAGGCCGCCCTGCTTCGCGACGCCGGCGCCACCCATGTCTGTGACTCGAGCACCGATGGCTTCATGGAGGACCTCGTCGAAGCCTTCCGGACCACGTCGGCCACCCTCGCTTTCGATGCCATCGGCGGGGGTTCTATGGCCAGTCGCATCCTGGCTGCCATGGAAGCCGCCCTCAGCTCGGGCGCTGAGTTCAGCCGTTATGGGTCCGCCGTCCACAAGCAGGTCTACATCTATGGCGGCCTGGACCGGGGCCCCACCGAGCTAGCCCGAAGCTATGGGATGGCGTGGGGAGTTGGTGGGTGGCTCCTCACCTCCTTTCTCCAGTCGGCGGGAGCCGACCAAGTGGCCATCATGCGCAGGCGCGTGGTCGATGGCATTACCACCACCTTCGTAAGCCACTTCGATGTCAGCGTTTCCCTCGCTCGGGCTCTCCACCTCGACGCGGTCAGCGCCTACAGCCGACAGGCCACCGGCAGGAAGTACCTCATCGATCCGAGTGCCTGATCTGTGTGGCGCCGAAGCCCGTAGTCGGCGCAAGAGGGAAAGGATCGGCTAACGAAATTCCCGCCTCCGACGAAGGGCATCCCTGACTCCAGCCATGATCGCGACAGCCTGGCGCCCCTATTTGCCGCATGCAGCGACTCGGGCCATCGAGGGTGGGTTGAGAGCCCAGCAGCTTGCTCGGCCGCCTCGGGCGCGGCTGGCTCGGCCGCTACCGGCTACCCCGGGCTGATCGGTTGCCCAAGGTACTGGGATGCTCGGGCTGGTTTGGTACAAATCACGCGCCGCTGAGGAGATGTGTGGCTTGCTCGCACTTGCGGGCGTACCGTCTGAACAGGCGGTTCGTCGGTCCGGGCAGCCCGAGAGGAATGAGTATGGGCCCCTCTGGTGTGACTCCCAGAACCGCGACCGTCCTCGTAAGCGATCTTGTCGGATCGACGGCCCTGCGGGTGCGCCTGGGCGAAGACAAGGCGGAGGAACTGCGCCGGGCGCATGACCGCACGCTGTCCGAGGTGGCCGCGACCGGTGGTGGAACGGTGGTCAAGGGCTTGGGAGATGGGCTGTTGGTCGTGTTTCCGGGCGCGGCCGAGGCCCTGACCGCCGCGGTTGGTATGCAGCGGGCCTTGGCGACCCGGGTCCGGAGGTCCGACGAGGAGCTCTCGATGAGGGTGGGTCTGTCCGCCGGGGACGTCACTCTCGAGGCCGGCGACTGCTTCGGCACCCCGGTGGTAGAGGCCGCCCGGTTGTGCGCCGCCGCCCAACCGGGCCAGATCGTGGTGGCCGAGGTGGTCAAGGTCCTCTCCCGGGGCCGGGGCAACCATGACTTCGTGGCCATGGGTTCATTGGACCTCAAGGGTCTCCCCGACTCGGTCACCGCCTTCGAGGTCGCCTGGGTCCCCGCCCGCCATGCCGGCGAGTTGCGCGGCACCAGCCCGTACGTCGGTCGTGCCCCGGAACAAGTGGTTCTTCAGGAGCGCCTTAGCGATGCCACGGGCGGTTCCGGAGGCGTAGTGCTGATCTGCGGCGAGCCCGGGATCGGCAAGTCCCGTCTGGTCGAGGAATTCTGCGCTGCTCTGCCACCGGCCGTCGTGGTCCTCTGGGGCGGTTGCCACGAAGGAGACGCCAACCCCTTGGGACCCTTCGTCGAGGCGGTTACCGGATGGGTCCGCAGGGTTCCTCGTGCCGACGCTCGGTCCTGTCTCGGCAACTCTGGGGCGGTAATCGGGCGCATGGTGCCCGCCGTGGCCGATGCCTTTCCCGATCTGGGCGAGCCCTCCGAAGTCCCAGAGTCGGCCGCGGTTGCCCGCCTGCACGACGCCGTCACCCAGGTGCTGGCCCGGCTCGGCGACCAATCGCCCGTCGTCCTGGTAGCCGATGATCTGCACTGGGCCGACGAAGCCTCGGTGGCGATGCTGCGAGCGATCGCCCGCAGAGCCCGAAGCATGCCCCTCCTGGTCATCGGTACCTACCGGGAGACCGATCTCGACCGACGCCACCCTCTGGCCACCGCCCTGCCGGAGCTGCGTCGCGAGGCCGAGCCGACCCGGCTCGTCCTCGACGGTCTGGCCCCGGCCGAGGTCACCGAGCTGTTGTCACGGCTGGCGGGCCATGAGCTGTCCGACGATCTGGGCGAGTTTGTCTCGGCCCTGGGAGCCGAGACCGACGGCAACCCCTTCTTCATTCGTGAGACCCTGCTGCACCTCACCGAGACAGGACGCCTGCGCTACCAGAACGACCGCTGGGTGGCCGACCCGCTCGAGCAGCTGTCGATACCCGAGGGCGTGCGCGAGGTGGTGGGGCGGCGCCTGTCCCGGCTCTCGCCGGCTGCCAACGCCCTTCTGTCCATGGCCGCCCTGTTCGATGTCTCGTTCCCTCTGACCGCCGCCGCCGAGGTAGCCCATCTCGGCGAGACCGAGGCGCTCGACGCCCTCGACGAGGCGCTGGTGGCCCGCATAGTCAAGGCAACCGACGAGTTCGATCGTTACGCTTTCAGCCACGCCCTGTTCCGCCATACCCTGGTGGAGGAGTTGAACCCGAGCCGCCAGGTTCGGGCTCACCGGGCTATAGCTGAGACCCTGGAGAAGCAGCTCCGCGCTCAACCAACCCCGGCCGAGGCGGCGGCTCTGGCCCACCACTACCACCTTTCGGCTGCCCTGCCCAACGCTGAGCGGGGGGTCCCGTATGCCCTGGCCCAGGCCGACGAGGCGGCCCGCTCCTACGCCTACGGCGACGAGTACCGGGCGTTGCTTATGGCCCGGGAGCTCGGCGTCGGAGACGACGATGATCCCGATGTAGCCCTCCGAACAGCACGCGCCGCCGTCCTGGCCTGTCTGCCGGCCGAGGTGCAGACGCGCGAAGCTGAACGAGCTGGCTCTCTCCTGGCCGAGCGCGACGGTCCCGACGCCGCGTGCGACGCCCTCGCCCGCCTGAGCCGGCTGACCAACAATGCGGATGTCCGCGCCGGCTGGCAGATCGCCGGCGTGGCCCGTCGCTGGCTGAGAGCGGACCGACGCGATGTCACCTGGGTCATCGTGCGCAACGCCGAACTCGACGAGGCCGATGCGGCCGATCTGGACGAGCCCGGCCTGCTCCTCGACAGCCCGGAGCGAAACGAGGTTCGCGCTGTCGCCCTGACGCTCGGTCCCGACCGGCTCCGGGACGCGTGGAACTACACCGCCTCGATGTCCCCGGATGAGGCCGCCGCCTACCTACAGCGGTATCCGGAGGCTGATCCGGCCCAGGTGAGCCTGGGGTTGGACTACGAGCGGACCCGCCAGTACCTGGCCTCTCGCTTCATCGAGTACCGCGATCACGGGCTCGTGGCCGAGGCAATTCTCAACCTTGTCTCCATGGCCAGGATCAGCCGGGTTATGGCTGACCATGATCGGGCCGACGTCGAGTTGGCCACCGGTTGGGCCCTGCACCCCCGACTGGCGCCGACGTCAAATGCCGCATTCCAGCTCCTCGCTGCCCAGACCCTGGGCGAGAGGGTCTGTGGCGTTGTCCAACCGCCCGACCACAGGTACGACCTGTTCCTCGCCAACCCCGATACCCACTGGATCGGGATTGCCTTGCTGGCCTCCGGCGCCGAGCGACTGGCTCTCGACGGCCAGGCCGAAGCCGCCCTCGCTGGGCTGACGCGCTGCCTGCCGGCGATCGAGCGAGCTCCGGGCTGGGCCATCAACTACACCCTGATCCTCCACTACGCGGCGGCCGTGCTGTGGTGGACCCAACGATCGGACAACTTGGAGACCCTCGAGGCCAACGTCCTGAGGAAGGTCATCGAGCCCGGCCATCGATATTGGGAGTGTGATGGCCGCTGGACCCAGGCCCGGCTTTGTGCTGTCTCAGGCCGTCTCGACGAGGCCTACCACTGGTTCGACCGGGCCGAGGCGGAGCTTCGCGGGCAAAACGCTCTGGCTCTGCTCGTGGCCGTCGACCACGACCGCGCCCTCCTCGAGGTCCGCCGCGGTGCCCAAGGAGATCCGGAGCGGCTGGCCCAGGCACTGGCCCGGGCCAGGGCCGGATCCGTCCATTCGGACATGGCCCCTTGGCTGCCACGACTGGAGGCACTGGAAGCCCACGCGGCGGATATCGCGTGACCAGCGAGTGGGCCGGAGACCACCGAGACGCAACTTGCCAAGACCTCCGTTGGTCGAATGGGCTACCTGGTCAGAGCTAACCGACCGTGCCGAGCCAGTCACCGAAGCCTGAGATGCCCGCCCTGGTGGGCGTCATCAGCAGAAGCTGCCCAGTGCCACGGAAGCTCTCGATCAGTACCCTGGCAATGTGGACGTCCCGGAGACTCACTACCTCCGGACCGAGCGCGGTGCCATCGCCTATCAAGCGTTCGGGCAAGGTCAGCGCACGATCGTGTGGGCCAAGCCGCCCGTCATCTCCATCGACACTCAGTGGGAGCTCCCCGGCCACATCCGCCTCTGGGAGTTCATCGCATCCCTCGGCCGAGCGGTGATTTTCGACTTCCGGGGTTTCGGCATATCCGAGCACCTGCCCTTGGACCGGATCTCCGACCTGGAGGAGCTCACCTACGACCTCGGGTCCGTCATCGGGCAGGTGGCCTCGCCTCCCACCGTGCTGGTCGCTACCGGGGCCGCATCGGTTGCCGCCATCGCCCTGGTCGCCGCGCAGCCTGATGTCGTCGAGCGCCTCGTCCTCTTGAACGCGGCGGCCTTCAGTCCGCGCCGTGACGACAATCCCGATGAGATGATCAGGAGCCTCCGGGAGCGCTGGGGCACCGGAGATGTCCTGACCGGCCCGGCGGACGTCCCGCGGCAGGACTATCAACGTCAAACGGCGGCGCGGACTGAGCGGATCAGCGCCACCCCTGACGTCCTGGAGGCGTGCGTCCGGGCCACTCTCCGACACGACGTCCGGTCGCTTTTGCCGGTAGTGGAGGTCCCGACACTGGTGGTGTACACGGGAGACATAGGGAACGTGACCCCGGAGATGACCGAAGAGGTGGCCTCGGGTATCGCCGGATGTCTGTACTTCACCCGGCCGTCAGCCTCCTTCAACTGGGGCGAGTGGGACACCGACATCCAGCGCTTCGTCACCGGGGACGACTCCGATGTCGGCGGACAACGGGAGCTCGCGGCCCTGCTGTTCTCCGACGTGGTTGGCTCCACTGATCACGCCGCCCGAGTCGGTGACGCAATGTGGCGCCGCACGCTGGACTTCCTCGACGCGTTCGTCCAACGTCAGGTGGACCTCGGTCATGGCCGGATCGTGAAGCAGACCGGGGACGGGCACCTAGTCGAATTCGCCCGGCCGGGGGACGCGCTGACAGTGGCGCGCCGACTCTTGGATGGCGTCCCTGAACTCGGACTAGAACTCCGGGTCGGCGTTCATTACGGGGAGGTCGAGCGACGTCCGAACGGTGACGTGGGTGGCATCGCCGTTCATGTCGCGGCGCGAATTGCGGCACTAGCAGGCCCTCACGAGATCTTGGTGTCGCGCACCGTTGCCGACCTGACAGTTGGTTCGGGTGTGGCCTTCTCGGACAGAGGCCCCCATAGCCTGAAGGGTGTCCCTGGTGAGTGGCAGATCTTCGAGGCGACACCTAGATAGGCTTGAGCAGAGCCAACGTCGGGCGCGCCGAGCCATCAGGTGTAGGTGATCGACGGGCCTTCGCGGTATCTCGTGAGTGCGCACCGAACGACAGCACCAGAAGCCGATAGCCAGCCAGGCCATAGCGCCCAGGTCCGCAGATCGGGGACGCCCGGGAATCGGCGTTCTGCTCGGCCCGACCGAGTACAGAACGCGCGCCCCGTTATGACGCCCCCTCACATGGTGATCTGCGGTCCAGGGAGGACCTCGGGCGTCGCACGCACATGGATGGACGGCTCGACTGACGGTGCCGGCGCCACGTCCTGTGGGACGGGACCAGCATCGGGCCCCTCGACAGTGACCGCAGGGCCAGCCGCTCGCAGATCCTCCAACCGCGACAGCCGCAGCGACAGCTGAGATCGGGCCTGAGCGAGGACATCGGCCAGCTCCTTCCCCTCGACCCGAAGGCGCAGGACGTCGTCCTCCAGGCCGGCCAGTCTCTGGGCCTGGTCGATTTGGGCCTGGGCGGCCAGCTCCGACCAGCGTTCGGCTCGGGTGGCGCCGGTTGTCAGGTCCGGGTTCTCGATGAGCAAGCCATCCAGCTCTTCGCGGGCCTGGGCCCGGGCGCGGCCCCGCAGCCCTCCCGGAACCAGCCCCGAACGTTCCAGATCGGCTCGCAGGTCGTCGACCCGCTCGCCAACGCGAGCCTCGGCTCGAACGGTGGCCGCGGCGGCGACGATGAGAGGTTGTTGTCGGCGGTCGCGTGTCAGGGATGCCTCGGCGGCGGCCAGGGCGGCGTCCAACGCGGCTGCCTTGGCCTCGTGCCGGGCCACCACTGCCTGCATGGTCTCGGCCAGGGCCTCGGCATGGGCGGTCTCCTCCTCCCAGCGCAGCCGGCTCCAGGAACCGGCCGGCGCGGTCACTAGGGCTTCGGCTCGAAGCGCCAGCTCGGCGCTGGCCGCCTCGGCTCGGACCCTGACCAGTCCGTGCCGGGCCGACCAGGCCTCGTATGCCCGGTGGGCTTCATCGAGACCGGCCACCTGGGCGCGGAGGCGCTCCTGGGCCTGCAGTGCTCGCTCGGTGCGGGGACCGTTGACGGCCAGGCTG
>Ga0307373_10007392_pt1 | contig 17162 bp, 13 predicted proteins | sample OX2MG_FD_202534 | JGI IMG/M metagenome (GOLD analysis project Ga0307373, IMG submission 202534) | Soil microbial communities from Risofladan, Vaasa, Finland - OX-2 | ecosystem: Environmental > Terrestrial > Soil > Coastal area > Acid sulfate soil | place: Finland: Risofladan, Vaasa | collected... | reverse complement strand
CCTTGCCCGCCGCGTAGGCGACCGGCGCGAGCCCGGCGCCGGCGGTGCGCAGGGCGGCGACGTAGCCGAGGACGCGCGCCGAGGTGGCGACGAGGCCGTCGAAGTCGCCGACGAGGTTGCAGCCACCTGCGCGAGGCGAGCCCGGCACGGGGATGCCCGCACCGCCGGACTCGATCCGCTCGACGAGGGTCGTGCTCGGCAACAGGCTGGCCCGGGTGACCCGGCGCTCGGGGAGCGGGGCGAGCGCGGCACGCCCGCTCCAGCGGTAGGCGAGCCGGCGGCGCCCCGCCAGATCCTCGGCGGGCAGGCCGTCTGGGAGCACGACCTCGCATCCCGGCTCGTACTGGAGGATGCCACCTCGTGCCACGATCCGAAGCGACAGGTCGAGCATCGACTCGAGGGGGCCGTAGCCGCCGCCGACACCGCCGATCTCGAGCCACGTCGAACGCCGGAGCGCGACGCAGCCGGGCCCGAGCGCGTCGACCGCCGCCGGCGCCGTGGCGCGGGGGTTGGCGGCGCCGAGACGCTCGGCGCGCGGCGTCGCCACGAGCACCGGCTCGCCGCCGTGGTCGGGGTCGCCGAACAGGTCGTAGCCGGCGTGGAGCACGAGGCCGGATCGGTCGAGGACCTTCGCGCCGACGGCGGCCGTCCCGGTGGGCTCGAGCCCGGCCGTGAGCGCCTTTAGCCAGCCCGGGGAGCACTCGGCGCCCTCGTCGAGGAGGACGAGCACGGGCGAACGCGCCAGGTCGGCGCCGATGGCGAGCGCTCGGGAGCGCTCCAGGCGCAGCGGGCTGCGACAGGTCGTGACGTCCCCCCCGAGCTGGTCGAGGAGCGCGGCCGTCTCCTCGCCCGAGGCGTTGTCCACCACGACGAGCTCGAACGTGCGGCCTGCCTCGACCGACGACATCGACCGCAGCCCGGCAAGGAGGCGTCCGGCGCCCGCTTCGACGAGCACGATCACGCTGACGTCGGGGGTCGGGCCTGCCGAGCGCCGGACGTCGAGCGCGACCCGCCGCGCCGTGGCGACGAGCTCGGGACCGGCCTCCAGCTGCTCGAGCGCGAAGCCTGCGGCCTCGAGCTGCGCCCGGAGGGCTGACGGCGTCCAGCCGGTGGCGTTGGACTCCCCGGCACCGAGGTCGCCGAAGCGTCGGCCGCCGTAGAGGGCGCGGCGGATCGCGTCCAGGTCGCCCCCGGCGAGGAGGTCACGGGCCGCGGCCTCGAGGTTCGGGACGCGCACCTCGACGGTGCTGCCCGGGGCGCAGACCCGGAGCCACTCGCCGAGCACCCTCGGGACCTGCTCGGGAGCGACGGCCGCGAGCACGTCACGGGCGACCAGGCGGTGGACGCTCTCGCGTGCGAACGGCAACGCGACCGGGTCGACCCGGACGTCACCGGCGTCCGGGCGGGTGACGCAGTTGACGTAGCCGGGGAGCGGCACGCCCGCTCGGAAGAGATGGACGGCGCGCGAGGCGCCGGCGCCGAGCAGCGGGGCGAGCGCCGGCGAGAGCTGCGCGACCTCGTCCAGCGCGTCAACTCGGTCGCCGGCCGCCAGGGAGAGGAACGCGCGGCGGGCGACGTCGACGGCGCGCTCGTCGCCGAAGGCGCCGTGCGCGGCCGCGGCGGCCCGCAGGCGCACCTGTGGCTCGAGCGAGGCATCGGCGGCGATGAGGACGAGCGGGCACGTGGCGGCGAGGTCCCGAGCCCGCAGGCGCGCCGACCAGAACAGTGCCCGGGCGACGGGAAGGCGCGCCGAGAGCGGGGCGGCCGCGGCGAGCGGCTCGAGCCGCTCGGGGAAGCGCTCGGCGAGGCCGGCGAGCACCACGTCGGCGAGGGGGAGCTCGAGGGTCGTGGCAGCCGCCGACACGATCGCCAGGCACTCCGGCCGGACGGATCCCGCGATCTCGCCCACCGGGCGCCCGGCCTCGATGAGCGCCACCGCGAGCGAGCGGAGCGGCTCGTCGAGCACGCCGTGGGAGCGCATCGCGTCGAGCAGGGCGTCGGCGGCCTCGCCTGGCCGTCCGAGGGCGTAAAGCGCCTTGTAGCGCAGATGCGCCACGGAGTGCGCGCCCTGCTCGAAGCCGTCGTCGTCGAGGTCGACGAAGGGCACGCGCTCGAGCACCTCGAGGCAGTCCTGGTGGTCGCCGCGCAGGAAGTGCAGCTGGGCCTCGAGGATGTCCGCGCTGACCTGGCGGGTCGAGGCGGCGCGCAGCTCGACGAGCGCCGCCGCGGCGTCGTCGAAGGACTTGCGCACGAGCTCCAGGCGCACGAGGTTCTGGAGCGCACCGCGGCGGACCGTCGGGTTCGGGCTCGTCTCGACCGCTTCTCGCAGCGCCTCGCCCGCCTCCTCGTAGGAGCCCTCCATGGCGAGCGAGCGCCCGAGGTTGAACACCGCGTACGGCCGGTCCGGGCCGTCCCCGGCCGCTTCGAGGGCCTGGCGGGCGAGACGCACGTTGCGGTCGACCTTCGAGCGCTCGTCCGCCGCGGCAGCGACGTAGCCGCGGTGCAGGATCCGGATGTCGGGGATCGTCGAGAGGACCGGGATCTCGCCCGTCTCGCGGAGCACGACCTGCTCGTGGAGGGGCTGGGCCCACCAACACGCCTCGCGGCGGAACACCCGTGCGGCGTGGAAGGTGACGTGGCCGCCGAGGCCGCTTCCTTCCAGGGATTCCAAGGGGATCACGAAGCCGTCGGCCCCGTCCGCTCCGCGCTCGAGCCGGGCGCGGAGTCCCGCGAAGTCCCCGTGCACGGTCTCGTCCGCGTCGAGCCAGAGGATCCACGCGCCACTGCACTCGCCGAGCGCGGCATTGCGCGCCCGGGAGAAGTCGTCGTCCCAGTACCCCTCGACGACGCGGGCGCCGAGCTCGCGGGCGACGGCCACCGTCGAGTCGGACGAGCCGGTGTCGTAGACGACGATCTCGTCGACGAGACCTTCGGCAGAGCGGAGCGCGAGGGGGAGCTCGTCCTCCTCGTCCTTCACGATCATGCACAGCGAGACGAGGTTCACGCACGTCTTACGGCCGCGGCGCGACCGAGGTGTAGTCGTCCGGAAATCCCCCTAAACCCACCGCCGGTGCCGGTCGTAGGTACCGGCGGGCTACGGAAGGCCCCTCCGGGGCGCAGTGCGGGCCCGGGATCCATGTCAAGGAGGACAACTGAAATGCTGATGATCAACGACAACATCGCGGCGCTCGGGGCACAGAACAACCTCAACGCGACGACGAACCAGATGTCGACCGCGGTCTCGCAGCTCTCTTCGGGACTGCAGATCCAGACGGCCGCGGACAACCCGGCGGGCTACGCCATCGCACAGTCCCTGCAGTACGAGATCAACGGCTACGGCGCCTCGATCTCCAACGCGCAGAACGCGGTGTCGGTGCTCCAGACGGCGCAGGGCGCTCTCAACCAGCAGGCCTCGATCCTGCAGCAGATGAACACCCTGGCCACCCAGGCGGCCAACTCCAACGTCTCGCTGAACACGACGGCGTCCAGCGCCGACCAGCAGCAGTTCACGGCGCTCCAGAACCAGCTGACCCAGATCGCCAACTCGACCGAGTACTCGGGCATCAGCCTGCTGAACGGTTCGAACGCGGTGCTGACGTTCCAGGTGGGTCCGAGCGACACCACGACCGACCAGGTGACGGTCAGCATGGTCAGCTCGACGGCCACCGCCCTCGGCCTGCAGTCGGCGAGCCTCTCGTCGATCACCTTCGCCGCCCAGGCGATGAGCCTCGTGCAGACGGCCATCAACACGCTGGCCTCCTCGGCGGCGTCGATCGGCTCGGCGCAGAACCAGATCCAGGCGCTGGCGAACAACGTCACCGTTGCCCAGCAGAACCTGACCTCGGCGCACGCCAACCTGGTCGACGTGAACGTGGCACAGGCGACGTCGCAGTTCACCTCGCTGCAGATCCTCGAGCAGTCCGGCGTCTCCGTGCTGGCTCAGGCCCAGCAGCTGCCGCAGCTCGCCCTCAAGCTCATCCCGTGAGCCTTGCGGCTCACTGATCCCAACGCGAGCACTGTGAGAAGCGACCGCCTCCGGGGCCGACACCGGCCCCGGAGGCGCCGCCGCTACGAGGGGACGTCTCGATGACCGTGTCACCCATCTCCAGCTCCAGCGCGCCGCCCGTCTCCATCGGCGGCATCTCCTCGGGGCTCCCGACCACCCAGATCATCAGCGCCTACCTCCAGATCGACGAGGCGCCCCTCATCGACCTCGAGAACCAGCAGACGGCGCTCGGCACGAAGATCGCCGCCTACCAGAACCTGCAGAGCCAGCTCACCTCGCTCCAGACCTCGGCGGACGCGATCAGCACGCCGAACGCGTTCGCGAGCGACGTCTCGGCCAGCTCCTCGAACTCTGCGGTCGCGACGGCCACGACCGGCCCGGGCGCCGTCGCCGGGTCGACGACCTTCAGCGTCGTCCAGCTCGCCGCGGCGGACACGCTCGTCTCCTCGGGGACGGTCGCCTCCGCCAGCGACGTCGTCGCGAGCGGCAACCTCCTCCTCGCGTCGGGCGGCTCCGGACTCGGCATCGCCTCGCTCTCGGGGAGCGGCCTCGCGCTCGGCGCGCACACCATCGCCGTCACCCAGGCATCGGCGGGAGCGACCGTCACGGGCACGAGCGCACTCTCCTCGACGACGAGCATCGTCACCGGCTCGAACGACCAGCTGTCGGTGTCGATCGACGGCACCCAGCACTCCTTCACCCTGGCGGCCGGCTCCTACACCGAGCAGCAGCTGGCGGCGGCGGTGACCACGTCGAGCGGCGGCCTGCTCTCGGCGTCGGTCGGCCAGAACGGCATGCTCCAGCTCGCGACCGTCGAGCAGGGATCGCAGGCCTCCCTCCAGGTCAACAGCGGCTCGGCCAACGCCGCGCTCGGGCTCTCGGCGGGCAGCGCCGTCAACGGCACCAACGGGATCGTCACCGTGGACGGCACCGCGACCACCGTCACAGACATCGCCGCCAGCGGCCAGACGGCCGTCACCCTCGCCTCGGGCTCGGGCGGCAGCGTCGTGGCCCAGCTCTCACCGGGCGGGCTCCAGATCGGCAGCATCACCGCCCAGAACGTCTCGGTCGGCAACGGGTCGCTCTCCTCGGTGGTCTCCGCCATCAACGGCTCGGGCGTCGGCGTCACGGCCCAGGCGCTCCAGGTGGGTCAGAACCAGTTCGCGCTGGAGGTCGCCTCCAACACCACCGGCGCGGCGAACGACGTGTCGATCGACCCGTCCGCCTTCGCCGGCTCAGGCCTCGGCGCGCTGCAGACGACGACGGCCGGCCAGGACGCGGTGGTGAGCCTCGGCGGGGCGGGCGGCTACCAGGTCCACTCGTCCTCCAACACCGTGACCGGCCTGATGCCCGGCGTGAGCATCAACCTCGCCTCGACGTCGTCCGCACCGGTCACCGTGACCGTCGGCGCCGACGGCCAGGCCGCGGCTGCGCAGGTGCAGAGCTTCGTCAACTCCGCCAACACCGTGCTCCAGGCGATCGCGGGCGACGTCGCCTATGACCCCCAGTCGAAGACGGCCGGCCCGCTCAACGGTGACGTGGCGCTCGAGAGCCTGGCGCAGCGGATCCTGTCGACCGTCGGCCAGGCGATCGGGACGTCCGGCCTGAACGACGGCACGAGCGCTGGGAGCGCGGCCGGCCTCTCGCTGAACAGCAACGGGACGCTCAACTTCAACGCGACGACCTTCGCCCAGGACTTCCAGCAGAACCCGACGAAGATCGCCTCCCTGTTCACCCAGGGCGGCTCCTTCACGCCCGCCGGCCCGGCCGCGCCGAGCGACGTCACCTTCTCCTTCGCGACCGACTCCAGCCAGCCCGGTTCCTATGCGGTCTCCCTCAGCCAGTCGGCGGCCCAGGCGACGGACACCGGCACGGCGACCTTCTCCTCGCCCGCCGCGACGGTCGGCGCGGCGGAGACCTACACGGTCAGCTCCGGCGGCACCAACGCGAGCTACGGCATCGCCGCGAACGAGTCCCTCACGGCGGTCGCCCAGGGGCTCGACGGCGCCTTCGCCGCCGCCGGCCTCAACCTCTCCGCGCAGGTCGTCACGCAGGGATCGACCTCGAGCGTCCAGATCACCTCGGCGAACTACGGCTCGGCGGTGAGCTTCAGCGTCTCGTCCTCCGGGTCGGACCAGCTCGGCCTCGACTCCGCCTCGCCCTTCAGCGGGACCGACGTCGCCGGGACCATCAACGGCGTCGCCGCGACGGGTTCGGGCCAGTACCTCTCGGCGCCCTCGGCCGACCCGACGCTCGCCGGGCTCTCGCTTCGGGTCGCCACGCCCGGCATCACCTCGTCGACCCCGATCGGGACCTTCACGTACGCACCCGGGCTCGCCCAGGGCGTGGCGACGGTCGCGGCCCAGGTCCTCGCCTCCCCGGGGGGCCAGATCACCTCGACGATCGCCAACCTGCAGAGCAACCAGCAGGAGGTGGGATCGCAAGTGAGCATCGAGCAGCAGATCGTCGTCGAGCAGCAGGCGGCCCTCACCCAGGAGTTCAACAACTTGGAGACGACGCTCACGGCGCTCAAAGCCGAGAGCGCGTACATCACGAGCGCCTTCGGGGGCTCGTCCAGCGGCTTGCTGTCGGCGCTCACCGCCGGCGGGACACAGGTCACATCGTCGTCGTCCTCGTCGCCTTCGGGCACGACGGGCGGCTAGTCAAGGAGGGCGCACCATGCCAGCAACGGACAGCGACGCCGCGGGCAGGTACGCGTCGACGGCCTCGAACACGGTCTCCGGACCGATGCTCATCGTCAAGCTCTACGACCGCCTCGCACTCGACATCGAGCTCGGCCGCGAGCACATCGTCTCGCGCGACATCGCCGGCGCGCATGAGGCGCTGATGCACGCGCAGCGGATCGTCCGCGTGCTGCGGACGAGCCTGCAGCCCGAGCTCTTCCAGGGCGGCGAGGACCTCATCCTCCTCTACGACATGCTCGAGCACGAGCTCGTCCGGGCGAACATGGACAAGGACGCGACCCCGCTGGCCACGTGCGCGGCCATCGTCGGTCCGTTGCACCGGGCGTGGACCCAGGCGGTGAACGCGGTGCTCGCGCAGGAGGCCGAGCGAGAGGCGACGAGTGTCACCGTCGCCGTGGGCTGACTACCTCGACTCCTTCGCCGCATATCTGGACCAGGCCCGGGCGGCGATCGAGGAGGGAGCCGCCCCGGGGGGGCAGGCGCTCGCCCGCCCCGAGGGTGTCGTGCCTGCCGAGCTGGCGGTGCGCGCGCTGGAGCTCGTCACCGAGACCCAACGGATCATCCTGGCGGGGGAGCGGCGCAAGGTCGAGATCATCGGTGCGAGGCGCAAGCTCGAGTACCGCGCCCGCACCGGCGTCCGGCGCCACTTCGTCGACGAGGCGCTATGAAGCCGTCATCGCTGCCGAACCCCGCCGACGTCACGGCCGCGGCCCGTATCGAGGACCTGCTCGCCGCGGCGCGACTCGCCGAGGGCTCGCTCCCTCCGGTCCGTCGCTCGGACGAACGCGACGACGCGTCCCTCCACATCGTCTACCTCCTGCCGCGCACCTCCCCGGGTGAGGGCGCGCGCGTGCTGCTCGAGCACGCCAACCACCTGGCGGCGCTCGGCGCCAAGATCACGGTCGTCTCGCACTTCCCGCACCCGAGCTGGTTCCCGCTGCGGCCGACTTTCGAGCGCGTGCCCTTCGGCGAGCCCGTCGAGGAGGCCATCCCGCCGTGCGACGTCATCGTCGCTGGCTACTGGGAGTTCGTGCTCCCGGCGCGCAACCTCGCCATCGCACCCGTGATCCACTTCGAACAGGGCGACTTCCATCTCTACGACGACGTCCCGGCGCACGTGCTGAGCGTCATCGAGGCTTCCCTGCGCGCCGCGCATGCCACGATCGCCGTCGGCGACGCGGCGATATCGGCGCTCGCCGTGCGCTACGGCGTGGACGCCGTCGCAGTACCGCACGGGGTCGACGTCGCGACGTTCCGTCGGCCGCCCGACCTCGCCCGCCCGCCGAGCCCGACGGTGCTCTTCGTCGGCTGGGACGGCCACGCCTACAAGGGGTTCGAAGAGGCTCGGCGCCTGGCACGCCTGCTCGGCCGCCTCCGCCCCGGTGTGCGGATCGTGTGGGCCACGCCGAGCCCCCCGGTGGGGGAGCCTTTCGGCGAGCTGGTCGTGGCGGCCGCCCAGGCGGAGCTGGCCCGCTGCTACCAGCAGGCCGACGTCTTCGTGTGCTGCTCACGCTTTGAGTCGTTCGCGCTCTCGCCGCTCGAGGCCATGGCGGCGGGGACGCCGGTCGTCTCCACCGCCAATCCCGGCGTGCTCGCCTACGCCCGCGACACCGAGAACGTCCTCCTGGCCGAGATCGGCGACATCGAGGGTCTCGCCGAGTCGGTCGAGCGCATCCTCGACGACCCGGCGCTCGCGGCCGGGCTCGCCCGGCGCGGGCTCGAGACGGCGGAGGCGTGCTCGTGGCCGCGTGTCGCCTCGGGCCTCCTCGGCTTCTACCGGGAGACGCTTCGCGACCACGACCGGGCGGCGCCGCTCGGGCCGTTCAGCGTCAATCTCGAGGGCGTGAGCTTCGAGCGTCTCGAGGATCGGCTGGCCTTCGACGTCCGCCTCGCTTCGTGCGCGACGAGGGAGCTCGCCATCCCGGTCTCCCAGCCCGCGGTCTCCGGCCACCGCGTCTTCCGCTGGCGCGTCGTCGCGCGACGTGCCGACGGCGCCGAGGGCACGACCCGCGCCTACCTCCCGGCGCGCAGCAGCCAGCCGGTGGAGGACTCCAATTACCAGGTGGGTCTGGAGCTGCTGCGCCGACGGCGCCCGGAGGAAGCCCTCGAGCTGTTCGTCGCCGAGTGCCAGCACGCGGCCCGAAACGAGCAGGCCGTCCTCGGACGCTGGATCGTGCTCTCGCTGCTCGCCGCCTCGCGTGCCGATGACGCCGCCGACGTCGCCGTCGCCTTCGCCCGCGACTTCCCCTCGCACCCGGACTACCTCTACCTCGGCGTCGTGGCCTGCCTCGCGGCACGCCGCCCCGTCGAGGTGGCCGGCCCGCTCGAGGCGATCCGACTCCTCGGGCACGGCGCTCGCCACGAGGAGTGGTTCGACGACCCGGCGGGACTGTTGAGCGCGCACCTCGCCGCAGCCTGAGGCTCGGGCCCGGCAAGCTGGCTCAGGTGTCGGCGCTCGCCCCCGGCGCCGCCGGCACGCCCGAGCCCGGCCGCTCGTTCGAGCGCTTGGCCGCCCGCATCGAGCGGACCAGGGCGTCGGGGTTCCGGCTCGTCGTGAGGGCGTCGAGGTTGGCGCGAGAGACCGCCTCGAACACCTCGGCGCGATGGATCGGAACCTGACGCGGCGCGTCGATGCTGATCCGGACCTGCTTGCCGTCGAGGACGGCGCGGACCTCGATCACGATGTCGTCGCCGATCAGGATGCGCTCACCGACCGAGCGCGTGAGCGTCAGCACGGCGCGGCGGCGTCGCGGCTCAGGCTCCCGATCATGCCGGGGTGGGCATGGGCAGTGGGGCGTGCATGCTCCAACCGACCTCCTCCTCGCTGCCGAGCGGGACCACCTGCACCCCGAGGCCGCGCGCCGGGTTGAGCACGATCGGGGCGAAGAGGTTGGCCGTCGAGTCGGCGACATCGTCTTGGAGCGTGACGACCACGACGGCGACGGCGTCGCCGGCACGGTCCAGCTGCAGCAGCTCGGCCGACTCGTCGTCGACCTCGACGGCGTACTCGGGCCAGAGCAGGCCCGGCGCGGCGACGACGAGCGCGAGCTCGCGCACCTCGCTCGTCCCGGGCAACCGCACGGCCTCGAGGCAGACGAGCCTCCCGAACACGTTGATCCCGTCCGAGCCGAGCGGCTCGAGTCGGTAGTGGCGGGCCGACTCCAGCCCGGGGAGGCCCGCGGGGAAGTCGAGCTCGACGGCGGGGAGCGTCTTCAACGCGGTGAGCGCGGTCATGGTGGGTGTCCTTTCGGCGAGGCTAGTCGACCCCGCGGCGACGCCGGAGCCGGCGGTGAGCGGTCGGGAGGTCACTTCAGGAAGGCGGCCAGCGTCTCGGGCACGGCCTGGGAGCTCGCGTAGAGCGCCGCCTGGTAGTTGGCGAGGTCCGCCTGCAGCTGCGTCGTGACCTGGGCGACGTTCACGTCACGCGTGTTCGAGAGGATCGTCTGGACCTGGGTGCTCGTCGCGCTCGCGCTCGACTGGACGGTCTGGACCTGCTGGGCGGCCTCCCCGAGGCTCGCCGAAGCGCTCGTCGCCTGGGTGATGTTGGCGTTCAGGGCGTTGAGGTCGGTCTGCAGGTTCGTCTCCGTCGTGCCGCCCGGGGCGCCGCCGAGGTCGGTGACGATCTGCTTCAGCGTGGTGAAGACGTCGCTCGGCGAGGAGCCGAAGAGCTGCGTGCCGGGCACGGACGCGGCGACCTTCTGGCCGTTGCCGAGGTCGATCGTGAACGGGGTGGTGTTGCCCTGGTAGGTGCCGGCCGAGGTGTAGGCCGACGAGCCGCCGGCGGTGCCCGAGAAGATCGCGGTGCCGGCGTAGGTGGTGTTCGCCAGGCCGAGCAGGCTCTGGGCCTGGCCCTGGATCTGGGTGGCGATCGCGCTGTAGGACTGCGCGGTCTGGCTGCCCGAGTTGAGGGCCTGCAGCACGAGGGTCCGTACCGACTGGAGATTGTTGAGCACGGAGTTCGCCGTCTGGTTGGCGATGCCGAGCCAGGACGAGGCCGTGCTCGCCGCCGAGGTGGTCGCGCCGAGCTGGGAGATCTGGCGTTCGTAGCCGATCGTGTCGACGACCGCGATCGGGTTGTCCGACGGCTTTTGGAGGGCGACGCCCGAGGAGAGCTGGGCGTCGAGGTTGGCGATCGTCCCCTGCTGGGCGTTCAGCTGGCCGGCGAGGGTGTCGGTGAGGGTCGTGTCGGCGACGCGCATCTCACACCGCCTGCAACAGGGCCTGGAAGCTCGTGTTCATCGAGTTGATCACCTGCGCGGTTGCCTGGAAGGCCCGCTGTGCCGATAGCATGTTGACCGTCTCCTCGTTGGTGTCGACGCCTTCGACGCTCGAGAGGCTGGCCGTCGTCGAGGACGAGAGCGCCTGCGCGTTCGTCGCCGCGTTCTGCGCCGTCTGCGCCTGGGAGCCGACCACCCCGACGAGCTGCTGGTAGAGGTCGTCCGGGCCGCCGGTCTGGCTGCCGAGCGCGGCCATCGCCTGGATCGTCGTCGGGTCGATCGACGCCCCGGTGACCGACCCCGCGGCGGTCGAGATCAGGCTCGGGTTCGCCAGCAAGGCCCCGCTCACAGCGATCGTCGCCGCCGAACCGGCGCCCGCGGTGTAGGTGGTCGAGGAGCCCTGGTTGACGAAGAGCGTCGGGTTCGCCGAGCCCGATGTCCCACCGGCGCTCGTCCCCGAGGCCTGGAGGGCGTTGAGCGTGGTGGCCAGCTTGTCGGCCACGCCGTCGAGCTGGCTCTGGTAGCCCGGCAGCGTCGTGTTCACGCCCTGGAGCAGCGCGCCGATCTGTCCGCCCGGGGCAAGGGCGACCCCCGCCGAGGTCTCGACGCCGAGGTTCGCGCCCGACGCCGAGCCGGTCGGCTGGAGCGCCGTCGCCGTCGCGTCCTGGACGAGGCTGATGCCGCCCGAGTACACCGTGACGGCGCCCGTCTGGCTCGTCGCCGTGCGGATGCCGATCATGCTCGCCAGCTGGTTGAGGTCGTTGCGGCGCTGGTCCATCAGCGTGTTGACGTCGAGGCCGCCGCCACCGCCGGCGACGATGCCGGCGTTCAGCTGGGCGACCTGGGTCAGCAGGCTGTTCACCTGGCCGATGAGGCCGCCCTGGCCCGACCCCGAGCCGGTGAGGTCGTTCTGGAGCTGGGTCGCGGTCGCGGTCATCGAGGACGACATCTGGTTCATCATCCCGGCGACGTTCGACGCGTCGCGGATCACGGTGTCGGCGCTCGCCGCGTTCGCCGGCGAGGTCGCGAGCGCCGACATGTCCGTCCAGAGCTGGCTCAGCTGGGACTGCAGGCCGTTCGAGCCCGGCTCGGGGAAGGCGGTCTGGGCCGAGGAGGTCACCGTCTGGGCCTCGTTCGCCGCACCGAGGTTCGCCTGGGCGATCATGTTGAGCTGCTCGTAGAGGGAGGAGGTCGTCGAGGTGACCGACCCGACGAGCACTCCCTGGCCGACGCCGTTTGCGCTCGCGGGCGCGAGCGGCTGGAGGTTGACGGTCTCGCGCGCGTAGCCGGGTGTGCTGACGTTGGCGAGGTCCTGCGCCGTCGTGTCGAGCAGCGCCTGCTGCGCGGCGATGCCCGACGAGGCGATGTCGAGGCCGAGGTCGCTCACAGGATCCCCCGGACGAAGCGCGGGAGCGACGGCGGGGTGCGACCGTAGGTCGGCACCGCCTCGGTGACGCCGTCGGAGAGCGCTTCGGAGACGAGCGCCATGCGCTCGCCGAGCAGGTTGGTGTTCTGCTCGCTCAGCCATTCGATCCGGGACTTCGCGACGAGCAACCGCCGGCGCAGCTCGGCGATGGTCGTCGCGTACGGCTCGGGCGCGGCCGCGACGACCTCGCCGATCGTCGGCTGGAAGGAGAGGCCGAGGACCGGCACGAGACCGCCGACGAGGGCGAGGCGCCGATCGCCGACGGCGCGGAGCTCGCCGAGCGCGTCCTCGAGCTCGGAGGTGGCGAGCGGCAGGTAGCGAGCGTCGTGCTGGGCGAGCAGCGCGTGCAACGAGGCGGTGCGGTGCTCGACGAGCGCGGCGACCTCGGCCTCGTCTCGGATCGCGACGATGGCCTCTTCGAGCGCGACGCGCTCGAGCTCGGCGAGCTCGGCGGTGTGGACGTCCAGTGACATGCCTCTCCTCTCCGGGCACGGTCGCTCGACTCAGCAGGTCGGCGCGGCGCCCTACGTGCTCAGCGGACGGCCCCCTCCTCGGGGTCGTCCATGTGCTGCATCTCGGCGACCTGTTGGCCGTAGCGGAGCAGCAGATTGCCGACAAGACGGACCGTCACGACCGCGAGGCCGAAGGCCACGGCGAAGCGCCACAGCGCGGTCTCGATCGTGACCGCGCCGCGTATCGCCTCCAGCAACGACGGCGCGTTGACGAGCGTCGCGAGCACGACCGCGATCAGCGGGCCGAGGCGCGTGACGTCGTTCGCGAACAGGGCGAGGCGCCGGTGCATGCTCAATCGCCTCCGCCGGCGCGCTCGGCGAGGCGGGCTGCCCACGTGAGGGGCGTCGCCTCCCGCCAGTCGAGGAGGGCGACGGGCGTCGCCGCACCGAGGAGGCAAGCCGGGCGGTCGGCGTCGTCGAGATCGTAGAGGGCGAGCGCGTCGATGCCGTGGGCGACGCGATCGATCTGGCTGAGCGCCGACGGCTCGAGACTTGCCGGCAGCGCCGCCCACGTGGCGTCGGGGTGCGTCACCGCGACCAGCAGCGCGGCAGTCGTTGCGTCGGAGGTGAGCTCGTAGGCGATCACCGTCGCCATCCCGGCGCTACGCCGCTCGGCGACCGCGGACGCGGCGCCGAGCGCCGAGCTCACCCGCTGGCCGCGCCGGGGGGCCCGCATGCGGGTGATGCCGGGAGCGGTCATGGTGACGATGCCGTCCTCGCGGATGCCCAACCGTTCGGCGAGAATCTGGGCGAGACGGGCAGACGAACCCTCGCCGCCGATCGCGAGGACGACGGCGTCCTCGTAGTCCGGCAGCGCGGGAGCGGCCGGGATGTGCCGGAGCGAGTCGAGGAGCGCCGCCTCGAGTGGCGCGACCCTCGCGTCCGGCTGGAACTGGGCGGGAAGGCCGAGACGACTGAGACGGATCCGGGCGAGCGTGTCGGTCTCGGCGTGCTTCACGCGCGCCACCGGGTCGTTGGCCACCGACACGCGCGAACGCTCGATCGGCGGCGACACTGGCGCGACCGCCTCGGAAGCGGCGGACGCGAACGACGCGTAGGTCGCGAGGCCCGCTCGTGCCCCCGCCGCCGACCGGTGCTCCAGCTCGTCGGCGAAGGGCTGCGACGTCAGCTCCAGGAAGATGCCGGCCTGTCGGAGCACCCGCTCGTACTCGGGAGCGAGCGGGAGGGAGGCCGGCCTCGGGCGAGGCGGGCGGCCGAAGGGGCGCGGTGCCACTGCGGGCCCGGCCGGGGCCGGCGGCTGCTCGGCGGCCGGTCGGGCCGCGGCGTCCGCGGTGACCGGGGCGCTGCTCAACAGGCGAGGGGTGAAGCGCCGGACCTCCTCCTCGTTGCCCGCGGCGAGGGTTGCCTCCGCCTCTTTCAAGACGAAGGAGAAGCTGTCGTCGAAGCGCTCGCCCCGGATCGACACGACGTCCGCGGTGGCCTCCACCGCACTGTCGAGACCGCTCGGCGCGAGCGCGGTGGCGAGCGCGAGGTTCGCGTTCGTCGCGATCGCAGGAGGCGCCGTCGGGGATGCGGACGCGGCGGGCCGACGGGCCGGCGCCGTGGCGGCCGGACCGACGGGGGCCGCCTCGCGGCGGGGCGCCTCCGGGAGCGTCTGGCGCCCGGCCTGGGCTCCGTCCCCGGGCGCCTCGACCTCGATCACGAATACCTCGCGCTCGAAAAAGCCGAGGACGCCACCGGAGCGCTCCCGTCCGGCGCGCACGATCGTCGCGTCCGGACCGAGCTCGGTCCGGATTCGCGCCCGCACTTCGGCGGGGTCGGTTCCCTCAAACCGTTGCAGTTTGGGCACGGCGGACCACTCCTATCGTTTCGATGACGACGTGGGACGCGATCTCGGCTGCGCCGAGGACGTCGAGACGGGGCAGACGGGCCCGGATCAGCCGGCGCAGCGCCGGACGGATGCGGCTCGAGCAGACGACGACGGGGCTCTTGCCGACCGCCTCCGCCTGGTTGGCGAGCGCGTCGAGCGAGGCGAGCAGGGGCTCGAGCTCGTCGGGGCCGGCGGTGAAGACCCGGCCGCGCTCGCCGACCTGCAGGCCCGCCGAGAGCAGCTGCTCGAGCGCTGGCTCGAGGGTGATGGCGGGCAGGACCCCCTCGACAGCGTGCATCGAGGCGATCGACGGTCCGAGCGCGATCCTCGCCGCCTCGAGCAGGCTGTCCTGGTCCTTGGTGGACGCCGCCTGGTCGGTGACGGCTTCCAGGATGCGGATGAGGTCCCGCACGGGGATGCCCTCGGCGAGCAGGCCCCGCAGCACGCCCTGGACCGCGCCGAGCGTCACGCCGGCGCCGGTCATCTCCTCCAGCACGGCGGGGTTCTCCCCCTTCGCCGCGTCGAGCAGGATCCGCACGTCCTGGCGGGAGAGCAGCTCGCCGGCGTGGTGGCGGACGACCTCGGAGAGGTGGGTGGTCACGACCGCCGAGCGATCGACGACGGTGGCGCCCGCCACCGCGGCGCGGTAGCGCATCTCGTTCGCGATCCACTTGGCCGGGCCGCCGAAGGCCGGGTCGCGCGTGTCCTCTCCGGGCACGTGCTCGATGCCGGGGCCGACGGCGAGCAGGCGGCCGCGCGGGGCGCTGCCTTCGGCGATCTGCACGCCGTGGACGCGGATCGCGTAGTGCGTGAGCGGCAGCCGGTCGTTGTCCCGGGCGTGGATCGGGGGGATGACGATCCCGAGCTCCTTCGCGACGTTGCGGCGCAGCGCCTTGACGCGCTCCAGCAGGTCGCCGCCGCGCCCGCGGTCGACGAGGTCGATCAGCTCCATGCCGAGCTCCAGCTCGAGCGGGACGACGCCGGTCTCGCGTGCCAGCTGGGCGGGCGTGTCGGCGGACGACGCCGCCGTCGGGTCGGCGGCCGGCTCGTCGCCCGAGGACGCCTCGTGGGGAAGGCGGGCCGAGAGCAGGAAGAGGCCGACGCCCACGATGAGGAAGGGGATCTTCGGCAGTCCCGGGACGAGCGCGAGGACCGCGATGATCGCCCCCGTGACGCGCACCACCCGGCGGTAGCGGGAGAGCTGGGCGATGACGTTCGTGCCGAGGTCGTCGTCGCCGGCGGCCCGGGTGACGACGATGCCGGTGGAGAGCGAGAGGAGGAGGGCGGGGATCTGCGAGACGAGGCCGTCGCCGATCGACAGGAGGCTGTAGGTGCTGACGGCCTGGGAGACGGGGTCGTGGTGCTGGAGGACGCCGACCGCGAGCCCGCCGATGAGGTTGACGGCGGTGATGACGATCGCAGCGATCGCGTCGCCACGGACGAACTTGGAGGCGCCGTCCATCGCGCCGTAGAAGTCGGCCTCGTCGGCGATCTCGCTCCGGCGCCGGCGCGCCTCGTCCTGGTTGATCAGGCCTGACGACAGGTCGGCGTCGACGGCCATCTGCTTGCCGGGCATGGCGTCGAGGGTGAAGCGCGCCGCCACCTCCGCGACGCGCCCGGCGCCGTTCGTGATGACGACGAACTGGATGATGATGAGGATCAAGAACACGACGAGGCCGACGAGCAGCGAGCCGCCGACGACGAAGTGCCCGAAGCTCTGGATGACCACGCCCGCGTAGCCGTGGAGCAGCACGAGCCGGGTGGCGCTGACGTTGAGCGCGAGGCGGAAGACGGTGGCGACGAGGATCAGCGTCGGAAAGACCGAGAAGTCAAGGGCACGGCGCATGTGCATCGCGGTCAGCAGCACGAGCACCGAGGCCGCGATGTTGACCGTGATCAACAGGTCGAGGATGAAGCTCGGCAGCGGGATCACGAGCATGATCACGACCGCCACGACGGCGAGGGGCACCGCCAGCGCCTGGACTGTCGCTATGCGCTGTGCGCCGGTCTTCCTCGCCGCTGTCGCTGCGTTGGCCACGCCGTGCCTCTCCACAGGTTCTGGACGGGGGTACCGTCCTCCTCCCCGGGTCGATCCGTGACCGCGCGCCGGCCCTCCTGGCCGAGTTCCCTAACGGCGCCGACGGGGAGGATCTTGAGCCCTTCGCCCGACGCGAGCCCGCCGGCGCCGTGCCCGGAGGTGCTCAGAAGGCGGCGTGGTGCACGTCGACCAGCGCGCGCGCCGCCGGGGTGAGTCGGTAGACGAAGGCGAGCAGCCGGGCGACCGTCTCGTACAGCTTCGGCGGGATCTCCTCGCCGACGGTGCAGGCCGCGTAGAGCGCCCGGGCGACCGGCGGGTTCTCGATGACCGGGATCCGGCGAGAGATGGCCTCGGTGCGGATCACGTACGCGATGTCGTCCTCGCCCTTGGCGACGACGCGCGGTGCCCCGTCCCGCTCGCGGTCGTA
>Ga0307373_10007391_pt1 | contig 17163 bp, 12 predicted proteins | sample OX2MG_FD_202534 | JGI IMG/M metagenome (GOLD analysis project Ga0307373, IMG submission 202534) | Soil microbial communities from Risofladan, Vaasa, Finland - OX-2 | ecosystem: Environmental > Terrestrial > Soil > Coastal area > Acid sulfate soil | place: Finland: Risofladan, Vaasa | collected... | reverse complement strand
CATCCTGGCCATCTCGACCGAAGTGGACTCATATATCTCAGAGACCCGGCGCACCAGCATCACGATCGCCTGCACCTCGGAGAGCGTGGCGACTGGCAGCAGCAGCACGCAGCTCATGTCACCCGTGCTCGTCAAGCGGGGCACGCTGGCCGCAAATTCCTCAGCACTGGCGGCCATGAAGCTGCGGTGGGTGCGTGCCACCCAGCTCACCCCCGGCGGGCGCTCTGCCCGCGGCGACAGGTAGCTCAGCCGCTCATCGCCGTTGAACAAATAAACGTCGACGAGATCGCTGGCCTGCTCGGTGAGCGCCAGATGGTGCACGTGCACCTCCTCGGCCCCGGGGACCGTCAGCAGCTCGCTGGCCAGCGCGCGGAAGATCTGATCTTCACCGTTCGTGCCGTCAGCGATCGCCGTCAGACGGCGGATACCCGAAAGCAGTTGCGCCATTCCCCCAGACGGCGCAGAAGTATCCGTACCCGTAGCAGCGTCCATCCCTGCAATTTAGGGCATTCACCGTCTGAATGTGACCGAAGTGCTCGCGGCCGAGCGAAGGGCCCCTTTCTGTGAGGGGCGGAAACCGACGCGGACTCCCACCTTCAAGCGGTGGTGGCGGTGCAGCGACCGCAGCCCGCCACGTGTGAGCGGGAGCTTGAACGTCACCGTGGCGGAGCGCTTGACGCGCCGGGAGGCACCGCGCAGGCCCTTGCCCTTCACGGTGATCAGCCCGCCGCCCAAAGTCCTGACCTTGAGGATCAGCTTATGGCCGCGAACGCGGCGGCTGAGGATCCGCACGCCACAGCCGGATACGGAAATACGGGTGTTCTGTTTGATCACGGCGCCGTTCTGGGCGGTGATCGTCGTCGGCATCAATAGTGGCTTCAGGCAGAGATTCCCGATCGCGGTCAGCGCTGAATGGGGTCCGGTGGGCAGGTTGAGTTCAAAGCTCGAGACCGGCACGTCGGGTATCGCGGCGAAATTCGAACTTGTGATGCCGTTTTTGATATTCGTATTTCCTGTCAGGATCACCTTAACCCCATCCCCTTCGAGGACGAGGTCGAGATCGGGAAATGCTTGCCCTCCGTGCGAAACAAGGAACGCCGGCCCCGTTAGCTTGCCCGGCAAGACCGGCGTAACCGCGCTCGCCGTTCCGACTTCCGAGCCCAACGGACGGCAGTTGACCGGATTGGCCGCAAACGTCGCTTCCGGGCAGGCTTTCTGGAGTGTCGTCAGCCGCGACGGCAGTTGCTTTGGCAGCTGCGCGAACACCGAGCGCATGTTCGCCTCGTGCGCGGACTGACCCACGGTCACCCGCAGGCTGGCGCCGTTCAGTTTCGAGGTCTTCGCGCTCGTCCCCGCCTTGAAAGACGGCTTGAAAGCCAGGGCGCTGCAATTGCCCACCTGGAATGGGCTCGCCAGGCTCTGGCTGGCCCCAAACGTCGAGGTCAGCGCCGTTTCGGTTGCAAGCACCCCGCAGTTCGTCGGGTTGAACAAGAAGTTTTTGCGGTTGACGACGACGCTCACGTTCTTCAGCCGCAGCGGCACGCCGCCCACGATCACCGGCAGGCTGCTGGTCGCGATGACCCGACCGCTATGCACGTCTACGCCGATCGCCACCCGCGTCACGACCCTGCCCAGGTCGAACGGGCCGGCCGCGGCCTCCACCGGGATCGACAGCCCGAACGGCGCGCCGTTGTAGGGACCCGTCATGAACACCGGACCCGAGAAGCCATACGGTTCGCCGCCAGCCCCGACGGCGACCGTGGCCACCCCGATCTGGCTGGCCGCGCCGCAACTGCCCGCGGCGGCCTGCGGTTCGCCGCACAGAGTGACCGACGGGATCGCCCCCACCAATCCAGCAGGCAGAACGGTTTTGACTGCAGACAGATACTGCTGCCCGTCCGCCCGCGCCAAGTTGAACGTATACGAGGTGTACGCGCCGGCGTTCGGCGATGAGTTCTGCGTGCTCTGGCTGAGCACGAACGGGACCGGCGACAGGCACCCGGTGGCCGAGAAGGCGAATGACGGCGTGAACTGTTTGAGGATCCCTTCGCCCGAATAGGCGATGAAATCCGATTCGGTCTTGCTCGCGCTGCAGCTCAGCGGGTTGGCAAGCGGCGCCCGCGTCCCTTCGTTGAGCGTGAGCGTGGCGCTGCTGAACGGCAGCTGCGGAAGGTTGAACGGATGCGTCGCGCTGTTCACGACGTCGACTTTCAGCCGCCCCGTGTTCGGGTCAGGGGATACCGTCGCTTCGACCTTGACCTTCACGTCGTAGACGCTTTCCGCGACGACATAGACGGTGTACGGCGGGCCGGTGATCGGCGTGCCTTTGGGGGCGGCCAGATACACGCCGCCGTTCAGCGAACCTGCCGGCAGATCGGTTTCGATGTTGACGCTTCCGACCCGCGAGCCTGCCGGGCACGCGGCCGCGATCTTGGTTTCGAAATGCACTAACGCGGGGGCGCATGCTTCTAGCCCATGCGCCGCCGACGGGTTGAGCGTCAGCCCTTCCGGGAACAGCGCGTGTCCGGAGGCGACATTGGCGGTGTTGATTTCCCCGGCACCTTCGTTCTGGGGGACGATCACGCTGGTGACCGCGCCGTCCGGCTGGTCGTAGCCGGACGCCTGCGGTTTGACCTCGGTGTTCAGCCCGGAGAACGGAACTGCTTTGCAGCCGTCGACACCGACTGGCGGCACCGTCGGCGCGCTCGCGGTCTCGTGGCTCTGGTCTTCGAGTTCGAGGTACGACGTCGACTTTGTGTTCGGCCCGCATTCACTCGGCAGCGTCAGGAAGTTGCCTTTGCCGGCGTGTCCGTTGAAGAACAGCTTCGACTTCAGCGTCTGCAGCGGCGCTTTGATTTCGAGTGGCCCGACTTTCACGCCGACTTCGGGGGGTATGTTGTCGATTTCAAACCACTCGTGGAAATCGCCGGAGGCAATGCCGCGGGCTTCCAGCGCGGCTTCCTTCGCGTAGCTGACGTGGCCTTCGAGCAGCAGCTTGGTGTTTTCTACGAGCGGCGGGACGCCTTTCACTTCGACCCCGAACAGCAGCGGCAGCAGCGGGCGGCCGCTTTCGCCGTGTTCCGGTTCGGGGGCGAGGTTGTAGACGTTGCCTTCGAGCGTCAGGATCGAGTTCACCGGGGAGCCCACGAACGCTTCCAATTCGACGAAGCCGGCTTTCGTGAGGGGATTGCAGGTCCCGGCATCGAATTCCGTGCGCGTGCAGGTGGGAAGCGTCTGCGGGTCTGCCGCCAGGCCGGGTGGCACGTCAACGCGTATCCGCTTGAGGGTTTCATCGGGCCGGCGGCTGCCTTCCGTACCGGTGTGCGCAACTTCGAAGCCCGTCAGCCCCCACGGCGGGTGCCCGGCTGCCTGTGTGTAGAAGGCGCTTTCCGGGCTCGTGTATTCGCAGCTTTTGACTTCGACCTGATTGCCGGTGCAGGTGCCGGCTTCCCATTTGGCGGGCGGACCCCAAGCGCCGTACGCCGAAGCGGCTGCGAGCGCGAACAAGGCGATGCTTGCCAGCGTCCCCAGCGATGCCCTACGAGCAGCGTGCCTCATCCTCCACCCCTCTCCTCTCAATCCGGTGGCAATCAGGGCTTCTATACCCCGCTCGGGGCGCTTCCAATCCTGGGCCGGCTACCGGAACGTCACCGTGCGGGTTGCCGCGGACTTCGCGGCGCCGTGCTTCTTCGGCACGAAGCCAACGCGCAACCGGACCTTCAGCGGACGGCCCCGGCTACGACCCCTGTTCGAGAGCGGGACCTTGAGCGTCGCGGTTTTCACCGCCCTGCCCAGGTACCTGTAGGTCGTCCTCAGGTTCGGCCCGCTGCCGCTTATCCGCCCTGCTTCGAAGGTCTGCACGGTGATGTAGGCCGTGTTGCCGATCACCTTGGAACCGGCGATCCGCACGCCGCAGCCCGTCACCCTCATCTTCGTGTTTTGTTTGACTTTGAAGCCGTTCTGGCCGGTAATTTCGGTAGGCATCAAAAGCTGATTGGCACACACATTGCCGTTCGCCGTCACCGCGGAATGGGCGCCGATCGGAAGGTTCACGGTGATGCTCGACACGGGCACATCGGGCAACGTCGCGAAGTTCGTACTAGTGATGCTGTTCTTGATATTCGTATTGCCCACCAGGATCACACGCACGCCGTCGGCTTCGAGCACCAGGTCCAGATCTGGGAACGCGGCATTGGCGTGCGACACGAGCACCGCCGGGCCTTTCATTTTGTCCGGCAGGACCGGAGTGTTCGCACGGACACCGCCGACGAACGCACCGCTCGGACAGCTGTAGGGGTTCGCGGCAAAGACGCTTTCAGGACACGCTTTTTGGAGTGTCGTCAAGCGAGATGGGAGCTGCCTTGGAAGCTGCACGAGCACTGACTTAATGTTCGTCTGGCCCGCCCCCTGATTGAGCGTCGTTTCCAGGCTGGCTCCCAGCGCTTTCGAGGTCTTGGCGCTGGTCGCCGACTTGAACGAGGGCTTCAATGCGAGCGCTGAGCAGTTGCCGACCTGAAACGGGCTCGACAGGCTCTGCGTCGCCCCCAACGTCGAGGTCAATGCCGTTTCGGTGGCGAACAGGCTGCAATTCGTCGGGTTGATCAAATAGCCCTGCCGGTTGATGTTGAGGTTGATGTTCTTGACCCGCAGGGGGATTCCCTTGAAGATCGTTGGCAGCACGCTGGCGACGGTCACGCGGTTTGGATAGTTGGGTTCGATGTTGATCGTCGCCCGGGTCACGACATTGCCCAGGCTGAACGGGCCGGCAACCGCCGGAACCACGATCGAGAGGCCGTATGGCGCCCCGTTGTAGGGTCCCGTCAAATAGACGAATCCCGGGAATTCAAACGGTGCCGAACCGGCGCCGGCCTTCACCGTCGTGACCCCGATCTGGCTGGCCACCGGGCATTCGCCCGTGCTGGCCTGCGGTTCGCCGCACAACGGAACCCCAGCGATCTTGCCGACTAGCCCAGGGGGCAGCACGGTCTTGACCTTTTCCAGATACTGCTGCCCGTCTTCCCGGGCGAGGTTGAAGGCGAACGACGTGTTGGCGCCGGCGTTCCCGGGGGCCAGGTTCGACGTGCTCTGGCTCAGCGAGAACGGCAGCGGCGAGGGGCACCCGGTGGTCGTGAACGGGCTCGAGCTCAGCACCGCCGGCTGGCCGGTGTAGGGAGAGAAGCTCGTTTCAGTGCTCGTCGTCCCGCACGCCAGCGGGTTGGCCAGCACCGCCTTCGGGCCACCCGTGAAGTTCATGACCAGCTTGCTGAACGGCTGTTCGGGGTTTTCCGCGAACGTGGCCGTCAGCCGGCCCGTCGTTTCGTTCGGCACGACCGAGCCCTTCAACCGCACCGAGACGCCATACCGCGCCGACTCGGCATCGATGTACATCGTGTAAGGCGGTCCCGTGATCGGGCCCGATTCAGGCCCTCCGAGATAGAGACTCCCCGTCAGAGGTTCGCCGGCCGGAAGTTGGGGCACAGTCAGCGTAACTTTGCCGATTTCGGAAGCTTCCGGACATCCGACTTTGTTTCTTGTACCGATGCCGATCTGCGCCGGCGTGCAGGCCTTGAGACCATTCGCGGCCGACGGATTCAGCGTCAGGCCTTCGGGCAGGGTCACACTGGCCGTCTTGAGCTGCGAGGAGTCGATGCCAGCCGGGCTGGGATCGTGAGGCAGCGTCAGTTCAGTGGTGATGCCGTCGGGCTGATCATGCTGGGTGGTTTCTGCGCCCAGCGGCGCGAACGCCGGCACGAAGGGAGGGATCAAAAGGCCGGATTCGCCTTTGCATCCTTCGGTCGGAACCAGCGTGGTGTATTCCTTTTTAGCCGTCTGGCCTGCGGGCGATTCGATCGTCACGGTGTTGGTGGTCGCAGGGCCCACACCGGCGCAGTTGCTCGGGAGCGTTATGTAGCCGCCGTTGCCAGTGCTGCCGATGTTGCCTTTTAGGACCAAGCGCGATGAGATCAGCGGGATCGCCGTCGAGACGTCGATTTCGTAGTAGTCATGGTAGTTGCCCGCCCATTCGACGTTTCCGTTGATGAGCGTGTGCGCGTAGTACTGCTGCGCCTCGAGAAATGCTTGTTCCGGTAGCGAAGGGAAGCCGTTTTCGCCCGGTTTTGCGCCTTTTCCTTCCGCTTCTTCGAACCCTTTTTTCAGCGAAGCTCCAGTGAGCGGCGTTGGAAGTTTGAGCGCTACACCGAAGACCGAGGCGACTCCTTGAGGCTGCACAAGGTTGTATACCTTGCCTTCGATTGGCACATCTCCGCCTTCTGGAAACGGTTTTGGGCCGGTGTATACCGTCACCTTGTTGACACCGATTTCGGTTTCCGGTTTGCATCCGGGTGCCGGGTAAAAATGGGTGCCTGGGACGGCTTCGTTGTTGCCGAATTCTTCCATCGTGCACTTCGGCACGGCCTCGGGATTGGTGCTGACTCCCGGACCCACGTCGGTGCGGACATGCGTTACGACCTTGCCTTCAGCGAGACCTGCTGGGACCGCATTGGGGAGGGCGCCTTCGGTGTTGACCTTGAAGTCTGTGATCCCGAAGGGAGGGTGTCCTGCCGCCTGGGTGTAGGCCTGTTCTTTAGCTTCAGTCGGACTGGGTTCCTTGGGGAACGCATACGGTCCCGACAGAGGATCCGTGCCGCACGCTTCAAAGCTTGCCGTGCAGTTGCCCGCTACGAGGATTTCCACGCCAAACGGAACCGCGGCCTGAGCGGCGGGCGCCGAGACGGCGAGAAGCGATCCTGCGAACAGCGCCAGCAGCGAGACACGAACATGCGACTTCATGCAGACCTCCCTATAGACCCCAGGATCTCTATACCCCGTCCTGACTCCCCATAACCTTGGAAGTTGCGGCACCTCTCTTGCAAATCGCATCTTACACGATGCAAGAGGCGGTTGTCTAGGAAGAAGCGTCCCTAATCGATCAGGCGTTTGCCGAGCTGCCAGATCGCCACCCGCCACATCAGCAGCGCGAAGGCGAGCAGGACCGCCGCGTGCCCCAGGTCGCCTGCGTGGAGGTTGCCAAGCGAGGCGTCACGGACGAGCTGCACGCAGTGGTACAGCGGGTTGACCTGGGCGACCGTGCGGATGCCGGCGGGAAGGTTGGAGACGGGGAAGAAGGTCCCGGCGACGAGGAACATAGGCGTGAGCACGGCGCTCGTGACGTAGTTGAAGTTGTCGATCGTCTTCGCCACGGCGGCGATCGACACACCAAAAGCGGCGAAACCGAAGCCCGTGATGAAGCCAATGAAGGGGACGAGCAGCATGCCCGCGTTGGGTTCCAGGCCGAACAACATCGCCACCAGCAGCGGCGCCATGCCGTACACGCCCGCGCGCAGCGAGATCCACAGCACCTCCGCGGTGATCAACTCCTCTACATCCACGGGAGTGGCGAGCACGGCGTCGTACGTCCGCTGGAACTGCCATCGCACGAAGGTGTTGAACATGCCCGGGAACGCGGAGGAGAAGAGGATCGCGGTGGCGACCGTGCCGGTCCCGATGTACTCGATCGTCTTGACGTGGCCGAGGGTTTTGACGATCGTTCCGAAGCCCAGGCCGAACGCGAGCAGGTAGATCGTCGGCTGCATGATCGAGGAAAACGTGGTCGCCTTCCAGTAGCGCCCAAACATGACGATGTCCTTGCCCATGATCGCGGCGAGCGCAGCCGGTTCGAGCCGGCGCACACCACGCACGCGCGCAGTCGCCTGCGCCTGGGCGCTCATTCGATCTGCTCCCCTGTCAGTGCCACGAACGCGTCCTCCAGGTTCGCTGGACGCCGCACACCCTCGGGCGCCTGCCCGTCCAACTCCTCTGCGCACATGATCGCGATCGCCGGTCCGCTGCGCCGGCTCGGCCAACCGTTGCTGATCGCCAGCTCGCTCACCTCCGCCAGCCACTCGGGCGCCCCATAGACCTCGAGCACCTGCTCGCCGGCATGCGTGCGGACCAGTTCAGCCGGCGTGCCCTGGGCGATGACCTTGCCGTGTGACATCACCGCGACCGTATCGGCCAGCCGCTCGGCCTCCTCGATGTAGTGGGTGGACATCAGCACCGTCACGCCGGAGACGCGCAGAGCGTCGATCAGCGACCAAAGCTCCTGACGGACCTGGGGATCGAGCCCGACCGTCGGCTCGTCGAGCAGCACGAGGCGCGGCTGGTGGATCAGCCCGCGCGCGACGAGCAGCCGTCGGCGCATACCGCCGGAGAGCTCTCTCACCTGCGTGTCCGCTCGGGCGCCGAGGTTTGCCAGCGCGAGCGCGCGCTCGACGGCTTCCCTGCGTTCGGCGCGCGACACTCGGTAGAGGCGCGCAAAGATCGTGAGCACCTGCCGGCACGTCAGCTCCACGTCGAGGTTGTCCAGCTGCGGCACGACGCCCATCTCCATGCGCGCCTGCTTGGATTGGCGCGGCAGCTGGAAGCCAAGTACCGATATCTCGCCCTCGTCGGCGAGCGTCTGAGCCGTGAGCATTCGCATCGTCGGCGACTTCCCCGCCCCATTCGGGCCAAGCAGACCGAAGCAGACGCCGCTCGGCACCTCCAGATCGAGACCGTCGACGGCGGTGATCGCGCCAAAGCGCTTGCTCACGCCGCGCAGCGAGATCGCAAGTTCGCTCATCGAGGGATGACTCTATTTACGACTACTGCTCTTTCGCGCTTTGGCCGGCCTAGGGGGATAGCGCTTGCGCTCGGCCGCTGTCATCTTGCGGATCGTCAGCGAGCCGTCCTTGACCTGTCGCTCGACATCCTCGAGTTTCGCGACGCGGCGCTCGGCCGCACGATCTGCCTGAGTAGCCATAGATCCAGGTTAGCGCGCCCTGGAGGAGAAAACCGGTACACGATCGCCTCGGTGTCATCAGTCTCAGGCGAGTACCGCCGCGCGCCGCTTTAGCTCGGTCTGAGTGACCGTGTTCTCGGCGCACTGCGCAGCGCGTGCCCTACCGGTAGCCGAAGATCAAGGGAACCGTCTTGGTGATCGCGTTGCCGCCCCGGGGCACATAGCTCAACCTGATATTTGCCCGGACTCGCCCATGCCGTTTGACAGCGCTCTTCGCAGCGGGCCTCAGCTCTACTTCGAGCCTCACACGATCATCCTTGCGAACAGTCGCTTTGGCGCGTTTGATCTGGCTTCCGTCGGCAATAACTTTGCCGGCCTTCGGCACAGCGAGCGTGATCACTCCATAGCACTCTCCTCGCGACACACGCGAAAGAACCTGAAACGTGGTCCGCTCACGGACCGCCTGTACTCGCAGCTTGCCTTGAGGCTTTGTCTTTACGTTGATCATGCGCTCAACTTACGAGCCGCTTTGGACGGTTTCTTCGCGCGGAGGGCCTGACCGGCATTTTCTGGCTCTTCTTGTCCCGTTTGGATGGCCCCGTCGGATAAGGAAGAGCACCACGAGCGGATCGAGGAGCCATGTCGCCCATCAGCATCAACCGAGTCGTCCTCACCGGATATCTCACCAGCGACCCCGTCCTGCGTGCGCTGCCTTCGGGGCTCAGCGTGTGCGACCTGAGGATCGCGGTCTCTGCCAGACGCCGCGATCCGGTCACTGGGGAGTGGGGCGAAAGGCCCAACTACTTCGACGTGGTCGTGTTCGCCGGACACGGTGAGACCGTCGCCAAGTACATGCAGAAGGGCCGTCGTATAGCCATTGACGGGCGCCTTCACTGGCGAGAGTGGGAGACCAAAGACGGCCGCCCAGCACAGGCCGTGAAGGTCATCGCCGAGACCGTGCAGTTCATGGGGAGCCCGCCGGGCGAGTCCTATGGCGCCGACGGCAACGGCCAAGAAGCGCCAGAGGGCATCACCGTAGGCGAGGAGGAGTCGCTGAACAGCGCGGACGGAGAGGAGCTTCAGAGAATGGACGAAGAGGCGCTCGCCACAGGCCTAGAGAGCGCAGACGAGGATCCGCAGACCATGGACGAAGAAGCGCTCGCCACAGGCCTAGAGAGCGCAGACGAGGATCCGCAGACCATGGACGAAGAGGCGCCCGCTACAGGCCTAGAGAGCGCAGACGAGGATCCGCAGACCATGGAGGAGCAGGCGCTCGCCACAGGCCCCCTCGTGGACTACCGGGAGCAATGACTACCGGGAGCAATCACTATCTATCCCAAAACTTCTCGGATCTGCTTCCAACGCTCGCTGCAGGGAAATCCCAGAGTTTTCGGATAGTTCTTAAGAGCTCGCGTCAGGTCGGGGAAGCGACGTACCGGCCACCGTGAAGACGCCTGATCCGGCCGCGCACCTCGAGCTCGGCGAGAGCCATCAACACGTCACTGTGGCCTGTCCCGTCTTTGCTCAGCTTGGAGATGGTGTCGCAACCGGAGCCGATCCGCTCGAGCACTTTGCGCAGATCGCCCGCGAGCTCTGGCACCGATGTGCAGGCCGTGCGCGCGCCAGCGCCATGGAGGAGATCGAGCACGTCCTGGGCGTGACGCACGAGATACGCGCCGTCGGCGAGCAGCGCGTGCGCGCCACATGACTCCGGCGAGGTAATCGGCCCCGGCACGGCCCCCACATCCCGGCCGGCAGCGAGGGCGAGGGTAGCGGGCATCATCGCGCGGTAGCTATCGTCGCACTCGACAACCACCGTGAGGGTGGCGAGCGCGGCGATGAGGCGCGTGCGCGCCGGGAAGCACCAGCGCCTGACCGGTGTGGTGCACGGCAACTCGGAGACCACGCAGCCCACCTCCAGCATCCGTTCATAGAGAGCGCACCTGGGCGCCGGGTAGCAGATGTCGACCCCTCCCGGCATAACCGTCAGGGTGGGGCCTTCCGCATCCAGCGCCCCGGCATGGGCAGCCGCAGCAATTCCATCCCCCAAACCGCCAATGACCGTCACGCCGGCGCCCGCCAGGTCGCGCGCGAGGCTATGCGCGACCTCGATGCCGTAATTCGTGGCCTTGCGTGAGCCGGCGATCGCAACGGCAGGCTCGGTGAGCATGCCTTTCAAACGCTCTGGCGGCGCGGCGAGATATAGGACCGCTGGGGCTCCGGTGAGACCGGCGAGCACCGCCGGATAGCCGGGGTCGTGAGCGCACAATGCCGTCACACCCCGGGCGCTGGGGATCCACTGCTTCTGGAAGCTCTCGTAGCGGCTGCGCAGGTCCTGGTTCTCAGAGGCGCCAGCCGCGGCGATCAGCTCATCACCATCCAGTTCCAGCAACCCAACCAGGCGCTGAGCGTCAGTGCCCTGTTCATCCAGATAGCGGCTGCATGCACGAAGCAGCCAACTGGAGCGCAAGCACTCCTTACAGGCTCGTGGATGGCGCATTGCAGGGGCCGGAACAGGCATCCAGGCCAGGCTACGCAGCACTTAGGACGAAGCGCTCGCGCGGACTGCGTGGGTCCCCTGGCCCGTGAGGGCACCTCAGGGAGCTACATGTATGTTGACCGTGTTGCTGGAGCCGGAGGTGTAGGGGTAGCCCTGTGCGCCGTTATTGGGCAGGGCGACGCGGAATGAGTAGGTCGTTGGTTCTTCGGTGGCGTGGAAGTGGTAGCTGTAATGGAACCGCCCCTTCGTGTTTGCCTCCACCTGGTCAAAGACTTTCCATACCCGGCCAATGCGCACCTCCACGTCGAGAGTCACACCCTGCTTTGGATATGGCCCACCCGCGATCGCGCCGGCCCAGTGGATCGAGTGCTCGTTGCGCGTGCGGTGTGGGGTGATCTGCAGTTTGATCCTTGGACGGACCAGGATGTTCGCCGTCGCGGTCGCCGAGGGTGTCGTTTCGTCGCTGTAGGCGGTGTAGGAGAACCGCAGCTTGCGGTCGGGGCCCTTCGGCAGCTTGTAGGAGAAGGAGCCGTCGGCAGCGGTCTGGACGGCGCCGTTGATTGCTGCTTTGGGTGATCCGCCGCTCGTAGCAACCAGAACGCGGGCGTCACGAACCGGCACGCTTGCACAGTGCAGGACGCCCTTGATCGTGACGGTCTCACCGTAAGAGATGACCGGCGGCTTGGCCTTGCCGTTGACCAGGAGGCTCAACGTCTCTCCAGCACATGGAGACTGGCCATTAGGGATATGCGGCCCTGAGGGCCCGCTGGCACCACCGGCACCATTTGTCGTGATCGTGTGGCTGCCGGTGATGGTCGTATTGCCCGCGGCGTTGACGATTTGCAATGCCAATTCATGCGAGCCGTTAGCAATGCTGCTCGTGTTCAAGCTGAGCGAGTCTGACCGGCTCAGAGGGCATGCGACGAAGTTTGTGTATGGGCACTGCGCCAGGTAATCCTTCTGCGCGAGCACTTTGCCATCGATGAGCAACTGCGCGCTGCGAACACCGGTGTCGGCATCGGAGGCGTTGAAAGTCAGTGACTGGGTTCCGGCGAGCGGCCCGGTGCCCGCAAGTGCGCCGCCCGTGACCGTTGCGGAGGGCAGATTGTTGTCGCTGAGCGTCAGCTGTGCGCCGAAGAGCTCGAGATTGGGGTTCTCTCCGCTTCCGAAGGTGCAGCCGTTGCCAGCGTCGCTGTTCGAGCAGTAGTCCGCCAGGGTCAGCTCGGTCGTATTGGACGCCAGCGCCCATACATCGGGAGTACCCGAACTATTTTTGGGAGTTGCCGCTTCCTCCACGATGCCCGTGTTCGCGGATGCAAGCGCGAACGTCGTGGCCCCCGAGACCTGCTGGGGCACGAACCACCAGACCCGCGCTGCACGGATAGTGATGCCGCTGCCGGCGGGAACCGCCACCTGCACGCCGTCGAGGCTGGCCGGGCCCATGTATCCACCCTCGGGTCCAATCCAGTTGCCAGGTCCCCCGCTGCAGCTGCCCCTGGTGTTCTGCGGCGCGCCGAACACCGTCCACGGGCCAGAGTCGCTGGGGCTGCCCGGCGCCGACGGGCAGTCGTTGATCATATAGGTACCCGCGCGGGCGCCCGCTGCGAGCGCGAGCGCAGTGAGGATGGCCAAGATCCCAGCCACTGCTGCGAACCGCGCACGCCAGTGCCGGTGCTTGCCAGCGCTCACCGTGATGGCCTGCAAACGATACATACGCTCAGTGCTCGTGCACGGCGACGTTTCTGGAGGTGCCGTCAAGGAATGGGAAGTCCGCCTCGTAGCGTGAGAGGACGCGAAAGCGGTAGGTAACGGGGCCCGGGAACCTGAAGCGGTAGCTCGCGTGGTAGCGGCCCTTCGCGTCTGTGCGGATCGTGTTGAACTGGATCCATTCGCCCCCCGAACGCGCCTCCAGCACGAGCTGCTTGCCGGCTTCTGGGATCGGGGAGCCGTGCAGCACACCACTAAAGAAGATCTTCCGCCCGACGCTCGCGCTGCGCGGAGCGATCTTCAGGGTGATGCCGGCATGCACGGCCAAGCGCAAGGTCGCGATGGCCGCGGCGGACGCTGGGTTCTGAGGGTTTGAGTAGACAAAGCGCAGCGCACTAGAAGAGACACCGCGGGGCAAGGTGAGGGTCCACTGGCCCGCTGTTCCTGTGGATAGGCTGCCGATCTGCTGCGTCCCGGCTCCGTGGTAGGAGGGAGTGTCACACACGGCGACGGTCGCGCCCGCGACACCGGCACCACCGGGAGCCGTCAAACGCCCAGTGATGTGGTCAACCGCTCCGTAGTGACTCGTACGCAGTGCCTTCTTCGTGCTCGTCCAGCGTGCGGTCAGTGTCGCCTGGTTCGATGAGGTGGTGGCGGTACACGGTCCGTTCGTGGCCGGGCTCGTGGGCGAGCTCGCATTCGCGACCGTGATCTGGCGATCGAGCACCACAGCGGAGTTACCCGCGGCATCGGTTACGCTCACTATGAGATGGTGTGGGCCGTTGCTCAAAGCGGTCGTGTTGAAGGGAATGTCGGCGTTCAGCGACGGCAGGCAGGGCTGAGGGGAGAGGAATGCCGCCAGCCCGTCCGTGGTCTGTCCGATGTTGCGACAGCGACCGTCGTTTTCGTTGAGGATGAGACTCTGCACCACATGGCCGTCCACGTTGAAGACCGCCTGGTAGATCCCCGAGCCGGCGTCCGCGGCGGAGAAGGTGAGATCGCTGGTGGCGCTCACCGTCGCTGCGCTGGCCAGTTCGCCACCGACGGCGCTCGCCGAAGGCTGGCTGTCCTGTTTGAGCACGATGTTCGCCTCATAGACATAAACAACTACAGCGAACCCGCTTGCGTCGCCGGGTCCGCCCGGGCACTGCCAGTTGGTTACACCGCCGCAGGACGCTGTTATGTAGATGTGCGAGCCGAGGTTGCCTGGGGGCAGTTCGACGCGATTGCCGGCAGACAGGGGATTGCCAGGATCGCCCTTGCCCGGGCAACCTTCCGAGTTGGGGCAAACATCGAACACGTTCGCAGAGTCGTAGGTGTAGTTGGGCGCGGCCAGCCAGAAAACATAGGTGGCATTCGAAGCGGTGCCGCCCGCGGTGTCCCCCGCGCGCCACAGCGTCGCCTTGGCGATGCTCTCGCCCGGCGGAGCATTAAACGCCCACGTGGTCAAGTCCGTGTTGGCTAGGTGGGATACGTTCGCGCCCTCCGCCGCGTACAGCGCACCGCCTCCAGGACACGAGTTCCCGTCGTAGTCCCACGCCCCACCAACCGAGCCGGTCCACCCTTCTATTGGCGCCGGCGACCCAGCCGGGGTACGACAGGAGTAGACGTGATACTCGCCCGCGGAGGCCAGCGAAGGCACGGCGAGAAGGCACACGGCAACGGCCAGGAGGACAGCCGCGAGCCGCGCCGGTGCTACCCATCCCCAGCGCCTTCGGACCGTCTCTTCTATCGACAAGCCTCGCATCTCCACCTTGCTCTCATGAGCCTCCAACCCATGCCCATCTCTTATACCGACCATTTCCCGCTGACGGGACACTTCAAGCGGCTCGGGCTCTGAAACCGCTTCCAGCAGTTGCGAGCCCAGGGGGGTTCGATGGCGATCTTCCGTGGACTGGAGAGGAAGGAATCAAGAATCTGTCCCGTTTGGTCCGGCTCGTCGGATAGGGAGCTAGAGGCTCTCCACAACCCGTCCGATGCTGGGGCGGCGCGTGGTTTTGAGCGCAACCCGACTAGCCGAATAGGAGCCAGCCGTGTCGAGCACCAACATCAATCACGTCGTCCTCACTGGGCGGCTCACGAGCGACCCCGACCTGCGTGTCCTCCCATCAGGGAGCTCCGTCTGCCACCTACGGGTTGCGGTCAACGCCAGGCGGCGTAACCCGACAGGAGACTGGGGCGAGAAGCCTAACTTCTTCGATGTCGTCGTGTATGGCAGCCCGGGCGCGAACGTCGCCAAGTACATGTACAAGGGTCGCCCGGTAGCGATCAATGGGCGACTGGACTGGCGGGAGTGGGACACCGCCGACGGGCGCAAGGCCCAATCGGTGAGCATCATCGCCAGCAACGTGCAGTTCCTCGGGAGCCCGCCCAGCGAGTCCGAGTCCGATGGCGCCGCCGGCAACGGCACAGGAGCGCTGGAGGGCATCACCGGAGGTGATGAGGAGGCGCTGGACATCGCCGACCAGGAGGCGATTGCCGCGGCTGCCGCCTAGGGCCAGCAGTAGATGGCGGGGGAGAGCGCGGCGGCCCTCTCCCCCGCCTTTCTATCTATCCGCTCTCCGGCGTACTGAGGCTGAGCGGCAGCTCGGTATGTGAGTGCAGCCAGGCCCCGATGTCCGTGAGCACGTGCTCACGATCGTCGGAGAGCTCGTTTACGACCTCGTGGAACAAGCCGTCGTAGATCTTCAGCGTCTTGTCATCAGAGCTCGCGCGCTCATGCACCAGGCGGCTGCCCCGCACGGAAACCAGCCGGTCCTCAGAGCCGTGCACCAGCAGCAGGGGAAGCGTCAGGCTTCCCAGCTGCTCGGGAAACGCTTCGGTCGCGTCCGCGATCTCGGCGACCGTTCGTACCGGCAGCTTGCCGTGATGAACGAGCGGATCGGTCCGGTAGGCCTGCACCTCCCGCGGATCGCGGCTTATGGTGGCAGGATCGACGCTCAAGGCCGGTAGCCGGGGAGCAATTGCCGAGAGTGCCTTAGCCGCAAGCCGAACCGGCGCCGGAGGAAGATCGATCACCGCCAAGGTGCCCGAAAGGATCATGCCGTCGAGCTTGTCCTGGTGGCGCAGCGCGTAACGCAGGGCGATCGTGGCGCCGAGGCTGTGACCGAGGAGGAACAAAGGAACCTCTGGATGCTCGCGACGGGCCAGCCCGATCAGCACATCCAGGTCAGCCGCCGCATGCTCAAGACGATCAATGAGCGCACGAGGACCGGCGGAGCGGCCATGACCGCGGTGGTCAAGCGCATACACCGGATAACCCAGCCCGGCGTAGCGGATCGCGACATGCTCGTAGCGGCTGCTGTGCTCACCGGCGCCATGTGAGATGACCACAACAGCGCGCGCAGGCATCTCCTGCACCTGCCATGACTGCCAGAAGATCTCGAGCCCTTTTATTCCCGCGAACTGTCCTTCCATGTGCTCCACGGGCATCATGGGAGTCTATAGGCCCATGGGATCAGAGCGATGAGATTCTCCACGCCCTACGGTCATAGCTGCAGAACCCCACGAACAGGAGGATTGAAATGACCGACACCACCACCTCAACCCGCATCACTCAGGTGGGGACCGTGATCGTCCCCGTTGCAGATCAGGACGCGGCAATCGCCTTCTACACCGGCAAGCTCGGCTTCGAGAAGCGCATGGACGTTCCCTTCGGCAACGGCGACCGCTGGGTCGAAGTTGCGCCAGCGGGCGCAGACACGACGGTCGCGATCGTCAAGCCGCGCCCAGGCGAGGAGACGGGCGTCGAGACGCGCATCGCGTTGTCGAGCTCGGACATAGACTCAGACCACGCTGACCTGAAAGCCCGCGGCGTCGACGTCGACGATGAGGTGTCGCGCATGGGTGACCCGGTGCCGCCGATGTTCTTCTTCCGCGACCAGGACGGCAACAAACTGTTCGTCGTCCAGACAAGCTGATCAAGCCGGGCAAGGCCGCCGCGAGACTGTCGTCGCGGCGGCCTTCCGCCGATCACGATCCACAGGAGGCACGATGTCAAAGCTGAGGTTCGAGGTTTCGATGTCGCTGGACGGCTTCATCGCTGGGCCGAATCCAAGCGAGGAGCACCCGCTCGGCGAAGGCGGCATGCAGCTTCACGAGTGGGCGTTCGAGCTCGCCGCGTGGCGCGCGCAGCACGGCAAAGACGGCGGCGAGGTCAACGCAAGCACGCCGGTCG
>Ga0307373_10007389_pt1 | contig 17169 bp, 17 predicted proteins | sample OX2MG_FD_202534 | JGI IMG/M metagenome (GOLD analysis project Ga0307373, IMG submission 202534) | Soil microbial communities from Risofladan, Vaasa, Finland - OX-2 | ecosystem: Environmental > Terrestrial > Soil > Coastal area > Acid sulfate soil | place: Finland: Risofladan, Vaasa | collected... | reverse complement strand
CCGCTACGGTGACCACGCCGGTGCTGTCCGACACGCAGGCGCCGTCCGTGCCCGCCGGCCTGGCCGCCACGGTCGTGAGCGCGAGCCGGGTGGACCTGAACTGGGGCGCGTCGACGGACGACGTCGGCGTGAGCGGTTACACGGTGTACCGGAACGGATCCGCGATCGCCACCACGACCGGACCGAGCGCGACCGCCTACTCCGACACCTCCGTCGCGCCGTCCACGACGTACTCGTACACGGTGGACGCATTCGACGCGGCCGGGAACCATTCCCAGCAGTCGGCTCCCGCCTCCGCCACGACTACCGCCTCGTCGCAGCAGACGGTCACGCTGAACCCGACCGCCGATACGTACGTGGACTCGTCGAATCCGACGGTCAACCACGGCACGGCCACCCAGCTGCGGGTTGACGGGTCGCCGCTGGTCTACAGCTACCTGAAGTTCGATCTCAGCTCGGTCCCCGGGACGATCACCGGTCTGACATTGAACGTGTACGCCACCTCGTCATCGACCGCCGGATACGCGGTCCGGCCGGTAGCGGACACCACCTGGAGCGAGTCCGCCCTGACCTGGAACAACGCGCCGCCCATCGGGTCGGCCAATGCCGGCACGTCAGGTCCGTTCTCGGCCAACTTCCTGACGTCGGTCAATGTGTCGTCCCTGATCAACGGCAACAGCCTGGTCAGCATGGCGATGATCGGGATCAACTCGACGGCGATCGCGTTCTCGAGCCGGGAGGGGTCAGTCAAGCCGCAGCTGGTCGTGACCTACCAGGGCTGAACGAGCAAGCGCGCGGCCCGAGGATCGGCGGCCGGTGCCACTGGCGTTCAGGCCCGCATCGTCGGGCGGCGGACGAAAACGATCTCCTTCCCGTCCGGCGACCAGGACGGCATCGAGTCGTCCGCCGTGGCGTCCGTCAGCCGCCGCAGGCCGGATCCGTCTGCGCGGAGCACGTAAAGGGACCGGAAACCCGCGGCACTAGCCGCGTCGCTCGCGAACACGACGCTCTTCCCGTCCGGCGCCCAGGCCGGATCGAACTCGTTGTGCGGATCGTCGGTCAGCCTCCTGACCTTCCCGGTCCTGGTATCGAGCACGTACAGGTCCCAGGTCACTGACGGTGCCACGGCCTGCATGTACACGATGCTCCGGCCGTCCGGCGACCACCGCGGGTGGGACTGATCGAGCGCTCTGTTACGGCGGATGAGCGGCTGAAGCGATCCGCCGGCCGCCGGGATCACCCACAAGGTGACGTTCTCGTGGTGGAGTTCTCTGGCAAAGACGATCCGGCGGCCGTCAGGCGACCACGCGGGGGTGCTGTCGGTGTTGTCGGCACCGTCAGGCTCGGTGTTGACCAGCCGCACGCGATCGGTCCTCAGGTTCACGGTCGCGATGAACTGCTCCTCGCCCCGCTGGCGAGCGAACACAATGGCGTTCCCGCGTGGCGACCAGCCGGGCGAATGGACACCGTCGGGTCCGGTCGGAATCTCGTGCAGGTCCGTGCCCATGGCGGATACCACGTAGAGCCGGGGAGTACAGGTCGGGCACCCGGCGGTAAAGGCGATCCGCCGTCCGTCGGGGGACCAGACCGGGTCGGAGACGGAGACCAGCCGCGCCGCCTGCGACGGACTCAGCAGAGCGCGCGGAGGACCGCCTGAAGGCGGCACCACGTACAGGAACGACCGGGGACCCGCGACCTGCTCCGCTGGGCCTGCGGAAGCGGAACTCGCCCGGGTGTCACCGGACCTGCCGGATCCGCCAGGCACGCCCTGGCCGCCGCTGCATCCGGTCAGCACCACGATGACCGTGGCGACGCTGCAGAGGACGACGCTGCGCACCAAACCGGCTCCTTCTCCCGTGCCCTGGTCGCGAGGTGCAGGCGCCGGGCGACGGCCTGCGCCTAAGCAGACTGTCCCAGACCTGGCGGCCCGGTTCCACTGTGCGCTTCGAGGCCCGCGCCAGTGTCCTTCGGCACGGAGCGTCGTATTGTTGTTGTAGTAGTAGATGGTGTTGTAGTGTGAGTTCATGGCAGCCGCGCCGGAAATGACGGTCAGGGAGGCGGCCAGGATGGCTGGTCGCTCCGAGGAGACGATCCGGCGCTGGATCTGGTCTGGGCGGCTGCCGGCGGTCAAGAAAGGAACTAGCTACCGGATCGACGTGGTGCACCTGGAGGAGGTCGTAGTGGAGATGCAACCCGAGCCTCGCCATCAGGGATCCGTGTCCAACAGCATGCTTGAATGGCTGGACTCGGTAGCCGAGTGGAAGGCTGGCCTGACCACCAAGCCTGGTGCTAGCGCCGCGGACCTGGTCATCGAGGACCGGCGTGCCCGTCGTTGACGCCAGCGTGGTCGTCGATCTGGTTGCTCCTGACGTTGAGGTCGACGCTCCGGCCAGGGCCCTGATGACAAAACTGGCTGTGGCGGGCGCGGACATCGTCGCCCCGGCGCTGCTCTGGCTCGAGACGTCGAACGCGCTGCTGACGGGCATCCGGCGCGGCCGGTGGGATGGCGCAGCTGCCGACGCCGCGTCGGTCGAGCTCGACCGGCTGCCGGTTCGGAATGCGGACACTCATGCCGACCGGGAGCGCGCGTTCGAGCTGGCCAGGCGGTACGACAACTGGCCCGTTTACGACATGGTCTACGTCGCGCTGGCCGAGCGGCTCCGCACCGAGTTCTACACGGCCGACGACCGGCTGCGCGCCAGGCTCAGCCACCTGCCCTGGGTGCGCGGGCTGGCCGAGGCCTGAGCGGCCGGGTCCGGGGGTCGGCGTCGTTCTCGGCGCGGGCGCGGCGTGGGCGCGGGGGACAGGCTGCGCGGGCTCGCGGGGGACGCGGGCTAGCGAGGAAGGGCGCTGGCGCGCCAGCCGCCGCGGGCGCGCACGATCGGCTCGCGCAGCAGCCGCGATCTGTCTGACCAGGCAGAATGGCTCGCACTGGCTGGTCCGGGCGCGCTGGCCAGTGCCGCAGCCGCGTGCGCGCGGACGCCGAGAACGGCCACCACGGCTGCAAGCTCGGCCTCGGTCGGCTGGCCCCGCAGGACGGATAGGACAGGACGGCGTGGAGGGTCAGCCTGCGCACCGGGAGGCGGTAGCTGCGATTTGTTAGGCATGAGGGATTTTCCGAGCGCTATCCGTGCCGGTCAGTTCCTCGACTTGCCGACACCGACGCCGAACTGCCTGTGCACCCGGGACCAGAACGCGTCCCGCAGCCACTCCCGCGCCTCCTGGTACGAGCGCAGCGAGAGGCCGAGTTCCTTCTCGGCGTCGACCAGCAGCTCCTTGTCGATCACCGGAGGCAGGATCGGGCCGGGCAGCAGGTCGCGGATGTTGTCCTCGCCGCGGGTCAGTATCCACTTCTGCGCTACGTGCTCGCCGGCTTCCTCGACCCGCTCCCTGGACGGGCCGAGCCTGGCCGCGGCCAGGTGGGCGGAGTTCAGGTGGACCGAGTTCTGCTTGGCATGGGAGCGGAACGGGTTCTTGTCGCCGAACAGCTGGGCGGGGGACGGCGCGGTGATCTGGCCGACCGAGATTCCCGGCACCGTCGCGACCTGGTCGGGCCTGGGCGGCAGCGTCCCGTGGGCGGCCGCGTGAGCCGACTCGGCGGTCGGCTGCGGGGCGAAGTACGGCTCGATGAAGGAGCGCTCGAGCACCTCGACGGTGTCGGACTCCCAGACCAGCCGCTCGGCCTGGTTCGTGCCGTAAGGGGGCTCGACGCCCCAGAGATGGACCCTGACGCCGAACGCCTGAGCAGCCTCGACCGCGGGAACCATGTCCTCGTCGCCCGCCACGAGGATCGCGTCCGTGATCGCCCGGTGCCTGGCCAGCGCTTCCATGTCGGCCCGGATCTGGGCGTCGACGCCCTTCTGCTGCCCGCGCGCGTTCAGGTTGCCCAGCCGCAGCTTGACCAGCGGCATCTGGGCGATGACGCGCTGATCGAAGGTGGGAACCCGGTCCCTGGCCGCGTCGTACCAGTACACCCGCAGCAGCTGGCCTCTGACCTGATCGTCGGCCTGCTTGATGAGCGCCGAGATAAGCTTGTCGGCGTCCACGCGGTACTCGCGCCTCGATGAGGCGCTGAACAGCAGCTCGCCGGCGGACGCGTAGATATACCCGACGTCGACCATGATGGCGTACCGGGAGAGCAGCGGCAGCGCGGCTTCGGAATCAGTCATGTCACTTCGACTCTAGTCGGCGCTGAGCGGAGTGTCGCGGCGCGGAGACCAATCGCCCGCGCACTCACCCAAATTCCCTTTCCTCCGGCACGGGCTAGAGCGGGATGTTTCCGTGCTTCTTCGGCGGCAGCGTCTGCCGCTTCGTCCGCAGCGCGCGAAGTGCCCTGATGACGGCGGGGCGGGTCTCGGCCGGCCGGATCACGGAGTCGACGTAGCCGCGTTCGGCCGCGATGTACGGGTTCGCGAGGGTGTCCTCGTACTCGGCGGACCTGGTGGCCCTGATAACCGCCTGCTCATCCTCGCTCGCGGCGCCGGCCAGTTCCCGCCGGTACAGGATGTTCACCGCGCCCTGCGCGCCCATCACGGCGATGTGGGCGGTGGGCCAGGCCAGGTTGACGTCGCCGCCGAGGTGCTTGGAACCCATGACGTCGTATGCGCCGCCGTAGGCCTTCCTCGTGATCACCGTGATCTTGGGCACGGTCGCCTCGGCGTAGGCGTAGATCAGCTTCGCGCCGCGCCTGATGATCCCGCCCCACTCCTGGTCGGTGCCGGGCAGGAAGCCGGGGACATCGACGAAGGTCAGCACGGGGACGCCGAAGGCATCGCAGGTACGGACGAACCTGGCTGCCTTCTCCGACGCGTTGATGTCCAGGCAGCCGGCGAAATGCATCGGCTGGTTGGCCACCACCCCGACCGAGGCACCTTCCATCCGGCCGAAGCCGCAGATGATGTTCTTGGCGAAGCCGGCATGGATCTCGCAGAACTCGCCGTCGTCGAGTATGTGCTCGATCACCTCGTGCATGTCGTACGGCTGGCTGGCCGAGTCAGGAATCAGCGTGTCGAGCTCGGCATCTTCGTCGGTGACCTGGCAGATCTCGTCGGGATCGGCACCGGTCGGCAGCACCGGCGGGTCCTCGAGGTTGTTCGACGGAAGGTAGGAGAGCAGGTCACGGGCGAAGTCGAGGCAGTCCTGCTCGTCCGCGGCCCGGTAGTGCGCGACACCGGACTTCTCGTTGTGCGCCTGCGCGCCGCCCAGGTCCTCGAAGCTGACCTCCTCGCCGGTCACCGTCTTGATGACGTCTGGTCCGGTGATGAACATGTGCGAGGTCTGATCCACCATCAAGGTGAAGTCGGTGATCGCGGGGGAGTAGACCGCGCCGCCCGCGCACGGCCCCATGATCAGGGAGATCTGCGGGATGACTCCCGACGACATCACGTTGCGGTAGAAGATCTCGGCGTACAGGCCGAGCGCCACGACACCCTCCTGGATCCTGGCGCCGCCGCTGTCGTTGATGCCGATGACCGGGCAGCCGACCTTCAGCGCGTGGTCCATCACCTTGACGATCTTCTCGCCGAAGACCTCGCCGAGCGAGCCGCCGAAGACCGTGAAGTCCTGGCTGAACACGCAGACCGGCCGGCCGTCGATGGTGCCGAAGCCGGTTACCACGCCGTCGCCGTAGGGCCTGGTGTGCGCCATCCCGAAGTCGTGCGCCCGGTGCCTGGCGAGCTTGTCGAACTCGGTGAACGAGCCGGGGTCGAGCAGGTTGTCGATCCGCTCGCGCGCGGTCATCTTGCCCTTGGCGTGCTGGCGCTCTACCGCGCCCGCGGACCCGGCGTGAACCGCCTCGGACCGTCGTTTCTCCAGGTCGGCGAGCTTGCCCGCGGTGCTGTGGATGTCGATCGCGTGGCTGGTGTCGGCAGCGTGACCGGTCGCGCCGGCGTCGCCGGCACCGCGGGCGGTCCGTGCCCCTGACGGCTGGGCAGCTTCGGTGGCCATGCCGCACAGGGTAGGGCAGCAGCGCTGGCGGCAGACTCCCGGGCTCCGCTCGCAGGCTCGGCTCGCGGGCTACGGTGTCGCGAGGACGGCCGCTTCCCGCTGCCGGTGGTGCTCGGGCCAGCACGGGTACCTGGCCTCCGCGCCGTCGCCCGCGATCAGGCTGGCCAGCGCCGCGGTCGTGGCCTCGTCGGCCGGGGTGTACACAACCATCCTGGTGCCGGGAGCGACCAGGATCCCGAGCGAGGTGGTCGTCATGACGAGGCGGTCGTGCGCGGGATGCCGGAAGATCTTCAGGTAGGTGGCGGGGCTGGCCACGTCGTGCTGCGCCCACAGCCGCCCGAACTCGGGGCTGGCGGCCTGCAGCCTGCGGACGAACGTGGTCCACGCTGGCTCGCCGACGTGCCGTCCGTAAGCGGCGCGCAGCTGCGCGACGAGCATGCCAAGCTGCTCGGCGCAGTTCAGGTACGGATGGCAGCAGGACGGATAGGTGAACGACAGCCAGAGCGTGTTCCGTTCGCAGGACGGCTGCCCGATCACGCCGGGGAAGAGCGCGGCGTAGGCGGCGTTCCAGGCCAGCAGGTCGAAGCGCTCGTTCATGACGCTCGCGGGCAGCGTGGTCAGGCCGTCGAGTATGCGCTGCATCTCGGGCGCGACCTGCGCCACCTGGGCGGCCTCCTCGGCGGCGGCCGCTGCCTCGGGTACGTCGGCGAGCCGGTACAGGTGTTCCCGCTCCGGCTGGTCGAGCCTGAGCGTGCGAGCCACCGCGTCGAGGACCTGGGTGCTCGCGTTGATCCGCCTGCCCTGCTCCAGCCAGGTGTACCAGGTGACCCCGACGCCGGCCAGCATGGCGACTTCCTCGCGGCGCAGACCCGCTGTCCGCCGCCTGATGCCAGGCGGCAGCCCGACCTCCTCGGGCGTGATCCGCTCCCTGCGGCTGCGCAGGAATGCCGCCAGCTCGGCTCGGCGGGTGTGGCCCGCGCTCGTCGTCACCATGCTCATGACTCCATACTCGCCCGGTCCCGCGCCGCTTGCCAGGTACCGCTAGTACCAGGATAAGTAGGATCTGGGTACCAGGGTCGTCGGCGGCGCAGGCTCGTGTCATGACACAAACCACCGTTCACAGCGGTCCGACACCTCTCCCTGCTGCCGCCGACGTGCGGAGCGGCGCCGCGCGCCCGGTCATCCTGGCCATCGTGCTCATCGGCCAGTTCATGGCCGTCCTCGACGCATCAGTAGTCAATGTCGCCGCGCCGTCGATTCATGCCGGGCTGCACGCGTCGGGCGCCGGCCTGCAGCTTGTCATCGCCGGCTACACGATTACGTACGCCGTGCTGCTGGTCAGCGGCGCGCGGGTGGGTGATCTTCTCGGCCACCGGAAGGTCTTCCTGGCGGGCCTCGCCCTCTTCACCCTCGCCTCGCTCGGCTGCGGGCTGGCTGCTTCGGCGGCGCAGCTCGTCGCGCTGCGCCTGGTGCAGGGCGTCGGTGCCGCGGCCATGATTCCGCAGGTACTCAGTCTCATCCAGCGGACGTTCCCCGGCCCTGGCCGAGCCCGGGCGATGAGCGCCTACTCGGCCGTGCTGGCCCTGGGAATCGTCGTCGGTCAGGTGGCGGGCGGGCTGCTGATCAGCGCGAATCTGCTCGGCGCCAGCTGGCGGCCGGTCTTCCTGGTCAACGTCCCGATCGGCATCGCGCTGATGCTGGCCGGCTCGCGGATGCTGCCTGCGGGCCGCGGTGAGTCCAGCCGCGGGCTCGACCTGCCCGGCCTGGTCCTGCTGACCCCGGCGGTGCTGGCCGTGGTGATCCCGCTCGTCCTCGGCCAGCCCGAGCACTGGCCCGCCTGGGGCTGGCTGTGCCTGGCCAGCAGCACCGTGCTGTTCGCTGGATTCGCGATGGCCGAGCGCAGGCTGGCGGCTCGCGGCGGATCGCCGCTGGTGCATGCCACGATGCTCGGGCTCGCGGGCATGCGCAGCGGGATCCTGGCGCTCTTCGCCATCATGACCGTGTTCGGCGGCATGTTCTTCGTCCTCGCGCTGCATCTGCAGGGCGGCCTCGGCGAGTCGCCGCTGCGGGCCGGGCTGACCTTCGCGCCGTCGGCGACCATGTTCGCCCTCGTCAGCCTGAACTGGCAGCGGCTGCCCGGCTGGATCAGGCCATGGCTGCCGATCGGCGGGTTCGCCGGGACGGCCGCCGGGCTCGTTCTGATCGCGCTGGTGCTGCGCGGCGGCAATGCGGGCGGCATCTGGCCGTTCCTGGCGCTCGGGCTGATCGGCGCCAGCATGGCCAGCGCGTTCAGCCCGCTCATGACCGGCGTGCTGATGAAGGTTCCGGTCGCTGACGCAGCCGACGCGACGGGCATGATCGTGACCGTTAACCAGCTCGCGCTCGTGGTCGGCGTGGCATGCTTCGGCGCCGTCTACCTGAACCTGGCCGGGCCGCTTCCGGTCGGCGCGGCTAGCGGTTTCCGCGAGATGTCGGCGCACGCGGAGTTCCTGACCTGCCTGGTGCTCGCGGCGGTTGCCGCGGCAGGCGGCGTCCTCGCGGCCGCGCGGGCCTGGACCCACGAGCGGCCACAGGCCACGGCACCCCGGACTCCGGCGCCGGAGGTAGCCCCAGTGTGAAGCGCAGCTGCTTGCTGACCTGCTGGCAGACTTACCTCTATGTTCCCGGCCGAATACGGGCAACCGCCTGAATCCCGCTCCGCAGCGGTGCCCGCGGTCGAGGCCGTGCCGGCGGTTAAGGCTGTGAACTTGTGGAAGCGGTTCGGCGCCACGACTGCCGTCGCTGGGGTGCATCTGCAGATTCCGGCCGGCTTCGGCTGGTCGGGCCCAATGGCGCGGGCAAGACCACGGCGCTGTCGATGATGACCGGGCTGCTCAGGCCGGATGCCGGGAAGGTGTCGATCAACGGCGCCGACGTCTGGCGAGACCCAGCGGCGGTGAAGGCCGCCATCGGCGTGCTGCCAGAGGGCCTCCGGCTGTTCGACCGGCTCTCCGGTCCTGAGCTGCTGGTCGTTGGTCCCTGCTACGGGCTGATGCTCGCCTGGGCGGGCCTGATCGTCGCGGCGAACGTCGGGTTCCGGCGTCTGCCTGAGGTACTTGCCCGCGTCAGCAGCCGGATCTAGGACAATGAGCCGCATGCATCCCGCAGGAGCTGCCGCCGCGCGGATCGCGCCGCTGGACCTGGCGAGACTGCGGGCCGCAGCTGGCGGCCCGGCCGCGATGTGGACCGACCTCAGGGTCGTCGCGGAGACCGGCTCGACCAACGAGGATGTGCTGAAGCTCGGCGGGGACGGGGCGCCGGAGGGACTTGTCATCGCGGCCGAGTCGCAGACGGCTGGCCGGGGCCGCCAGGGCCGAAGCTGGCAGAGCAGGCCGGCGGCGGCGCTGACGTTCTCGGTGCTGCTGCGGCCGCAGTCGGTGCCGCAGGCAATGAGGGGCTGGGTGCCGCTGCTGGCCGGAGTCGCGACTGCACGGGCGGTGCGGCAGGTAGCCGCCGTCGATGCCCGGCTCAAGTGGCCGAACGACGTCCTGCTCGGCGGCGGAAAGCTCGCGGGGATCCTCGCCGAGCAGTCCGGCGACGCGATTGTCGTCGGTATGGGCATCAACGTGCTCGGCCGCGACCACGACCTGCCCACCGCCACCGCGACCTCGCTGGAGCGCGGCGGAGCGGGCGCGACCGACCGGACCGAGCTGCTCGCGGAGATCCTGCGGCAGCTCGAGCACTGGTATCTGCGCTGGCGCGAGACTGGATCAGGTGATGCTGCCGGGTGCGGACTGCGGCAGGAGTACGTGTCGCTGTGTGCCACCCTCGGGCGGGTGGTCCGGGTCCAGCTCCCCGGCGACCGCACGCTGACCGGCACGACGGTCGACGTGGGCTGCGCCGGCCAGCTTCTGATCAGGCGGGACGGCGGCGACATCGTCGCGGTGAGCGCGGGCGACGTCGTTCACGTTCGCTGACCGGGCTCGTAATCGGCGCCCATGGTGAGCCACTTTCTCTTGATTAGCTGTCATCATGGGATATATGACAAGCGGCGACTTGACCCAGGGTGAGCAGCTTGTGCTCCGCCTCCACCCGCACGGCAAGACGATGGTCAGGCCCGCTCTCGTGCTGCTGCTGATCGTCGCCGCGGCGGTCGTGATCGTTCTCCTCCTGCCGCAGAGCGTGGCGTGGCCGATCCGTGCCGCGGTCGGGTTCGCCGCGCTGCTCGCTGCGGTGGTCTGGTTCGTCGTGCCGTTCCTGCAGTGGCGGACCACGATCTACGAGGTCACGACGCGGCGGTTGCGGCTGCGCGAGGGCATAATTTCCCGATCGGGACGCGACTTTCCGCTGAACCGGATCAGCGACGTGTCGTTCTCGCAGGGTCTGCTCGACCGGATGTTCGGCTGCGGCAGGCTGATCGTGGAGTCGCCGAGCGAGAACGGGCGGCTGGTGCTGACCGAGATTCCCGACATACGCCGGGTACAGGGAGTCCTGTTCCAGCTGGTCGGCGACGAGGAGGCCAGGGCAGGCCGGGTCGGCCAGGCAGGCGACGGCACCTGACCGGCGGCCAGGCTAGCCTGGCAGTCATGACTGCGAGCGGCGGCGCACGGCTGCGCCAGGAGGATGACGGGATCGCCGAGGTCGTGCTCGACCGGCCGAAGGCGATGAACGCGCTGAACACGGCCACCCTGCTCGACCTGGCCGGGCTCTTCTCGGCGATCGGGGCCGATCCGGCGGTGCGGGTCGTCGTGCTGTCCGGCGAAGGGGAACGCGCGTTCTGCGTCGGGGCCGATCTCAAGGAGCGCGCCGCGATGAGCGACGCGCAGATCATGGCGCAGCGGCCTGCCTTCAGGGCGGCCTTCGGAGCCCTGCTCGCGCTGCCGCAGCCGGCCATCGCCGCCGTGCACGGGTACGCCCTTGGCGGCGGCTGCGAGCTGGCGCTGAGCTGCGACATGATCGTCGCCGACCCGACCGCGGTGCTTGGCCTGCCCGAGGTGAGCGTCGGGCTCGTCCCGGGCTGCGGAGGCACGCAGCTGCTGGCCCGCCGGGTCGGGCCGGGCCGGGCCGCTGAGCTGATCTTCTCCGGCCGCAAGGTCGAGGCGGACGAGGCGGCGGCGATCGGGCTGGCCGACCTGCTGGTTCTGGAGGGGCAGTCAAGGGCGGGCGCGTTCGACCTGGCGCGGCAGATCATGGCGAACTCGCCGGTGGCGGTGCGCGCGGCCAAGCAGGCGCTGCGGAACGGGGCCGGGCTGAGCCTGGCGGCCGCACTCGACGTCGAGGACGCTGCGTGGCGGACGGCGGCCTCGTCGGCGGACCGCCGCGAGGGCATCGCGGCGTTCGCCGAGAAGCGCCGGCCGGCCTGGCCGTCGGACCAGGTTGCGCGGGAGCCCGGGCAGCCCGGGCCAGGGCGGAGTTCGGCCGGTGTCTGACCTTCCCAGCCAGATCTCGCTGCGCGAGGTCGGCCCCCGGGACGGCCTGCAGAACGAGGATCCGGTCCCCACTCAGGCCAAGATCGAGCTGATCGACCGGCTCTCCGCGACCGGCGTGCAGCGGATCGAGGCGGTCTCCTTCGTCAGGGCGGCGGCGATTCCGCAGATGGCCGACGCGGACGAGGTGTGGAAGGGGATCGACAGGGCCGCGGCGGTTCGTTACTCCGCCCTCGTCCCCAACCTGCGCGGTGCCCGCCGCGCCCTGAACGCCGGGCTGACCGAGATCGAGGCGGTGGTCTCGGCGTCGGACACGCACAACCGTAAGAATGTCCGCCGCTCGACCGAGGAATCACTCGATGACATCGCCGCGATCATCGACGAGGCGCACCAGCGCGGCGTCACCTGCCAGGTGATCATCTCGACCGCGTGGGGGTGCCCCTACGAGGGGGACGTGCCGGTGCCGCGGGTGGTGGAGGTGGCAGGGCGCGCGGTCGCCAGCGGCGCGGACTCGATCTCGCTCGGCGACACGACCGGGATGGCGACTCCCGCCCGGGTCTGGTCGCTGGTCGGCGAGTTCCGGTCGGCGTATCCGGACACGGCGCTCAACCTGCATTTTCACAACACGCGGGGCACGGGCCTGGCCAACGTACTGGCCGCGCTGGAGCTCGGGGTGGCTGACTTCGACGCCTCGGTCGGCGGCCTCGGCGGCTGCCCGTACGCGCCGGGGGCGACCGGCAACATCGCCACCGAGGAACTGGTGCACATGGTGCAGGACATGGGCATCGAGACCGGCGTCGACCTGGAGGCCATGATCGGCGCCGCCGCCGATGCCGAGCGCATCGTGGGGCGTCAGCTCCCGTCCCAGGTCCTGCGGGCCGGGCCGCGTACCAGGACCACTCAGGCATAACCTGGCTCTCAGGCCAGGCAGCCGGCGTCATCCGGCGGGCTGAACCTTGGCCATCAGCTCGTCCTGATGGGACGCGAACGTCACCATCCGGTGCGGTCCAGCCGGTACGACGTCGCCCCAGCTGGCGGGAACTGCGCCGGGTCGTGCTGGCGGAGACCGCCATCCCGCTGCTCGCTATCGCGGCGACGAGCGTCGTCCTCGGCCTCGCGGTGGCCGCCGACGTCGTCTGGGTGCCGCACAAGCACTGGCAGCCGCCCAGCCCTGCTTACTGGCCCGCGCTAGCCGGCGGCCTGGTGCTCGCGATCCTTGTCGCGATGGGCGTGACTCCGCTGCTCAGCCAGCTGACGTCGCCGGAAGCGGCCCGGTTCGAGTAGCTCGCCGGGCCGCCGGGCCGGCCGGTCACCGGCCCGACTAGGTACGCTCTCGACCGTGAGCGAAGCGCAGACGCGACCAGGCCCCGGCAACCCCAGCCACGAGGACCTTCCTGGCCTCCGGTCCAGGATCACCGCTGGCGGCGCCCAGAAGTACCACGCCGCCGCTGCTGCGGCGGGCAAGCTGTTCGCGCGGGACAGGATCGCCCTGCTGATCGACGAGGGCAGCCTGGCCGAGGACGGCATCTTCGCCAACGCGGGCGCCGACGGGCTCCCGGCGGACGGCGTCATCACCGGCACGGCGACGGTCGCCGGGCGCCCGGTCGCGCTGATGGCCAACGACTCCACGGTCAAGGCGGGATCCTGGGGGGCACGGACCGTCGAGAAGATCATCAGGATCATCGAGAAGGCCTACGCGGCCGGCCTGCCGATGATCTACCTGGTCGACTCGGCGGGCGCGCGGATCACCGACCAGGTCGAGATGTTCCCCGGGCGGCGCGGTGCGGGGAAGATCTTCCACACCCAGGTGCGCGCGTCGGGCGCGATCCCGCAGGTCTGCGCCCTGTTCGGCCCGTCCGCGGCTGGCGGCGCGTACATCCCGGCGTTCTGCGACTACGTCGCGATGGTCGACGGCAACGCGTCGATGTACCTCGGCAGCCCGCGGATGGTCGAGATGGTGGTCAAGGAGCAGACCACGCTGGAGGAGATGGGCGGCGCTCGGATGCACTGCACGATCTCCGGCTGCGGGCATCACCTGGCACCCACCGAGGCCGATGCGATCGAGGCGGTTCGCCGCTACCTGTCGTACCTGCCCGGCAACTGGCAGGCGGCGCCGCCGGCCGCCGAGCCGGCCGAGCCCGACCCGATCGACCTGCGCAAGCTCGTCCCGGTCAGCGAGCGCCAGGCCTTCGACATGCGGCGGTACATCCGCGGCCTGGTCGACACGGGCTCGCTGTTCGAGATCCACGAGCTGTGGGCGAGGGAGCTGGTGACCGGCTTCGCGCGGCTGGACGGCCAGGTGATCGGCGTGGTCGCCAGCAACCCGATGTTCAAGGGCGGCGTGCTCTTCGTCGACTCGGCCGACAAGGCGACGAGGTTCATCCAGATCTGCGATGCCTTCAACGTGCCGCTGCTGTTCCTCGCCGACGTCCCGGGCTTCATGGTCGGCACCGCGGTGGAGAGGCAGGGCATCATCCGGCACGGCGCCAAGATGATCAGCGCGGTCTCCGAGGCCACCGTGCCCAAGATCTGCGTCGTGGTCCGCAAGGCCTACGGCGCCGGCCTGTACGCGATGGCCGGCCCCGGCTTCGAGCCGGACGCTACCCTGGCGCTGCCGACCGCCAAGATCGCGGTCATGGGGGCCGAGGCCGCGGTGAACGCCGTCTACTACAACAAGCTCGCGGCGATCGCCGACCCGGCGGAAAAAGAGCTTCAGGTTCAGCAACTCCGCGACGCTTATGAGGCGGACATCGACATACTCCGCCTGGCCGGCGAACTCGTCATCGACGACATCGTCGAGCCAGAGGATCTGCGGCCGGACCTCATCCGCCGGTTCGCTGCAGTACGCGGCAAGGACCGCACGTTCTCCCGCCGCCGCCACGGCGTAACCCCGGTCTAGCCGCCCGCCGGCCCGACCCGGCGTGCTCCCCTCAGCGCGCGCCCGCCGGCCCGACCCGGCGTGCTCCCCTCAGCGCGCGCCCGCGCTCCTGACCGTCCGATGCCGCGCTCCTGACTAGCCGGCACAGGGATGGATGTGCGCATCCATCCCTGTTTTCGCGGATGAATGTGCACATCCATCCGCCCCCGGCCGCCCGCCTTCCGGGCAAACCGCCCATCCTGCTCCCGGCTGTCAGGACCCCGCTCTTCGGTTACCAGGGCAGCTTCGTCGCCACCTACCCCGATGCAGTGACGGTGCCAGCATCGGTGAAGCCGGTCATCCAGACCGCGCGGGCATGAGCGACACCCGGACCCGGCTGCTCGACGGCGCGCTGGAGACCCTGCGTACCAAGGGGATCGCCGGGGTCTCGGTGCGGACGATCGCCGCGGCCGCCGGGTCAACCAGGCACTGGCGAGGTCGATCACGTCGGCGTTCATCGGCTTCGAGCTCTGCGAGGGCGTGGATCCGGCGGGCGCCGGGCAGGCCATGGCGGCCATCGCGCAGCTCGGCACGCTGGTCGACGTCATCGAGGATCTCGGGCCAGCGGCCCGCCGTGTGGTCAGGGCCAAGCTGCGGCGCTCGGCGTCGAGCGGGAGCCGGCGCCGGCCGACAAACAGTGACTAGTACCTGCTTTTTGTTAGGTAAATGAATTGACCTAAATAATTCCGGCCGAGCCGCCGCAAGAGCGATACAGCATCGTAATTAAGGGTGTGCCGACTTGACCAAATGGTTGCCTCCATTGCGGTGCGTCGCAGCGAGGGAATTGCGGTTGTTCGCCTTAGCATCTGGGGCATGACTAGCGTATTGCTTGCCGAGGACGACCCGTCTATTTCCGAGCCGCTGGCCCGCGCTTTGCGACGTGAGGGTTATGAGGTCGGGGTTTCCGCCGACGGGCCGGGTACATTCGAGGTCGCGAAGGCCGGCGGAATTGATCTCATCGTGCTCGATATCGGCCTGCCGAGGATGGACGGCCTTGAGGTCTGCCGTCGGCTGCGGCTGGCCGGCCAGGACACGCCGGTCTTGATTCTGACGGCCAGGGCGGAAGAGGTGGACACGGTCATCGGGCTCGACGCGGGAGCCGACGACTACGTCACCAAGCCGTTCCGGCTGGCCGAGTTCCTGGCCAGGGTCCGGGCGCTGCTGCGCAGGGGCGCGTCGCCGACGCAGGTCGTGCAGGGCGTGCGGATCGACAACGATGCCCGCCGAGCCTGGCTTGGCGACCGTGAGCTCGACCTGACGTCGAAGGAATTCGACCTGCTTCATCTCCTGGTCTCCGAAGCCGGCAAGGTCGTGACCAGGGATCAGATCATGCGTCAGGTCTGGGACAGCAAATGGTGGGGGTCTACCAAGACCCTCGACATGCACGTGTCCTGGCTACGCCGCAAGCTCGGTGACGATGCCCACGATCCGCACTTCATCACGACCGTGCGGGGTGTGGGATTCAGGTTCGAACGCGGAGACTGAGCCTTGATCCAGCGCCGTCTGCTGACGTCGATGTTCGGCGTTGCCATCGCCGCCGTTCTGGTGTTCGGAGCAGGGCTGGAGGTCATCGCCGTCTCGCACCACGCGGGGCCGCATCCGCTCCGGCTGTCGCCCGTGCAGGTCGGCGTGCTGGGGCTGCTCGCGCTCGTGGTAGCTGCCGGGCTGACAATGGCCCAGGCACGGCGGCTGGCCAGGCCCGTGCAGGACCTGGCCAGGGCCGCGGACCGGATCGGCTCGGGTGATGCCAGGCCCGTCGGCCGGCGGTACGGGATCGGCGAGCTCGACCGGGTGGCCGAGGGGCTGGACAACTCCGCGCAGCGGGTCACCGACCTGATCTCGGCCGAGCAGGACTTCGCCGTGGACGCCTCGCACCAGCTCCGTACTCCGCTGACCGCGCTGTCCATGCGCCTGGAGGAGATGGTGGCGGCCGCCGACAATCCCGAGGTGGTCATCGAGGAAGGGACGGCGGCGCTGGCGCAGACCGACCGGCTCGCGCAGGTCGTCGGCCAGCTGCTCGGCCGAGCCCGCCGGTCGTCCTCCGGCGCGCCGCAGCTGTCCAGCATCGACGACATCATCTCCCAGCAGGTCGTCGAGTGGGAGCCGGCGTTCAGCGCGGTGAACAGGAAGCTGGAGGTGGCGGGGGACAAGGGGCTGCGCGCCTATGTCAGCGCGGGCGGAGTGTCCCAGGTCGTCGCGACGCTCATGGACAACGCGCTCGTGCACGGCGGCGGCACGGTCAGCATCCGGACCTCGCAGACACCGAGGTCGGTGGTGATCGAGGTAAAGGACGAGGGCAGGGGAGTCCCGGCCGACCTCGTGCACCGGATCTTCGAGCGGAGCGTGAGCGGCGCCGGCGGGACGGGGCTCGGCCTGGCCCTGGCCAAGTCGGTCGCCTCCTCCGACGGCGGCCAGCTGGTCCTGGTCCGGCCGCGGCCCGCGACGTTCGCGGTGATCTTCCCGCAACCGGTTCTCGAGCGGCTGGACGAGCCGGTGGTTGCCGGTCCGGCCTGACGGCGGCGGCCAGACGGGCGGCGGCCCGACGGCGGCGCGGCCGGCCGCCGCCCGCTCGCGCCGGGATGGTGACCTCGTAGGCTACGGCGGGTGGGCGTTGCGCAGCCGGCCCGGGCCGGAGGACAGGACCGGCAGCCGGTCGTCGGGATGGTGGGCGGCGGTCAGCTGGCCCGGATGACGGCCCAGGCGGCGATCGGGCTCGGCATCGAGTTCCGGGTCCTCGCCGACACGGCCGCCGACAGCGCCGCTCAGGTCAGCGCGCACGCCCAGATCGGCGATTACCGCCGCGCCGAGGACGTGCTCGCGTTCGGCGCGGGCTGCGACGTGGTGACCTTCGATCATGAGCACGTGCCGGGGGAGCACCTGGCGGCGCTCGAGGCCGTCACG
>Ga0307373_10007387_pt1 | contig 17172 bp, 17 predicted proteins | sample OX2MG_FD_202534 | JGI IMG/M metagenome (GOLD analysis project Ga0307373, IMG submission 202534) | Soil microbial communities from Risofladan, Vaasa, Finland - OX-2 | ecosystem: Environmental > Terrestrial > Soil > Coastal area > Acid sulfate soil | place: Finland: Risofladan, Vaasa | collected... | reverse complement strand
CGCCGAGATGAGAATCGCCCAGGAAGAGATCTTCGGACCCACCGTAGTGGTGATTCCAGCGGCCGACCTGGAGGCTGCCATCGAGATCGCCAACTCGACCAGCTACGGGCTCTCGGTGTCGATCTACACCAAGGAAATCGACCGGGCCCTGCAGGCGGTCGATCGTCTCGAGGCGGGGATCGTCTACGTCAACGCCCCCACCATCGGAGCCGAGATCCAGCTGCCCTTCGGAGGGGTCAAGTCGACCGGCAACGGACACCGCGCCGCCGGCACCACCGCCCTCGACGAGTTCACCGAGTGGAAGACGGTCTACATCGACTACTCGGGGCGCCTGCAGCGGGCTCAGATCGATACCGACCCCGCCTGATCGGAGGACGCCTTGCTGGACCTGAGTCTGGGAGAAGAGCTGGAGCAGTTCGAGGAGACAGTCCGCGCGTTCGCTACCCAGGAACTGTCTCCCGAGGTGGCCCGGCGCGACCGGGAGTCCGACCCCGATCCCGAGCTCTTCGCCAAGCTGGCCAGCATCGGCCTCCCTGGGGTGACGACCCCACAGCGGTACGGGGGGGCAGGCCTGGACTGGATCGCCCTGGGTATTGCCTGCGAGGAGCTCGAATATGTCGACGCCTCCTGCCGCACCGCGCTCTCGGTCCACGCTGGACTCTGCATGACCGGGATCTACCAATGGGGCACCGAGGAGCAGCGCCAGCGCATCCTCCGGCCGCTGGCGGAGGGGCTCCGGCAAGGCTGCTTCGCGCTCACCGAGCCCGACGCCGGCAGCGACGTGCGGGCGCTGCGCACGCGGGCCATCAGGGAGGGCGACGGCTACCGGCTCCGGGGGCAGAAGGTCTGGATCTCGATGGGGGACTTCGCCGACACCCTGCTGACGTTCGCCACCGTTGACCCCGCCGCCGGCGGCGCTGGCATCACCGCCTTCGCCCTGGAGCGGGAGCAGGCCGGAACCGGCCTGCGCACCGAACCGATTCACCACAAGTACGGGCTGCGGGCGAGTGACACGGCCGTTGTCTACTTGGACGACGCGTGGGTGGCGGAGGCCAATCGGATCGGTGCCGAGGGCGACGGATTCAAGGTGGCGATGAGCTGCCTGGACAGCGGTCGCTACTGTGTGGCCAGCGGGGCGGCCGGGACCATCCGCGCCTGCCTCGACCTCAGTGTCGACTACGCCCGGTCCAGGTCGGTCCAGGGAGGGGAGATCGGCCGGCTCCAGCTGGTGCAGCAGATGATCGCCGGCATGCAGCGCGACTACGACATCGGGCGCCTGCTGTGGATGCGGGCCGGCTGGCTGAAGAACCAGGGCCGCCGCAGTTCGAGGGAGTCAGCCCTGGCCAAGTGGGTCAACTCCGAGCGAGCCAATCGGGTTGCCGACGACGCCCTGCAGGTGCACGGGGCGACCGGGTTCAGCGAGGAGTGCGCGGCCGCTCGCTACCTCCGCAACAGTAGGGCCACGCTGATTTACGAAGGGACCCGCGAGGTGCAGGTCCAGCTGGCGGCCGAGTATGCGCTGGGTTACCGTCAGGACCGCCCGCTCGCCCACCCGCTTCCCGCCTGGCCAGATGAGGCTGGATCGCCATCAACCCTTGCGGAACCGGCGATCTGAGCGCTTCCCGCGGTGGGATACCCCCTCTGCCCGAGGTGCTGGCGGCAGGGTGGCAGGAGGGGTGGGTTGATCGGCCCCAGGGGAAGCTCCGATTCGTGACCGCGGGAATGGGACCCCCTCTGGTGCTCTGCCACGGCTTCATCGGGTCGGCCGAGAACTTTGAGAGCTGGGTCCCACGGCTGGCCCGGATCCGCCGCCTGGTGATCCCGGATCTGCCTGGTTTCGGAGGTTCCCGTCCCCTGCTGGGAGCCCACCGCAGCCGGGCCCTGGCCGCCGAGGTGATGGCGGTGGTGGATCGACTTCAGCTGGAGCGGTACGACCTGGGCGGGTTGTGCCTGGGAGGAGGGGTGGCCCTGGAGCTGCTGGCGATGGCGCCGGAGCGACCCCGGCGGCTGATCCTGCACACCCCCCTACTCGATCCCAGCAGTGTCTCGCGGAGCTTTCGGGTCCAGTCCCAGCTGGGTACCCTACCCGGGGTCTTCAGCCTGATCTCGTTTCTGGGGCGGCGGCGGGCGCTGGCCGACCTCTACCGGCGTCTCGCCGTCGAGGGGGGTGCCGAGGTCGACCGCCGCTCCGCCGACCTGAACTTCGCCAATCAGCTCAGGGCGGACCCCAGGGCGGCCCGGGAGTGGCTCCGGGACGGAATGGAGGCGGACTTCCGGGCTCTGCTCGGGGGCTGGTCGGGACCTGTCCTGGCCCTGGCAGCCGCCGATGACCGACTGCTCGATCTGGACCAGGTGAGGCAGTTCTGCCGGCGCCGGCCGCAGACCGAACTATCGATCATCCCCTCGGCTGGGCACGGGTGGGACGCCGAACTGATTCGCCGCCAGCTGGACGTCCTGTCCCTGTTCCTCTCGGGCGAGGACCCAGCCATGGCGGCGGCGCCGGTCCTGGGTTGACGGCGCCCCCCACCCGATTCCTGGCACTCCCTCTGCCGTCTTCGCGGCGCCAGGCACTCGCCCCGTGGCTGGCCGAGTTGGCCGCCCTGGATCCCGCGGTCCGGCCCGTCCGTCAGGACGGGCTCCATCTCACCCTGCGTTTCCTGGGCCGGTTGAAAGGAGGTCTGGAGCGGTCGGTGAGCGTCGAGGTCGCGAAGTTTGCCCAGCAGGTACCCGGATTCGAGCTCTCGGTTCGAGGCATCGGAGTGTTCCCCTCCCGGGCCGACCCCAAGGTGGTGTGGGCGGGTGTCGAGACGGGCCAGGCGGAGCTGGAGCGGCTGGTGGCGGGGCTGGCGGTCGCCCTTCGGGGAATTGCCCTTCCCGACCAGGTCGCGCCCTTCCGCCCCCACTGCACGCTGGCCCGGATCGGCATCACCTGGACGCCCGGGGCGACGGCTGCGCTGGCCCGGATCCGGGCCCGGGCCAGCACCGAGCTCGCTCTGCGCTGGCGCGCTCGAACGATCGATCTCATGGAGTCGGTGCCGGTCCCGGGCGAGCCGTCCCATTACCGGGTTCGAACCTCCTGGCCGCTCCAGGATCTCTGAGCCGGGTCACCACTCGAACGGTCGCCCGTGCCACTGGTGCAACTCGGGGTAGGTTCCCCGCTCGACCAGATCCCGGGCTCTTATCTCAAAGGCGCTGACCTCGGCTGGGCTGAGCAGGGGGCGGAGCTCGCGGCGCAGCGCGCGCAGCCTCGCTCCGTCCCCGAGAAGGCCGGAAATCGCCGTCAGCCAGGGCTGGGGGACCCGGGTTCCCCCCAGCTCGAGCAGCGCGGTGCGGAGTTTGAAATCCGTGTGAAAGGTGACCCCGTGGTCGATTCCGCGCAGCCGCCCCTCGGGGTCGACCAGGAGGTGAGCCTGCTTGCGGTCTGCGTTGTTAACCAGGACGTCAAGGGCGGCCAGCCCCCGCAGACTGCTCTCCAGCTGGTCCAGCTCCAGGTCCCCCGGCGGATCAGGAACGAACTCCTGCACCGAGCCCACCCCGAAGGGGGCCTCCTCCCGAAGCACGGTGGTCGGAGTGAACCGCCAGCCCAGGGCCCGGTCCACCAGGTTGGTCGCCACTTCGCGGCGGTGCAGCGAGCCTGGGGGGAAGTCCCAGAGCGGACGCTCGCCGCGGGCTGGTTTGTAGACCGCGGGCAGCTCTCCCTGGGGACTTTCCAGCCGGACCAGGAAGACCGCGTTGCTGCCCCAGGGCATCCGCTCCAGCTTGCGGACGGGCGCGTCCCTGAGCCAGCGCCGGAGCTCCTCCGGATCCACCCGTTCGGGGCTGTCGGGTGCTCCCATTTCCGGTCCAGCCTACCGGCGCCAAGCTATCCTGGCTCGCCAGGGTGAGCCGTTCCTCGGCTTGAGGAGATAGCTACCCGGCAGGTCAACCGCAAGGAGATACGTTTGGTTCACTCGCTCGAGCACTTTCTGACCACCTTCGGCTACTTCGCCCTGTTCTTGTTGACGGTCGCCCAGTGCACCGGCATTCCGGTGTCCAGCGAGGTGGTCATTCCCTTCGCCGGTGTGCTGGTGGCGAACGGGACGCTCTCACTGCCTCTGGTGATCTTGGTCACTCTGCTCGGCGAGCTGGTGGGAGCACTCATCGCCTACGCCATCGGCGCCTGGGTGGGGCGGCCCGCAGTTCTGGCCGCCGGTCGCCGATTCCGATTCCGAGAGAGCCATCTGGAGGCGGCCGAGCGCTGGATCGAGCGACGCGGCGTGCTGGCCGTGGCGGTGGGCCGGTGCGTCCCCGTCATCCGTAGCTACACCAGCTTCCCGGCTGGCTTCGGTCACATGCCCCTGAGCCGTTTCATCCCGGCCACGCTGGTTGGGGCGTTAGTGTGGGACAGCGCCCTGGCGGTCGCCGGGATGGAGCTCGGCAAGCACTTCGCGCAGATTTCGACATTCCTGCAGCCCCTCGGTTACGTCGCGCTGGTCCTTCTGGCACTCGCCTTCGTCTACGGGGTCTATCGCTGGAACAATCGAGCCAGCACCCAATCGCCCCCGGTCGAGTAGCTCGTTCTCGCGACCTACTCGGGCCCAAAGCCGGGGCGCCGGGGGTCTGGGCCCGGCTTTGGTAACCAAGCGACGCGCCCGGCGTAGTAACTGAGGGCGCGATTCCAAAGTGGGGTCAGCCGTCCCCAATCGCGCGTGCGGGCGCTTCCGTGCTGGCCTCACCGAGGCCGGGGAAGGACACTCGAGGAGTTGTGCAGTTGGAGCTGAGACCGGGAGCGATCCCGAGGCAGGGTTGGAGAGAGGATCGCGCCCAGTTCGACCCCGGTTCCGCGGGCAGATCCTGGACCCGGGGGAGCGCTCAGATCCGCCAGCTGAGCTGGATCGGCTGAGTGGCGCAGGCACGCCCTTCCCGAATCTGGGCGGTGGGCTTGGGGGTGCTACTCCTGAGCCTGCTCGTCGGCAGCTCGGCGCTTTTGGCCAGCCGAGGCTCGGCGGACCCAGCCGCCCAGGTTGGACGGGCCACGGTGACCAGGCCTATCTCCATCCGTGAGAGCGGATACCGGCTCCTGCTGACTGCTCCCACCGCTGAGCTGACAGTGGAGAACCGAACCGGTCGTACTTTGACCCAGTTCCCCTTGCTGGCCGTGGCTGGTCGCGCCAACCTGCCTCGCGGAGTCCTGCTCTCCGGCCGGCGAACCGGGACCGGGTTGGTCGTCACGGCGGAGACCAGCCGCCACCAGCTCCTGGTTCAAGCCACTCTCACCACCGCTGCCAGCTACTTCACCGTCTCGTTTGAAACGGCTTTAGGGCCGGACCCGGGCCTCGGACCCCGATTCTTCACCGATGGGGCGACCGGCCTGGGTACCGGCGCCATCCTGCAGGCGGTCAGCCCGGACCCCCAGGGGGGCACCCTCGGCGGACCTCCGATTACCCGGGTGGGAAGGAGGAATTCGATCTCACCACCTCCGTTCGACCTCCTCTTGCGAACCGCTTCGGGATGGCTCGGCGTGGGGCTGGTTCAAGTCCCGGATGCCACCCAGCTCTCACTCTCCCCCAACGACGCGGTCACGCTGAATTATCCGCTGGCCACGCTAGCCTCGATCACCGACACCGGGGCGGGCGGCCGGGTGGGGTGGAGTGGCGGGTCGCCGCTGCTGCGCTTCCCCACCTTCGTCGTCACCTTCGCCAGTGGGCCCTGGACGGGACTGACCGCCTACCACAGCGCCCTCCAGCGGATGGGATTCGCCCCCCAGGCGGTCCCGCCCGGGCACTGGCCGGAGTGGTGGATGCGGCCCCTGGTCGACACCTGGGGAGACCAGGTCGAAGGGGGCGCCTGGCGAACCTCCCCACTCTTCACGACCGCCTGGGTCCGCAACTACGTCACCGCCTGGGAGTCCAAGTACGGTCAACGCCAGATCACCCTGGTCATCGACTCCCAGTGGCAGGCGCGGATCGGCGAGGCGGTGCCCAGCGCGCGGTTCGGGGGGGTGGCCGGACTCCGCAGGCTGATCGCCTCCTTTCACGCGCAGGGAATCCATGTGCTGCTCTGGTGGCCGCTCTGGAGCCTAGGGTCAAAGTGCGTTGGTTTGAGTGGGCGCGCCGGCAGGATGTGTGCCACCCCGCCAGACCAGCGGACGGACGCGGGTATCGGCATGATCGACCCCACCGCTCCCTCCTTCGGGCCCCAGCTGCTCAGTGAGATGCGCCTGATCCTGGGGCACGGACCTGGCCAGCTGGGCGCGGACGGACTGAAGATCGACTGGGGCCAATTGACTCCCGACCCGCTCAAAGTGCAGCTGGCGCGGCCCCAGCTGGGAGTGGGGGCGGCGGCGCTGCTGCGCTATCTGCAGATGATCTACACCGACGCCCAGCGGGTGCAGAAGGGGGCGCTGGTCGAGTCCAGTGCCGTGGCACCCCAGTTCGGCGGAACCTTGAGCATGCTTCGCCTCTACGACGCCAAGGGCGAGGCCAGCTGGCAGATTCGGGCCCGGATCATCTCGGCGGTCGATCCGGGGACTCTGATCGATGGCGACCAGTGGCCGGTGCGCGCCAGCCAGGCGGTGGCTCACGCGGTGACCAGCACCGTCTACGGCACGCCGGCGAGTTACTTTCTCGACAGCTGGTACGACAAGGTGCCAATCACGCAAGCGGAAGCGCGGGTGCTGGGAGCGATCATGCGGCTGGCGCCGCTCAAAGGCGAAGGAGCGGCCCGTGCCCTGCCCAACGGCGGCTGGCAGTACTGGGTGGGGAATCAACTGCGGGCCGAGACTCTGGCGGGCAACACGGCGCTGGCTGTCTACAGCGCCAGCTCCTGCGGCCGGGCGCGGACGGCGACCGTGGTGAGCGCCGTCCGCCAGTGGGTCAGTGTGCCGGAGCTCAAGACGTCGCGGCGAGCCCTGGTCGCGGCCGGGGTACCCCTCGTCGTCCAGTTCGCTCGTGACACCTGCGCTCCGGCACTACCCGGCTTCACAACCGCCGGTCAGCGGGTCCGAGGAGGCTTGGCCACCCCGACGGCGGGAGATCGTGGGTCGGTGCGCTCCGGCCTCAGGCCGTAGCTGAGGCGCCGCGCCAGATGGCCGTTTCGGCTGGGGCTGGCGGAGGACGTGCCGTCCGGCCAGCTCTACCCCTGCCCAGGGCAGCATCCCGGAACCGGATTGGCCCAGGTCGCTCGGGGTCCTGGCGGGGGGCCTGAGCCGTGGTCCGTCGTCGCCCGGACCGAGTACGGCCAAGGTACCGCTCTTGCTCCATCGCAGATTGGAGTTGGGACGAGCGCCGCAGGGCAGTCGAGGAGACCCTCTCGCTGCCGGTCCGGGGGCTTCGTACTGCAGTCGTGGCTTGTCTGTAGTCGGAGCGGTGGTGGCCGAGATCAGTCGCAACTGCTGCGGAGGCAATGGCGACACGGGACTTCCGCCGCTGCTGCCGGTGCCAGATACCACCGCGGAGCGCGGCTCGGGAGACCGGTTGGTACGCCAGCGGACCGACGCTAGCACAGCGTGGGCTCAGGGTTGTGTCCTGGAGGAGTGGCTTCACAAGTCCGCTCCGAAGATCCGGCCCGGTGGCCCAACTTCGGCCGCTACTCAGGGAGGCGACGCGATGGCTCGTTCGAGAATGGATAGTTCGGTCGGCCTGAGGGGCCGTCCGCGTTGGTTACCGGTCTCGCTGGGGCTCGGAGCGATCGCCGTCTGGGCCACCTTCGGTGGGATCCCGGTGGCAGCAGCGACCACGGTGGGACTGGGAACGGCAGGCTCCTTTGCAGTGTTGGGTGGTCAGACAGTTACCAACTCGGGCCTAACCACGCTTGAAGGGGACCTCGGAGTCACTCCGGGCAGCTCGATCACGGGCTTCCCTCCGGGAACCGTCTCAGCCCCCTACACCACTTACGACGGCGGTGCCCAGGCGACAGCCGCGGAGGCAGACTTGACGGTGGCGTATCTCCAGGCCGCGAGCGAGGTACCACCAACCTATGAGACCGCCTCCACCGACCTCACCGGGCTCAACCTGGGGCCGGGTGTGTATCAGACGGACACAACCGCATCGGGAGCGGATGGGCCGCTCAGTCTTTCCGGCACCCTCACCCTGACCGGGGGGCCGTCTGCGGTGTTCCTCTTCCAAACGGCGTCGACTTTGACCACCGCCACGGCTAGCTCGATCGTGCTGGCCGGGGGAGCGTCAGCCTGCAACGTGTTCTGGCAGGTGGGTAGCTCGGCGACCCTGGGCGGCGGGCTCGCTCCCAACGCCTTCGTCGGAACCGTGATGGCGCTGACGTCGATCTCGGTGGCGAATGGGGTCACCGTGACGGGACGGCTGCTGGCTCGAAATGGGGGCGTCACCCTCCTGGACGACAACATCAACGCGTCGGCCTGTGCCGTTCCCCTGGCCAACTCAACCCCCACGCCAACTCCGGGGACGACCACGCCGACCACCGGAGCGTTCGGCGCCACCCCCAACGGCGTCCCTTTGGTGCTGATCGCCCTGGCCTGCTTGGCAGTGGGAATCCTCGTCACTTCGGGAGGGCTCTGGGTGGTCCGCACCGGGGGCAGCGGCAAGCGGTAACCTCGGGGTGATCCTCCTCCGGTAGCTCCCTGGCCGCGATCGGGATGGCTCGAGCACTCGTGGGGCGAACTCGCGCCGGGCGGATGGCGCCAGCGAGATCGGGCGAACCAGGGGGACTATCCGATCGGCCAGATCATGACCTCGGAAGCGGCCCTGGGGGAGCGCCGCCCGACGTCGCTGCCTCCATTTCCGCCCCGGCGGTCCAGTCGTCCCCGGGTGTCGCTTTGCACGATGGGGTCAGGGGGTTGAGATAAGTCAGGTCGAGGCGGATCTCCGGGACGCACCGAGACGAATTCGGGCCGGAGGAGCTCTCGGTTAATCACCAGTGGTGCGGATCGATCTGCCTCGCGCCTGGCGCTTGGCCAGAGGGGCGACGGCCAGGACCACGAGGGCGGGTGTTGGCCTCGATCCCTGAGGGCTCGCCCTCCGGTTGCGACCAACAGCGCCCGGAACCCAATCACGCTGGCCGGTCGCACCATACGCCAGTCGCGAGCTACCTCAGCAAAGCGCCGCGGGCTCCGTTCGCAACTGACCCCATCGACGAGTGGGGGGCGCGCCCAGAGGGCTTGGAACCCCCCCATCCCGATCCGTAGTCTGGTGCTCTAATTGGCTCGCGCTACGGGAGATCAATAGCAGCGCCTTACTTCTCGGTCTCGCAAATCAGCGAGCCTTGACCCGGATTCGTCGAAGTAGGGTTCATGACGCACTACGAGGGTGGGGTAGCGGCCGCCGCAGGCGCTTCCGACGCTGGCGCGGTACGGGTGCGCGCACGCACGATGTCGCGCATCGACACCAAGCCGACCATACTTCCCTGCTCGTCAACGACGACAAGGTGGCGGAAATGACCCTTGATCATCTCCTCGGCGGCGGTGTCAAGGTCCCAGTTCGTGGTCGCCGTGCGCGCCTCGAAGGTCATGCAGGCCTCCACCGGGGTGGCTTCGGGGTCGCGCCGGTCGGCGACCGCTCGCATAACGTCGCGCTCGGTGATGATGCCCGGCCCGGGGAGGCGTTCGTCGACCACGACCGCCGCGCCTACGTGGCGCTTCAGCATCAGGCGAGCAGCCTCAGCGACGGTGACGGCGGTCCCCACCACCAGCAGGTCTGCAGACATTGCGTCTTTGACGCGCACGGAGCCCTCCGCGCGCAGTGTACTACCACCGGCCGAAGCCGGCTCAAGGCGGCGCCGCGGTCGACCGCCTGCTACGCGACCTCGGCTCGGTGACCACCTTGATCGGGCGCTCGCGGGGGGTGAGCGCCGTTCCCCGCTCTCACAGACTCCGTCCTTCGGGGTGCCAATTAGATGGGCAGTCTCAGCGCTTAGCTAGTCTCCTGTTCCCGAAATAGGCTCCCTGTTGGAGGCCGGTCCCAAAGGTCACCCCGCATCGTCGGACGAAGTCCGACTGAGGCGCCCCGGGAAAGCTTGAGACTCCATTCGTTGAGAGGATGGAGCGCTGACAAGCATGAGGAAGTACCCGCGGGAGCTGCGGGAGCGGGCGGTGCGCCTGGCGCTGGAGCCCGGAGGCCGGTACAACTCGGAGTGGGCCGCGATTGAGTCGATCTCGGCCAAGTTGGGGGTGACTGAGGAGAGGCTGCGGAGGTGGGTGCGCCGACTCCAGGTGGACGGTCGTCTGCGATCTGGAGAGACCACGCTGGAGCGGGAGCGGGAGGTTCGGGAGCTGCGGCGGGCCAATGAGATTCTGAGAGCGGCATCCCCTTTTTCGCCCGGGAGCTCGGCCCGAGACCGACCAAGCCGTGAATTTCATTGCCGACAACCGGGAGGGCTGGGGAGTTGATCCGGCCGGGTGCTGCAGTTCCCCCCGGCCACCCACTACGCCACCAGCGGCAGGCTGCCTTCGGCCCGGCTGATCCGGGGCCAGGATCTGAAGCCGCAGATCCAGCCGGTCTGGGAGAGGAACTTCCGGGTCTACGGAGCCGACAAAGTGTGGGCCAAGCTGCTGCGCGAAGGTTTCCGTGTGGCGCGCTGCACGGTGGAACGGCTCATGTGGGAGCGGCCGCACCGGGCTCTGGGCGGCCAATCCCCCGCAACCCCTTCCACGCCCGCCGCATGGCCCGGTCGGAGGGACTGGATGTAGCGGTCCACTACCGTGCCGATCACGGCCGGGTGGACCAGCAGTGCCGAGTTACCCCCTGCTACCTGAGCCGACTCCGCCACATCGGGGTGGGAAGGACCCATGCCCGCCTGACGGTCCGATTCCCGTTGGCCACCAGGCATGTCTGCGGGTTCCGTGCGGACCGGTCGCTGCTCCGCGATCTGGTACTCGATCCCGCCCGCAATTACCAACCGCTGGGAACCCTCCGGGCTGCCTAGAGTTGTCCACGATGTCCTGAGACACCAGAGTGGCGCGCCCAGAGGGATTTGAACCCCCGCTCCCAGATCCGTAGTCTGGTGCTCTATCCGGGCTGAGCTATGGGCGCAGGCGCGAATTGGATTCTAGTGACTCGGTCGCGCCGGTCATTCTGTCGAGAGAGTTGCCAGCCTTTGCTCCAGGGCGCGGGTGGCCGCAATTCGGCAACCGAGCTGGTCGAGCACCGCATCCAGCTCTTCGCGGAGAGTGGCGTCCAATGTCACCGGGTGGTTGTCGAGTTCGCGCAGTAGCGCCGAGAGCTGGAGTGCTTTCTGTTCGATCTTGGCCACCGTCTGCCGGGCGTCCAAATCCAGCCCGTACGGCGATCCCACCAATTCCACCAGGCCACCCTCCATGGCGGGGTCAACTGGCCCCGGGATACTGTCGCTGCCCGAGACAACGGCGTCTCCGGTCATGCTATCGCTGCGGCCGCCCCCTGGGGCGTCGAGGAGTCCGGCGGGAGTACTCATCGTTGGCGGGAGTGAGCCGAGTGCTCACACCGCCGCCGGGCGGCGCCGGAGGGGGTCGGTCAAAAGGTGGATTAGCCGGACCAGGACGAGTGCGGCCAGGGTGTAGATGACCAGGGCCAGCAGGGCCGCCCAGTCGGTCGTGTGCCCGACCGGAGGGACGCCGGGACGAAAGATCGCGCTGAATGGGCTGGCCAGGGCTCCACCCACCCGGTCTACGACGGCGACGAAGCCGCCGCTTCCAATCGCGGCGGCCCGGAAGAGGAAGTCCAGGCCCAAGAACAGATCGACCACGGCCACACTCAGGAGGATCAACTCGCTGATCCGGAAGCCGCCCCGCCTACCGCGCGCCGGGCGGGCCGGCGGGGGGGTGGTCTGAGTAGGATTCACCGGCTCCGGGTCCATCGACCCGCTCGGAAGTGGCGCAGCTTCGTACTGCGGCGGTGTCTGTACCTGCTGACTCATCGCATCTCCTCCCTGCTCAGTCCGAACGCAACCTCACTTGAGGGTTATCGCCACCCTCTCTTAGTCTCAACGGGTCGAGCGGGTGGCCGTTTCAGTCCGCGCTGGCGGGACCAGGGACGGCAGCCGAGGTTGCCGGCGGGGTGGGGCCAACCGGCGGCAGGCGTCCGCCCAGCGGCGATTGGATATACTCGGCGCCGCGCTGCGGCGGCCCCGCAACCGGCTGGCGCGGATGGCGAAATGGTAGACGCGCGGGGCTTAGAACCCCGTGGGGCAACCCGTCCGAGTTCGATCCTCGGTCCGCGCACCATTAGCCTTACCTAAGAGATCCATGACCCCAACTAAAACGGTCGACCCCGAATTGGAGGTCGGCGTCGAACGCCTACCCGGTTCCCAGGCGCGGTTGACCGTGGAGGCAGCTCCTGAAGAGGTGGCCCGCGCCCTGACCTTGGCTCTAGGCCACTTGGGCAGACAGTATCGGCTCCCCGGATTCCGACCTGGAAAGGCCCCCGCCGCAGTCGTCGAGCGGGCGGTGGGGTGGGAGGCGCTGCGCCAGCATGCGATTGACGACCTGCTGCCCGAAGTCTGGGCCCGGGCGATCGCCCAGGTAGGACTCGAGCCGGTCGCGGCCCCTGAGGTCAGCGAGGTGGAGTTGGAGCGGGGTGAGCCGTTCCGCTTCGCGGCCCAGGTCGTCATCCGTCCCGAGGTCCAGCTCGGAGAATACCGCAAGATCAGAGTACCGGTCGCCAGCCCGGAGGTCTCGGAGGAGGACGTTGACGGTACCCTGGCGGCGCTCCGGGAGCGCTACGCCCAGCTCGAGGACGCCAGTGAGCGTGAGGCGAGAAGGGGCGACGTCATCTCGGCGGAGCTGACCATGCGCCATGAAGGCGAGCTGGTGGGAACCGCAGACCAGCCCCAGAGCCTTGACCTGGAGCGTGGAGACCTGCTGCCGGGGATGGTGGATCAGCTACTGGGGGCCCGGGTGGGGGAGACCGTTGAGGTGACCCTGACCCTTCCCGAGGAGTACGGTCGGGCGGAGTTGAGGGGGGAGTTGGTCGTCATCACGGTCCTGGTCAAGCGGATCCAGGCCAAGGAACTTCCGGCCTTGGATGACAACTTGGCCGCCATCGCCGGTCACGGAGAAAGTTTGGCCGAACTCCGGCAGTTCGTTCTCGAGCAGCTCCTGGAGGAAGCCCGCCTCGAGGCCGAGCATGCTCAGGAGGCCAAGACCCTGGAGGAGCTGGTCGCCGCCTCCCGGGTCGAGGTGCCCGAGGCGATGATTCAGGCCGAGATCGACCGCCAGATCAAGGACCTGGAGCTCCGGCTCTCCGCCTCGGGGGTCTCTTTAGAGCAGCTGCTGGCGGCCGACTCCAAGCAGCTGGAACAGCTGCGCGGGGAGCGCCGACAGCCGGCGGTCGAGAGGGTGCAACTTGAGCTGATCATGGAGGAGGTGGCCCGCAAGGAGGGGCTCCAGGTCAGCGATCAGGAGGTGGACGAGAACCTGGGCCGGATATTCTCCAAGGCCGCCTCCAAGGAGACTCGGCGCCGCGCCCGCGAACCGCTCCGCCGCGAGTTGCTTCTGGGTCGCTCCCGGCGGCTGGTGGCAGCGCTGGCCCGGGGGGAGTCGGAGCCGGAACCCCTCACGGGATAGTTTCCAGACCCCTGGGTATACTCGGCCTACTGGCCAGCTCGGGGTCGGTCCCGACCATCCGGCGAAATCAGGAGGAGACCATGGCCCTCGTTCCGATGGTCATCGAGACAACCAGCCGGGGTGAGCGCGCATTCGACATCTACTCGCGTCTGCTCAAGGACCGGATCATCTTCGTCGGGACCGCGATTGACGACCAGATCGCCAACTTGGTGATGGCCCAGATGCTCTACCTAGAGAGCGAGGATCCCGAGCGCGACATCAATCTCTACATCAACAGCCCGGGCGGATCGGTCTCGGCCGGGCTGGCGATCTACGACACCATGCAGTACGTCAAGCCCCGGGTGAGCACTTTCTGCATGGGGCTGGCCGCCTCCTTCGCCTGCCTGCTCTTGGCGGGCGGCGACAAGGGGCTCCGCTTCAGCCTGCCCAATACCAGAATCATGATGCACCAGCCTTCCGGAGGGTTCCAGGGCCAGGCTTCTGACATCCAGATTCAGGCCCAGGAGATCCTCCGCCTGCGCCGGATCCTGGACCAGATTCTGGCCCACCACACGGGCAAGCCGGTGGACCAGATCACCCGCGACTCCGACCGCGACTTCTACATGTCGCCCGATGAGGCGCTGGAATACGGCCTGATCGATCACATCATCACCGGCCACCGCGGGCTGGAGCGAGTGATCGCCGCCGAAGAGGAGCCGGCGGCAGCGGAGCCGGAGCCGGTCGGGAGCGCCGCGTCCGGAGCCGAGAAGAGTTCACCCGGCCGCTAGTCGGCGGGGCACAGAGAGGATCCAGGTGACCCTGCGAGAGACCCGGAGCCCCAGGTCGCGGCGGGATCTCCGCCGCCAGCCATTGCTGGTCCGGGAAACCGGACGGCGCTGTGATTTCTGCGGCCGGCTGACCACCACCGTGGCAGTTGCCTCAGCTCCGGAGGCGCGCGGCGCCTTGATCTGCCCCAGCTGCATCGAGAGGGCGGCCCGGGAGCTGCTCCGGCCGGGGGGAGGGGACGCCGCGTGACCGAGCGCGAGGATCGCCGCCGGCACACTAGGTGCTCCTTCTGCAACAAGGGCCAGGAGCAGGTTCGCAAGCTGATCGCCGGGCCTGGTGTCTACATCTGTGACCAGTGCATCGAGCTCTGCCAGGAGGTGCTCGAAGAGGACTCCCGGGTCACTCCGGTTCGCCGCCAGCGAAGCAGCGTGGTGCCCAATCCGCAGGCGATCTGGACCTCACTCAATCAGTACGTGGTTGGTCAGGACCAGGCCAAACGGGTTCTCTCGGTCGCGGTCTACAACCACTACAAGCGGATCAACAGCGCTCGCGACGCTGGCGACGTGGAGCTCCAGAAGTCGAACGTCCTCCTGGTCGGCCCGACCGGCTGCGGCAAGACTCTGCTGGCCCAGACTCTGGCCCGGATCCTGGATGTCCCGTTCTCGATCGCCGACGCCACCTCGCTCACCGAGGCGGGCTACGTCGGGGAGGACGTGGAGAACATCCTGCTGCGACTGATCCAGGCGGCCGACTTCGACATCGCAAGAGCCGAGCGGGGGATCATCTACATCGACGAGATCGACAAGATCTCCCGCAAGTCAGACAACCCCTCGATCACGCGGGACGTCTCCGGGGAGGGGGTCCAGCAGGCCCTGCTCAAGATCCTCGAGGGGACCGTCGCCAATGTTCCTCCCCAGGGGGGCCGCAAACACCCCCACCAGGACTTCATTCAGATCAACACCGCCAACATCCTCTTCCTCTGTGGCGGGGCCTTCGACGGCCTGGAGCGGATCATCGACCAGCGGGTCGGCCAGCGGACGATCGGCTTCGGCAGTGCCCAGTCGGGGTCTCGCAACAAAGAGAACGCCAGGATCCTCCACGAGCTGTCGGCCCAGGACCTGCTCCGCTATGGGCTGATCCCGGAGTTCGTGGGACGGCTTCCGATCACCGTCACCCTGGACTGCCTCGACGAGGAAGACATCACCCGGGTGCTGACCGAGCCCAAGAACGCCTTCGTCAAGCAGTACCAGAGGTTCTTCGCCCTGGATGACGTCGAGTTGGTCTTCGAGGAGGGTGCCCTCCGAGCCATCGCCCGCAAGGCGCTCGAGCTGGGCACTGGCGCACGGGGGCTGAAGAGCATCCTGGAGTCGGTCCTGCTCAACAGCATGTTCGACGTACCCTCCCATCCCGAGATCAAACGCTGTCTTATCACCGAACGTTCCATCCTGGAGGCGACCGAGCCGGAGCTGTTCCGCGACGAGGAGACCCAGGCCGCCTCGGCCTGACCACGGACGACCGACCCTGTACCCTCCAGTTAGACTGGAAAGCCATTCCAGCTGAGTTGCGCCGCGGCGCGCGCCAGCGCCGTGAGGAGCTGAAGAGTGTCAATCGCTAGCCTTTTGGGATACCCGCGCATCGGGCGAGCCCGGGAGTTGAAACGAGCCCTCGAGGGCTACTGGTCGGGACGGCTCTCAGCCGAGGAGCTGGAGGCCCAGGCGGCCAACCTCAGGGCGGAGCGCTGGCGCCTCCAGCGCGACGCTGGGATCGATCACATCCCCAGCAACGATTTCTCGCTCTACGACCATGTCCTGGATGCGGCCCTGACGGTAGGGGTCGTTCCCGAGCGATTCGGCTGGTCAGGGGGAGCTCCGGACCTTGACCTCATCTTCTCCATGGCCCGTGGCCGGGGGGGCGCGGCCGAGGTGGCGCCGCTGGACATGACCAAATGGTTCGACACCAACTACCACTTCCTGGTGCCGGAGCTGGCCACCGACCAGACCTTCAGTCTGGCCTGGCGCAAGCCGATCGACGAGTTCCTGGAGGCGAAGGCCCTGGGGATCATCACTAGGCCCGTGCTGCTCGGCCCGGTGACCTTCCTGCGGCTCAGCCGGGGAGCCCGGCCCGGGGCCGCTAACCTGGAGTTTCTCCCAAGCTTGCTGCCGGTCTATCGGCAGCTGCTCTCGGAGTTGCGCCAGGCTGGGGCCGAGTGGGTCCAGCTCGACGAGCCCTGCCTTAGCCAGGACCTGCCGGTGGCGGCCCTGGAGGCGCTCGAGCAGGCCTACCAGGGGCTGAGCCAGGCGGCGCCCGGACTCAAGCTGTTGCTGGCCTCCTACTTCGCCAGCATGGCCGGCAATCTGACCACCGCCCTGGCCCTGCCGGTTGACGCGGTCCACCTCGACCTGGTTCGTGGGGGGGCCGACCTGGATCCAGCCCTGGAGCGGATCCCCGAGGCGATGGCGCTCTCCCTCGGAGTCGTCGACGGCCACAACGTGTGGCGCACCGATCCCGATCGAGCCCTGGGCCAGATCAACCGCGCCGTTGCCAAGATCGGGGAGGACAGGGTCATGGTGGCTCCCTCCTGCTCCCTGCTGCACGTGCCGGTGAGCCTGGCCGGGGAGAGCGCCCTGGACCCCGAGGTTCGCTCCTGGCTCGCCTTCGCGGAGGAGAAGCTGGCTGAGGTGACGTGCCTGGCCCGCGCCAGCCGGGGAGAGGCCGAGGTCGTCGCCCAACTGGACGCCAGCCGGCGCGCCTGTGCCGACCGACGCCGCTCGCCGCGGGTCACCAATGCTGCCGTGCAGGCTCGCGCCGCCCGCGTCAGCGACGACCAGCTGACCCGTCCCGGCGACGGACCGGCGCGCCGCCTGATCTGGCGCCAGCGCGTGTCCCTGCCGCCGCTGCCCACCACTACCATCGGC
>Ga0307373_10007386_pt1 | contig 17173 bp, 16 predicted proteins | sample OX2MG_FD_202534 | JGI IMG/M metagenome (GOLD analysis project Ga0307373, IMG submission 202534) | Soil microbial communities from Risofladan, Vaasa, Finland - OX-2 | ecosystem: Environmental > Terrestrial > Soil > Coastal area > Acid sulfate soil | place: Finland: Risofladan, Vaasa | collected... | reverse complement strand
GGGATCGGCCGCTCGGCGTTCTCCGAGGCGCTGGACGCCGACTGGGCCGATCGGCGCGCGGCGCTGGAGCACCGCATCGCCGGCGCCGCGATCCTGGTGGTCGGCGCCGCCGGGACCATCGGCTCGGCCGCGGTGCGCCAGCTGCTGGCCTTCGCCCCGGGGCGGCTGGAACTCATCGATATCGACGAGAACGGCCTGGCGCGGCTGGCCCGCGACATCCGCAGCCGCGACCTGGCGCCAGACGCGCGCATCGGCTTCAACGCCCTCGATTTCGGCGCTGCGCCCGGCCTTGGCCTGGTGGAGGCGAAGGCTCCGTTCGATCTCGTGTTCAACTTCGCGGCGGTCAAGCACGTGCGTTCGGAGAAGAATGTCTTCACCGCGCTGCACATGATCGGCGTCAACGTGGTGGCCCAGCGCCGCTTCGCCCGGCATCTGGCGCGCGGGCGGCTGGCGCAGCGGCACTTCGTCGTCTCCACCGACAAGGCCGCCGATCCGGCGAGCTTCATGGGCGCCACCAAGCTCTTGATGGAGCACGCGGTCTTCGCCGAGGCGCAGGACGCGACCGCGCCGAAGACGTCGAGCGCACGCTTCGCCAACGTCGCCTATTCCAGCGGCAGCCTGCTGGAGAGCTATCTGCAGCGCTTCGCCGCCGGTCAGGCCCTGGCCGCGCCGCGCGACACGCGCCGCTACTTCATCTCGGCGCGCGAGGCGGCGCGCATCTGCCTCATCGCCGACGAGGCCGCGCCGGGCGGACGGATCGCCGCGCCGCGGTTCGATCCGGCCTCGGGCGCGGTGGAGCTTTCCGAGACCGCGGCGCGGTTCCTGGAGGCGCGCGGGCGACGGGCGGTGTTCGTCGATGCGGCGCCCGAGGCCGAGCGCTGGCTGGCGCTGGGCGGCCAGGACTACCCGGTGCTGCTGACCGAGCGCGACACCTCGGGAGAGAAGACGGTCGAGGTCTTCCGCGGCCAAGGCGAAAGGGTGGAGGCGATGGGCCTCGCCTCGCTGGAGCTGCTGGCGCCGGCGAGGCTGGACCGGGCGGCGCTGGAGAGGGTGCTGGACCGTCTTGCCGACCATGCGAGCGGCGCCCTGCCGACGCCGACCCGCGCGGAGCTGGCGAGGCTGATCGGCGAGCTGCTGCCGGGGTTCGCCCACGTGGCGGCGGAGCTTTCGCTGGATGACCGAGTCTAGGCCGCCGCGACGCATCGCGCTGGCGATCTTCGGCCTCTCGCCCGCCGGGGGGCTGGAGCAGCACTGCCTGCGCCTCGCCGCCGAACTGATGCGCCGCGGCTCAGCCGTGACCGCGGTGACGACGGGCGCGCCGCAATCCGCGCCGGCGGGCCTCGCCGTCGAGACGATCGCCCGGCGCGGCCACACCAGCCACGGGCGCATGGCCGCCTTCGCCGCGGACGCCGGCGCCGCCGTCGCCGGCCGTTTCGACCGCACGGTGGCCTTCCACGCCATCCCCGGCTTCGACCTCGTCTTCTGCGCCGATCCCTCGCGGGGGCGGCCGGGCTTCTGGAAGAGCCTGCTGCCCCGCTACCGCACCTTCGCCGCCCTGGAGCGCGCCGCCTTCGGGCCGGCGAGCCCGACGCGGGTGCTCTGCCTTTCCAGCGTCCAGCTCGAGGCCATCGCCCGCAACGACGCGGCGGCGCGCGAACGGCTCCTGCTGCTGCCGCCCACCGTCGATCGCCTGAGGATCGCGGCAGCGCCGCCCGATCGCGACCTGGCGAGGGCGGGCGTCCCGATTTGGCTCTGGATGGGTCTGCAGCCCGGCACCAAGGGTCTCGACCGGACCCTGGCCGCCCTGGCCCGCGCGCCGGAAGCGCGCCTGCTGGTCTGTGGCCTGGATCCGGCCAGCCCGGGCGGGCGCGCGGCGCGGCGGCTGGCGCGGCGGCTGGGCGTCGAGGCGCGGGTGCGCTGGCTGGGCTTCCTGGCCGACGCGGAAGTTCCGCGCACGATCGCGGGCGCCGACCTCTTGGTGCACCCGGCGCGGGCCGACGTCACCGGCACGGTGATCCTGGAAGCCATGGCGGGCGGCCTGCCGGTGATCGCGACGGGCGTCTGCGGCTATGGCGAACATGTCCGCAACGCCGACGCGGGCGTGGTCCTGGCCGAGCCGTTCCGGGCGCGGGCGCTCGACGAGGCGCTGGCGCGGGCCGGACCGGACCAGCGGCGGCGGTGGTCGGCGAACGGGCTCGCCTACGCCGGGCGGGGCGACCTCTGCAGCGGCCTCGAACGGGCGGCGGACATCATTCTGGGCGCTCCAGCGCCTGCCTGAAGCCGCGGGTGGCGCGGGCCAGCGCCAGGACCGACCTGCGCGCGGCGAAACGCGGGTCGCGCAGGATGCGCAGGTCGCGCGGCGGCGCGGGCGGCCGACTCGCGAGCCAGGTTTGCAGCCGCGTCGTCTGGGCGGCGCCGGAGAAGCGCTGGCGCATGGCGAGCGCCAGACGCGCCTGCAGGCGCGCGCGGCGCTCCGGCTCGCGCACGGCCTGCGCCAGCAGCTCCAGTCCGTCCCCGTCCGCTGCGAGCACGCTCACGCCCTCCGCCTCGCCCCAGCCGGCGTAGGCCGGCTCGTCGGTCACGGCGGGCGCGGCGCCGAGATGGTGGGCGACGATCGCCGCGGTCGGGCACTTGAAGGCCGCATTGGCGGTGGCGCCGGCCGGATGCAGCAGGATGTCGGGAGCAAAGGCGCCCCAGGCGCGGATGAACTGCCGGAACGAAGGCTCGGGCGGCAGCACGACCACTTCGGCCGCGGCGATGTCGCGCCGCAGCCGTTCGCCCGCCGCCGGCGTCGCCAGCAGACGCAAGGGCGCCTCCTGGGCGAGCGCCCTCAACCGATCATTGAGCCCCGCCCGCAGGCCCGGCAGGCGGAAGTCGCCGCCGGCCAGGGCGATGGTGAGCGGCCCGGCCCGCGGCGGCGGCGGCTTGAGCGCCGGGTCGATCACCGGACCCCAGGTCTCGATGCGCTCATGCAGGGGCGCCAGCGCCTTCGCGAGCGCCGGCGTCGAAGCCCAGAGCGCGACGGCGCCCTCGAGCGCGCGCCGCATCCGGCTCTCGCTGAAGAAGCGCGAAGCGCCGCCCTCGCTGCGCAGCGCCAGGAAATTGTCGTCGGTGAACCAGACGTAGGGCGCGCCGATCGCGTCGAGGAATGCGACCACGCCTTCATCCCAGAACCGGGCGAGATCGCGCACCAGCACCACGAGGTCGGCGCCGGCCAGGTGCGCGGCGTCGACCGCGAGGCTGGTGAAGGGGCGGAAACCGGCGCAGACGCCCGCCTCGGCCTCGAGGAAATCGAAGTAGAGGCTCATCGAGACTTCCAGCGGACCCAACATCAGCAGCTTCGGCCGCGTCGAAGCCGCCGGCGGTGCGAAGCTGAACGGGCGCGGCTCGCCGGGCGCGAGGCGGCGGCGGCGGACCTGCCCGTCGGCGCGGACGAAACGGCCGCGCCTCGCCAGGCTGCGCATCGCCGCAGCCCACCAGTCGTCGCCGCCTCCATCCTGCAGAGCCGCGACCAGGGCGCTGCGGCGCGCCACCACGGCGCCGAGCGTCAGGACGCCGGCGAAGCGCACGGATTCCAGATTGGCGCCGTGCCGGCGCGCGCGCCGGCCGCGCCACCGGGGGTCGTTGCGAAGGCCCGCGAGCGACATGGCGAGCGCCGCGGCGTCCGGCCGTGCGGCGATCGCGTCGCGCACCGCGTCCCAGGTCTCGGGGCTCGGCTCGGCATCGTCGGGGAGCGGCCAGATCCAGTCCCCCATCGACCGCTCGGCGGCCTCGCGCACCTTGGGGCCGAGGCCGCGATGGTCGCCGCCGACGGCGACGATCTCGCAAATCAGTCCATGATTGAAGTCACGCGCGAGCCTGTCGGGGCGAGGCGCGCCAGCCCCGGGCGTCAGCAGCAGAACCGAAACGCGCAGGGAGGTGGTCATCGGCGGGGGCGGCGACTCCAGGACCTCCGCCTCAGCCTGCGCAAGGTCGCCGTGACGACGCGAGCGACTAGTGGGCGTAGGCGCGTCGCCGCAGAAAGTTCGCTTCGCTCATCTCAAGGGCGTTGAGCATCCTCGAGCGATCGAGTTTCCCCGGCAACGGCTGTTTGAACAACGCCACGACTGCTAGGCCAAAAGCCACCATCACCAGAAACTCAGCCTCCAGGATGGTGCTGAGCAGCGGGTGATTTGCCGTGGTCAGCCGACTGTGGAGGCGACTCGTGTCGTAATAGAGCGCTGCCTGCTCGGGGCGGAGGGCGCCCACATCGCGCAGGGCTCGCGCGAGAATGTCGCGTCGGAACAGCAACACAATCACCGCAACGAACGGCATCGTCAGGACTGCCAACGGCATGGCCGCGCCAACGCCGAAGGCCGTATCCAGCATGAACGCCCCTTCATCGCGAATTTCCCGTGGAAGGTCACGGTATGCCAACAGGCGCTCGCCCTTGTCGGCGAGCTCGAGCCGCAACGGTTGAGCCAACTGGTTGAGGCGATGGTGCAGGAAAGCCCCAAACGGAATTAGCGCAACGATCCCAACGGGGAGCAGGTCACCAACGGTCATGGCTCGTCCTCCTTCTGGGGTTCTTCGGGCAGCAGTTCCGGGTCCCTGGCGGACAGGCGAATTTTGGTGCGGCGTTCGTCATATTCAATGCGCTGGGTGTTCTTTGCGACGTTGGTCCGATGGTTCAGCCAGAAAGCCCACCCTATCAAGAGCAGACAGGCGATGAACAGAAGGGGATTGTTGTGCGCCCATTCGAGGACCGTCTCAACGACCCCCCGAGAGGCGCTAACGTCAATGCCATGGCCCTTGACGTCCAAACCATCGCCCGCGCCTTGCTCCAAATCGGCATGCCCCCATCGGCAACCCTCAATGGATTCCCAGAGCGCAGCTTAGGACGCTCGGCTTTTGTTGGCGAGTGTTACGGCTAGAGCGGGATCGGCACGTTCGCCCAATCGTCGAAATGCGGTCCGTGACGCCCTGGTTGCACTGCGCGGGTCATCCGCAGCGGGCGCGGCTCGAACATTTTCGCCCGCCGACGTGGAACATCTCACGGCTACGCATGTTGCAGGGCCGACGGCGCGGGCGGTCCATCGGGCGTCGGTTTCCTGACGTGATGGAATGCCGCAACTCTTCGGGCCTTACGCGAACACATTCTCTCGGGTGGGGCTCACGGCGTTGCTCACAGGCCCGCTCCTCGTCATCGGCGGCCTGGTCACCTCGCTCTGGACGCCCTACACGACGGGCCTCGGCCACCAGCCCGAGCAGCCGATCCCGTTCAGCCACAAGCATCACGTCGGCGAGGACGGCATCGACTGCCGCTACTGCCACGCCACGGTGGAGACCACCGCCTTTGCGGGCATGCCCTCGACGCACGTCTGCATGACCTGCCATTCGCAGCTCTTCACCAGCGCGCCCATGCTGGCGCCGGTGCGCGAGAGCCTGGCCGAGCACAAGCCGCTCACCTGGCGGCGGGTCTACGAACTGCCGGACTACGTCTATTTCGATCACAGCATCCACATCGCCAAGGGAGTGGGCTGCGCCGAGTGCCATGGGCCGGTGGCGCGGATGCCGCTGACGCGGCAGGCCGTGCCGCTGAAGATGGGTTGGTGCCTGAACTGCCACCGCGATCCCGGCCCGCACCTGCGCCCCGCCGCCTCGATCACCGACACCAGCTTCACCGCCCACAACACGCCGGCTCAGGCCGCGGCCTACGTGCGCGCCTACCACATCCACACCGCGCACCTCACCGACTGCTCGGTGTGTCACCGATGAGCTGGCGATCGGTCATCCGGGGCCGGGAGCGCCGGCCCGCCGCTCCCGGCGGCCCGGATCGGCGCGAGATGCTGGCGCTGCTCGCGGCCGGCTCGGCGGCCGCCGTGGCCTCATGCGCCCCGCCCCGGCAAAGCATCGTGCCGTTCGTGGACTTCAACGGCGACGCCGCCTCCGGAGCGCCGATGCGCTACGCCACCGCGCTGGAGCTCTCCGGCTATGCGCGCGGCGTCGTCGGCGTGGTCGTGGACGGGCGGCCGGTGAAGGTGCAGGGCAACCGCAACCACCCCGCCAGCCTCGGATCCACCGATCCGTTCCTGGAGGGCGCGGTGCTCGATCTGTTCGATCCGCAGCGGGCCAAGACGCCGATGCGCGGCCCGGTCCCGACCGACTGGCGCAGCCTGGGCGAGGCGCTGTGGGCAAGAGTGGCGGCGCACCGGGCTGACCGCGGCGCCGGTCTCGCGCTCCTGACCGGCCGGGTGCTCTCCCCGACGCTGCTGGGCCAGATCGAGGCCCTCGCCCTGGCCTATCCGGCGATGCGCCGGGTGCGCTGGGAGCCGCTGCACGACGACGCCCAGCGCCAGGGCGCGCGCCTTGCCTATGGCCGCGCGCTGGACGTCTATCCCCGCCTGCAGGAGGCCGACGTCATCGTCGCCCTCGACGCCGATCCCCTGGGGCCAGGACCCGACCAGATCCGGCTGGCCCGCGCCTTCGCCCAGCGCCGCAAGCCGGAATCAGGGCCGATGTCGCGCCTCTACGCGCTGGAGTGCTCGCTGACGGCGACGGGGGTGATGGCCGACCGCCGCGAGGCCGCCCGGCCCGAACTGATTCACAACGCAGCGCTGGCGCTGGCGGCAACCATGGGCGCGCCGTTCGCGGCGCCGCCGTTGCCGGCCGCGGTGGCGAGCCTCGTCGCCCAGGCGGCCCGCGACCTCGCCGCCGCGCCCGGGCGCGGGCTCGTGCTCGCCGGCGCCTCGCAGCGGCCGGAGATCCACGCCCTGGCCGCCTGGATGAATGCGCGCCTGCACGCGCCTCTCGACGCCTTCGCGCCCCTGGATCCGGTCGCCGAGGACCATGCTGCGGGGCTCGCCGAGCTGGCGGGCGCCATGCATGGCGGATCGGTCCGCACCCTCGTCGTCGTCGACGCCGACCCGCTCTACGGCGCCCCGCCGGAACTGGGCTTTGGCGAGGCGATGCAGGCCGTCCCTTTCACCTTGCACGCCGGTCTCTATCGCGGCGCGACCGGCCGGGCCGCGACCTGGGACGCGCCGCTCGCGCACCCGTTCGAGAGCTGGGGCGATGCGCGCGCCTTCGACGGCTCGGCGAGCATTGTCCAGCCGATGGTGGCGCCGCTCTACGACAGCCGCACCGCCCACGCGCTCGTCGCCATGCTGGCCGGCGCCCCGGCGAGCGACGACCTCGCCCGCGTGCAGCAGACCTGGCGCGGCCAGGGCGGCGGCGATTTCGGCGCCTGGTGGCCGCAGACCCTGGCGGCGGGTCTGGTCCAGGGCAGCGCGGCCAGGCCCGCCCCGCCCGGGGCGGCGCGGCTGCCGGCGGTCAGCCCGCTCCCGGTCGGAGGTCCGCCCACCCTGGTGCTGCGCCCCTCGCCGCAGGTCTGGGACGGCCGCTTCGCCGCCAACGCCTGGCTGCAGGAATGCCCCGAGCCGATCACCAAGGAGGTCTGGGGCGCCAGCCTCGCCCTCGGCGCCGCCGACGCCCAGCGCCTGGGGCTCGCAAGCGGCGATGCGGTCGCGATCCGTGTCGGCGGGCGCCTCGTCGCCGCGACGGTCGGCCTGCCGCCCGGCCAGGCCGAAGGCGCGGCGAGCCTGGCGGTGGGCTATGGCCATGCCGCGCTCGGCCCGGTCGCCGACGGCGTCGGTCCGCACGCCCTGGCCCTGCGAGACGCCTCCCAGGGCTATGTCATAGCGGGCGCGCAGATCGTCCCGGCCGGCCACGCGCGCCCACCGCCGACGACGCAGCACGACTTCCGCCTCGGCGAGCAGGACCTGGCCATCTTCCCGGTCGTCCGGCCCGCCGACTACCTAGAGCCGAAGCCGGCGCCGCAGGCCGACCTGCTGGCCGTGCCCAAGCCGGGTCCGATCGCCTGGGCCATGGCGATCGACACCTCGGTCTGCATCGGCTGCAACGCCTGCGTGGTCTCCTGCCAGGCCGAGAACAACATCCCGGTGATCGGCCCGGGTCAGATCGAGGTCAACCGCGACATGCACTGGCTGCGGATCGACCGATATGAGCGGCCGGACGGGCAGGCAGGCTTCCAGCCGGTGCCCTGCATGCAGTGCGAACAGGCGCCTTGCGAGCCGGTCTGTCCCGTCGAAGCCTCGGTCCACGACGACGAGGGGCTCAACGATCAGGTCTACAACCGCTGCATCGGCACCCGCTTCTGCGAGTCCAACTGTCCCTACAAGGTGCGCCGGTTCAACTTCCTCGATTACGAGCACTGGCCGGTCTATGGCGCGCTCGACCGGCGCTCCATCGAGGCGCAGCGCAATCCGGAGGTGAGCGTCCGCGAGCGCGGCGTAATGGAAAAGTGCACCTACTGCGTCCAGCGGATCAGCGCCGGCCGACGCGCCGCCGAGAAGGAGGACCGGCCGATCCGGGACGGCGAGGTGACCACCGCCTGCCAGGACGCCTGTCCGACCCAGGCGATCTCGTTCGGCAACCTCTCCGATCCGGCCGCGGCCGTGAACGCGGCCCGGCGCGATCCGCGCCACTACGTGCTGCTCGAGGAACTGAAGACCCGGCCGCGCACCACCTATCTGGCGCGGGCCGTGAACCCCCCGACGTCAGGCGGCGGCGCGACGTGAGCGGCGCGCCCGCCACCCCCTGGCTGGACGGCCCGGTCGATGCGGCCACGGTCAGCGCCGAGGTGACCCGGCCGGTGTTCGCCAGGCCCAGCCGCGCCTGGTGGATCGCCCTGGCCATCAGCGGCCTGCTCTCCGGCGTGCTCTGGGGCGGGATCATCTACACCTTCGAGGTCGGCGTCGGCGCCTGGGGCGTCAACACCAGCGTGGTGTGGGGCTTCGCCATCGCCAGCTACGTCTACTGGATCGGCATCGGCAACGCCGGAACGCTGATCTCGGCGCTGCTTCTGATCACGCGGCAGAAATGGCGCGCCTCGGTGAACCGCTTCGCCGAGGCCATGACCATCTTCGCGGTCTCGATCGCCGGATTGTTCCCGATCATCCACCTGGGCCGGCCGATGTATTTCTACTGGCTGTTTCCTTACGTGAACTTCCGCTCGCTGTGGCCGCAATGGCGCAGCGCCCTGATCTGGGACTTCTGGGCGATTCTTTCCTACCTTTTGTTCTCGATCATCTTCTTCTACGTCGGCCTGATTCCCGACCTGGCGACGGTGCGCGACCGCGCCCGCACCAAACTGACCGCCCGCATCTTCGGCCTGCTGGCGCTGGGATGGCGCGGCTCGCTCGGCCACTGGAGAGCCTACGAGCGGCTGGTGTTCTGCATGGCCTGCATGGCCGTGCCGCTGGTGTGCTCGGTGCATTCCATCGTCGGCCTCGACTTCGCCGCCAGCCTGATGCCCGGCTGGGACGAGAGCATCTTCCCGCCCTATTTCGTCGTCGGCGCGCTCTTCTCCGGCTTCGCCGTGGTGGTGCTGCTGGCCGCCTGGCTTCGCCCCGCCCTTGGGCTGGAGAACATCATCACCGCGCGCCACTTCGAGGCGATGGCCAAGGTGCTTCTGGCCTCGTCCATCGTCATGGGGCTCTCGTACTGCACCGAATGGTTCTCGGCCTGGTACGGCGGCCAGCGGGCGGACGTGCAGGAACTCAGCTTCACGTTCGGCGGCCCTTACAACTGGGTCTATTTCACCATGCTGTTCTGCAATGTGGCGGCCTCGCAGGTGTTCTGGATGGCGCGGGCGCGAGCCAGCATGGCGGTGCTCATCACGGTGGCGATCCTCGTCAACATCGGCATGTGGCTCGAACGCATCCTGATCATTCTGAACACGCTCTCCCACGGGCAGCTTCCGAGTTCGCTGCGGATATTCGATGCGACCATCGTCGACTTCGCGATCCTGATCGGGAGCTTTGGATTTTTCGCTTTCCTCATGCTGCTGTTCTCGAAACTGGTTCCGGTGGTTTCGATGCACGACATGCGCAAGCTGCTCAGCCAGGAGAAGCTGACGTGACCGCGGTCGTGCTGGCGGAGTTCGCCTGCGAGGCCGATTTCTCGCGGGCCATGGGCGAGGCGCGCGAGAAGGGCGTGCGCATCGTCGACGGCTACGCTCCCTTTCTCCCCGAGGCCGGGCGCGACCCGCGCGATCGCGGACCGCTGCTGGTGACGATCGCCCTCGCCATCGCCGGCTTCGCCGCGGCGGGAGGCTTCTATCTCCTCGAATGGTGGACCGCGACGCTCGCCTATCCGTTCGACAGCGGCGGGCGCCCCGCCAACAGCTGGCCGGCGTTCATCATGGCCCCGTTCGAGTTCGGCGTGTTCTGCGCCGGCCTCTTCGGCTTCCTGGCGCTGCTGGCGCTCTGCGGGCTTCCCAGGCCGCACCAGGGGCTCTTCGCCGTGGAGGGGGCCGAGCGCCTCAGCCAGGACCGCTATGGCCTGGCGCTGGAAGCCACCGACGCCGCCGAGGCCCTGGCCCAGCGCGCCGGCGCGCTCTCGATCCGCAAGGCCGAGCTGTGAAGACGCCGCTCATCCTCGCCGCCGCGCTCGCCCTCGCCGGATGCGACCTGAGCATGACCAGCCAGCCGCGCGCCTCCACCGAGGGCTCCGCCGACCTTTGGCCGGGCGGGCCCCGCGTGCACGGGCCGCCCGCCGGCGCCGTTCCGGTGAACGGGCCGGCGCTGCTTGCGGCGCAGACGCGGCCGCCGATGAGCCTTGCCCTGGTGGAGCGGGGCCGCAACCGCTTCGACATCTACTGCCTGCCGTGCCATGGCGAGCGCGGTCGCGGCGACGGGCCGGTGGTCGAGCGCGGCTTTCCGGCGCCTCCCAGCTACGACGAGGCCCGGCTGCTCGCCGCGCCCGCCAGCCATTTCTACGATGTCGAGACCAACGGCTACGGCGTGATGTTCAGCTATGCCGACCGGCTCTCCGCGCCCGACCGGTGGGCGGTGGCCGCCTATGTGCGGGCGCTGCAACTGGCGGACCTGGAGTCCGGCGCAGCGAGCCCAGCCGCGGCCAGCCCAGCCGCGGGACCGCGCCCATGACGCGGCTGCGCATCGCGCTGGTGATCGCGGCGGCGCTCGGACTGATCGGGCTGGCCGTCGGCGCAAGCGCCGATCCGCGCGGCGCACTGCATGGATGGCTGCTGGGGTTCGTCTTCATCAGCCTGGCGCCGCCGGGCGCGCTCGTCCTGATGATGATCGCGCGCCTGACCAGCGCGCCCTGGGGCGAGGACTTCGGACCGCAACTGCGCTCCATGGCGGCCGCAGCCCCGTGGCTGTTCGTGCTCGGCCTGCCGGTCGCGATCCTGCTGGCCTGGACCTATCCCTGGGCCACGCCGGGCGGCGCGCCGGCGCAGCTTCGCCTCTATCTCTCGCCCGGGCCGTTCCTCGCGCGGGCCGTCGTGGCGATCGCCGGCTGGAGCGCCCTGGCTTTCCTGGTGAGGCGGGGCCGCTTCGGCCAGGGGGTCGCGGCGCTCGGGCTGGTGTTCCAGGCGATCGTGCTTTGCATCATCCCCAACGACTGGGTGCTGTCGCTGCGCCCCGGCTGGACCACCACCGACGTCGGCATGCTGTTCCTCACCCTGGAGGTCGCCTTCCCGGCCGCGGCGATCCTGCTCTTTGGTCCGCCGCGGCCCACCCGCAGTTCGGACGACATCGCCGGGTTCCTGATCGCCGGCGTGCTCGGGCTCATCTACATGACCTTCGTCGCCTGGCTGGTGGACTGGTACGGCGACCTGCCCGACAGAGCCGGCTGGTGGCTGGCCCATCTCGTGGCCGGCCGCTGGACGATGATCACCGCGGCCTTCGCGGTCGGCGCGCTCGTCTTCGCCAGCCTCGGCTTCGGCCGCCGCTACCGGCTGGCGGGGGGGCTGGCGCTGGCGGCAATCGCGATCTTCAGCATATGGTTGTTGTCGCCGAACCTGGGCGCGCTGCCCTGGCTGGTCGCGCCCGCCGGCCTCGTCTTTCACGCCGCCGCGCTGGGCCTCGTCGTCACGACGGCGCTTGGCCGAGGACTGGCCGCCCATGTCTGAGTCCTCGCCGCGCGACGAACTCGAAGGCTGGGGCGTGCGCTGGCGCATCGCGCTTTGGGGCGTCGCCGGCTTCTTCGCCTTCCTCTTCGTCAGTATCGGCGGCATGTATCTGTTCTACCTGCGGGCCGGATCGCCGCACGTGAACACGCGTCCGGCGATGGCCTTCCCCGGGCCTGGCCTCAACCCCAGGCTCGACAGCGCGCCGGGCTGGAGCTTCGCGCCGCCCAATCCGCAGGAGAGCGGTCCGGACCCGCAGGTGCTGCGGGCGATGCACGACGTGGCGGCGCGCGGCGACGCCGGCTACGCGCCGCTGGCCGCGCCGCCGCCCGGTCTGCCGCCTCAGACGATCGGAACCCCGGGCGCGGCGCCCGGCGGGACGGCGACGGCGGGGCCGCAGCCGTGAAGGCGATCGTCCTCCTCATGCTTCTGTTCGCCTGGCCCGGCGTGAAGAGCGGCCTCACCCAGCATGAGCTGGCGAGCGTTGGCGCCGCGCCGCCCGCCAACGCCAGGGCGCCGCTTTCCCTGGCCTTCGTCGACGCGGCGGGAGCTCGGCGCACCCTGGGCCAGGCCATGGCCGGCCGGCCGACCGTGCTGGTCTTCGCCGACTACACCTGCCGCTATCTGTGCGGCCCCGGCCTGGTGCTGACGGCCGCCGCGCTCGACGCCACCCGGCTCGCCCCCGGCCGCGACTACAGCTTCGTGGTGATCGGCATCAATCCGCGCGATGGCCCAGCCCAGGCCCGCGCGATGCGCGCGGCGCGGCTGCGGCCCGGCGCGGGCGCGGCGGCGCAGCTTCTCAGCGGCGGGGCGGGCGCGGTCCTCGCCGCCGCCCTCGGCTACCACTACCTCTACGACGCCCAGCTGGGGCAGTACGCGCACGACACCGCCGTCTACATCCTGGCGCCGGACGGCCGCGTGTCGCGCATCCTGCCGCAGTTCGCCCTGACCGGCGCGGGGATCGCCGGCGCGCTCGAGCATGCAGCCACGCGTCCGGCCGGGCTGCTGACCACGCCGCTGCGCATCATCTGCTACTGCCTGCAGCCGCTGACGGGCGCCTTCGACGCGCCGGCGGTGTTCGCCCTGCGCACGGCCTGTCTCGGCTTCCTGGTGGCGGCCGGAGCCGCATTCCTGATGCTGCGCCGAGCCCGGGAGCGGCGGCGGTGAGCCTCATTCTCCTCGTCCAGGCCAGTCCGATCGTGCTGCCCGAGGCGTCCACCCAGGCCGTCGTCGAGGATCGGATTTTCCTCATACTCCTCGCTGTTTCGGCGGCGATCGTGCTGCTGGTGCTGACCCTGGTGATCGGGTTTTCCATCGTCTACCGGGCTGGCTCGGCGGCCAGGCGCGGGCCGCTGCCCATCTGGATCCGTCACGAGTTCGAGATCGGCTGGACCTCGGCGACCATTTTCGCCTTCCTGTTCATCTTCTGGTGGACCGCCTCCAGCCAGCTCCACCTGCAGACCGTGCCGCGCTCGGCGCTCGAGATCCACGTCGTCGCCAAGCAGTGGATGTGGAAGATCCAGCAGCCGAGCGGGGTGCGCGAGATCGATACCCTGCACGCGCCGCTGGGCATTCCGGTCAAGCTGGTGATGACCTCTCAGGACGTCATCCACGACTTCTACGTGCCGGCGTTCCGCCTGAAGCAGGACGTGATCCCCGGGCGATACACCGAGCTGACCTTCACCGCGACCGAGGCCGGCACCTTCCAGGTGTTCTGCGCCCAGTACTGCGGCCTGGATCACGCGCGCATGAACGCCGACGTGGTGATTCTGCCGCCGGCCGACTACGCCCGCTGGATCGCAGACCAGCCCGAGGGCGACACCCTGGCCGGCGAGGGCGAGAAGATCTTCGCCTCGCACGGCTGCGGCGGATGCCATGGGCAGGGCGCGGCCGTGCACGCGCCGCCGCTCGACGGGCTCTACGGCTCGCGCGTGCCGCTCGCGGGCGGCGGCTTTGCGCTCGCGGACGAGAACTACATCCACGACTGCATCCTCTTGCCGCACAAGCGCGTGCCGGCCGGCTACGCGCCGATCATGCCGAGCTTCCAGGGCGTGCTCAGCGAGGACCAGCTCGTTCCCCTCATCGCCTACATCAAGACCCTGAAGGCCAAGCCATGAGCGCCCAGGCTTCCGCGCCCCAGGCGGCGCCAGGCGACGAACCCAGCTATCTGGACGAAGGCCATAGCGTCGCCTCGTGGATATTCTCCACCGACCACAAGCGCATCGCCATCCTCTACGCAGTGTCGATCACCGTCTTCTTCTTCATCGGCGGCGCCGCGGCGACCCTGATGCGCATTCAGCTGTTCGAGCCGAACAACAGCTTCGTCTCGGCCGCGCAGTACAACCGCCTCTTCACCATGCACGGCATCATCATGGTTTGGTTCTTCCTGGTGCCGTCCATCCCCACCACGCTCGGCAACTTCCTGGTGCCGATGATGATCGGGGCCAAGGACGTCGCTCTGCCCAAGCTCAATCTCACGTCCTGGTGGCTCTATGTGGGCGGCGCCATCTTCACCATCGTCTGCCTGATCGGCGGCGGCGTCGACACCGGCTGGACCTTCTACACGCCCTATTCGACCCTCTACTCCAACGCAGCGGTGCTCTCGGCCGCGGCTGGCGTCTTCGTGGTCGGATTCTCCTCGATCCTCACCGGCGTCAACATGATCACCACGGTGCACATGTTGCGCGCGCCGGGGCTGACCTGGTTTCGCCTGCCGCTGTTCGTCTGGGGCATCTACGCCACCAGCCTCGTCATGGTGCTGGCGACGCCGGTGCTGGCGATGACGCTGCTGCTGGTCATCGCCGAGCGCATGGGCCTGCCGGTCTTCGATCCCCGCTTCGGCGGCGACCCGGTGCTGTTCCAGCACCTGTTCTGGTTCTACAGCCACCCGGCCGTCTACATCATGATCCTGCCGGCGATGGGGGTGATCTCGGAGATCATCGCCTCGGAGGCGCGTCGGCGGGTGTTCGGCTACAAGGCCATGGCGGTCGCCATGCTGTCGATCGCGGTGCTCGGCTTCCTCGTCTGGGGGCACCACATGTTCGTCGCCGGCATGAGTCCCTTCGCCGACATCGTGTTCTCGTTCCTGTCGTTCGTGATCGCGGTGCCCTCGGCGATCAAGGTGTTCAACTGGACCGCGACCCTCTATCGCGGCGAAATCCGCTTCGGCGCGCCGATGCTCTACGCCCTGGGGTTCCTCGGCCTCTTCACCGTCGGCGGGCTGACCGGCCTGTTCCTGGCCTCGGTGCCGGTGGACGTCCACGTCCATGGGACCTACTTCGTCATCGCGCATTTCCACTACATCATGGTCGGCGGTTCGGTATCTGCCTATTTCGGAGGGCTGCACTATTGGTGGCCGAAGATCACCGGGCGCATGTATTTGGAGTGGTGGGCGCGGCTGGCGGCCATCACCATGTTCCTCGGCTTCAACTTCACCTTCTTCCCGCAGTTCATCGCCGGCTATCTCGGCATGCCCCGGCGCCACTTCGTCTATGCACCTCAGTATCACCTCTATAACGTCATGTCCTCGACCGGCGCCGTGGTGCTGGCGGCCGCCTATCTGCTGCCGCTCTTCTATCTGGGCTGGTCGCTGGTCTGGGGCGCCAGGGCCGGCGCCAATCCCTGGAACGCCACCGGCCTGGAATGGCTGACGCCCTCGCCGCCGCCGAAGCAGAACTTCGCGCGCACGCCCAGGGTCGACAACGATCCCTACGACTATCACGAGCCGGAGACCGGGCCGACCCAGGCCGACCAGCCGCCGCGCCAGCCCCAGGGCGGGGTCGCCTGATGAGCCAGACCGGCGTCACGGTGCGCGAACCATGGCCGGACGCCCGGCGCGAGGAGACCGGGCTGCAGTTCGCCATGTGGGTGTTCCTGGCCACCGAGGTGCTGTTCTTCGGGGCGCTCATCTGCACCTACGCGGTCAACCGCTGGGCGCATCCGGCGGCGGTGCGCGAGGCCGGTCGCCACGCCGCCTTCGCCTATGGACTCGCCAACACCGTGATCCTGACGCTCTCGGGCCTCAGCATGGCGATTGCCGACCGCGCCGTGAAGGAACAACTGGGCGCCCTCGCCAAGGCCTGCCTCTGGATCACGCTCGCCCTCGGAACGGCGTTCGTCGTGATCAAGGCGCTGGAGTATTACAAGGACATCTCCGACAACCTGTGGCCGGGCCCCGACTTTGCCTTGAGAGGCGCAGGCGCGCGCCCGTTCTGGAGCTTCTACTGGGTGGCCACGGGGGTGCACGCCATCCACCTGACCATCGGGCTCGGCGTCGTGGCGCGGCTTCTGGTGTTCGCCCATCGAGGCAGCCTGGTCCGGCGCGTTCCCTCGATGACGATCTCGACCCTCTACTGGGAGTTCGTCGACATCGTCTGGCTGTTCCTGTTTGCGCTCATCTACCTGGTGGGGCGCACATGACCCGGCGCCAGTGGAAGCAGGTCGTGGCGACGCCGTTCGCCGCCTGGGCGGCGCTGGCCCTCGGCATCGGGCTGACCTGCGGCTATGCCCTGATGGGGGCGAGTCCGTTCAAGCCGGCGATCGCGCTCGCCATCGCCGCCTGCCAGGCCGCCGTCAGCGCCATCGTCTTCATGCGCCTGGACCGGGCGAGCGCGCTCGTCCGCTTCGCCGCCGTCAGCGGCGTGCTGTGGCTTTCGTTCCTGTTCATCCTCAGCTTCTGCGACTATCTCAGCCGCGCCTATCCGCCGTGAGCCCGCGCGCCCTTCCGCGCCGGCGCGGAAGGGTCTACGAGCGCGCGCCGTGACCATTGCCGACGCCGCGCCCGCCATCAGCTTCGTCGACATCGAGGCGGCGCGCGTCCGGATCGCCGGCAAGGTGCGGCGCACCCCGGTGCTCGCCAATGCCGACCTCGACGCGGCGGCGCGGGCGCGCCTCTTCTTCAAGTGCGAGAACCTGCAGGAGATCGGCGCCTTCAAGGCCCGCGGCGCGACCAACGCCGTCTTCGCCCTCACCGACGCCGAGGCGGCGCTGGGCGTCGCCACCCACTCCTCCGGCAACCACGGCGCGGCGGTGGCGCGGGCGGCGGCCCTGCGGGGCGTGGCCGCCCACGTGGTCATGCCCCGCAACGTCAGCGCGCCCAAGGCGGCCCAGGTGGAGCGGCTCGGCGCGCTCATCACCCTGTGCGAGCCGACGCTCGCGGCGCGCGAGGCCATGGTGGCCAAGATCATCGCCGAGACCGGGGCGCGGCTCGTCCACCCCTACGACGATCCGCTGGTGATG
>Ga0307373_10007384_pt1 | contig 17177 bp, 17 predicted proteins | sample OX2MG_FD_202534 | JGI IMG/M metagenome (GOLD analysis project Ga0307373, IMG submission 202534) | Soil microbial communities from Risofladan, Vaasa, Finland - OX-2 | ecosystem: Environmental > Terrestrial > Soil > Coastal area > Acid sulfate soil | place: Finland: Risofladan, Vaasa | collected... | reverse complement strand
CTCATCCTCGTGTCGAGCGCCCACAGCGGCTCCTTCCCGTGTTGCTCCATCCATAAGCAGTCCGCAGCCATGGATCCTTCCGCGAGATCACCGTAGTGGTGGCCGGTGCGACCTGGCGAAACGTGAAAAACCTTGCAATGTCCAGTAGGCCCCGTTAGGTTCTCCCGGCATTGTGAGGTCTGCCGAGAGAACTCTCGCGGCATCGCTGGTGCGTGAACCCGGGAGTCGGGCCCGCCGCGGGGCTGGACGGCAACGGCGAAGCGGGACGCTCGTCGGCGTGGTACTGACGCTTCTTGCAGGCATCGTGACCCCAGTCGCCATCGCCGCGGGCGGCGCGGGGGCGACGTCGGTGAGCACCCTGCGCTCGAAGGCCGCCTCCATTGCCCAGCAGATCGACACCTTGCAGACGAAGATCCAGGTCCTGTCGGAGGAGTACGACCAGGCCCGGGTGCGCAAGGCTGCGCTGCGCAAGCAGATCGGCGCTGATCAGTCGGCCCTCGCGAATGCGGGGAAGAACGTCCGCAACGACAGCGTGAACCTGCGGCGCGAGGCCATCAGCGCGTACGTCAACGACGGCGCCACGGCCGGCCTGTCGAGCCTGCTGTCGACCAGCGCGAACGCGCTCCCGGCCCAGCAGACCTACATGGCCGTCGCCTCTTCCAGCCTGACCACGTCGATCACGAGCCTGAGGGATTCTGAGCACCAGCTGAGCGTCCGCCAGACGACCCTCTCGCGGGCGCAGGCGGCGGAGACGGCGACCCTCGCCACGCTGGCGAGCGCGCAGCAGAGCGCCGAGGCGCTCAAGTCCCAGCTCGAATCGACCCAGTCGAGCATCTCCGGCCAGCTGGCCGCGGCCGTGCACCAGCAGGAAGCGGTCCAGCAGGCGGCCGCCGTCGTCGCCGCCGCGCCGACCATCCAGCAGGCACAGGCACAGCCGACGCCGACGCCGCCCGCGCCGGCCTCGACCCCGACGACCTCGGGAGGCGGCGCGGCGAGCACCGCCGTCCAGGCGGCGCTCGCCCAGATCGGGACGCCCTACGTCTGGGCCGGATCGACGCCGCACGTCGGCTTCGACTGCTCGGGCCTCACGATGTACGCCTGGGGCCAGGCGGGCGTGAACCTGAGTCACAGCGCCCAGTCGCAGTACGACGAGATCCCCCACGTCTCGCTCAACGAGCTCCAGCCCGGTGACCTCGTCTTCTACGGCTCAAGCGGGTACATCTACCACGTCGTCATGTACATCGGCGGGGGCCAGGTCGTCCAGGCCGAGGACACCGGCACGCTCGTCCAGGTCACCCCGCTCTGGGGCGGCGCCTACGGCGCCGGGCGCCCGTAGCGCCGCCCCGCCGCCCCGCCGCCCCGCCGCCCCGCCGCCCCGCCGCCCCGCTGCATCGCTGCGGCGCCGCCCGGACGAGCTGCGGCGCTCGGGCGCTTCCGCGTAGTCTCGGCGAATGCGCGCCGCCGTCATCGTCGAAGGCGCCGTCACCTGCGCGGAGCGACCCGACCCGGTCCCCGGCACCGGCGAGCTGCTCGTCCGGGTGCGTGCCGCGGGCCTGAACGGCGCCGACCTCCTGCAGCGGGCCGGTCGCTACCCGCCGCCGCCCGGCACGCCGCCCGACCAGCCCGGGATGGAGTTCGCCGGGGAGGTCGAGGCCGTCGGCGCCGGAGCGACGCGCTTCTCAGCGGGCGACCGGGTGATGGGCATCGTCGCCGGCGCGGCCCAGGCCGAGCTGGTGGTCGTCCACGAGCGCGTCGCGATGCCGGTCCCCGACGTGCTGTCGTGGCCGGAGGCGGGCGGGGTCCCCGAGGTGTTCACCACCGCCCACGACGCGCTGTTCACCCAGTGCGGCCTGCGACCGGGCGAGCGCCTGCTCGTGAACGGCGCGGCCGGCGGGGTCGGCATCGCCGCCGTCCAGCTGGCCGTCGTGAGCGGATCGAGCGTCGTAGCGAGCGTCCGCTCCCCGGAGCGCCGGGAGGCACTGGCGTCGTTCGGGGCGACGCCCGCCGCGCCCGACGACGCCTTCGGCCTCGGTCCCTTCGACGTGGTGCTGGAGCTCGTCGGCGGCCCGAACCTCCCCGCCGACCTCGACGCGCTCGCCATCGGCGGGCGGATCTCGGTGATCGGCATCGGGGCGGGAGGACGCGCCGAGGTGGGGCTCGGGCTGCTGATGGCGCGGCGAGCCCGGGTGCACGGCTCGACGCTGCGGGCTCGCCCGCTCGAGGAGAAGGCGCTCGCCGCCCGTCTCGTTGAGCGCCACGTGCTGCCCCAGCTCGCCGCGGAGCGCGTACGCGTCCCGGTAGAGGCGACCTTCCCCCTCGCCGACGTCGGCGCGGCCTACGAGCGCTTCGCCGCCGGCAACAAGCTCGGCAAGATCGTCCTCGTCACGGACGGGACGTGACGGCTGCCGGCCTCCCCGCCGACGGCTCAGGCCGCGGCGACACCGCCGTGCGGCGGCTCCGGACGATCGTTGGTTCACCGGGCGGGTCACTGCTCGTGCTCCGGGCGTTCCTCGGCGTCACCTTCGCCTTCGCCGGGCTCCAAAAGCTCGCCGACCCGGGCTTCTTCCGCGCCAGCGCGCCCGGTTCGTTCCAGACCCAGCTGCACGGCGCGATGGCGACGAGCCCGATCCGCCCGTTGCTCGGCGCGATCGCCCACGCCGGGGTGCTCGTCGCCGTGATCATCGCCCTCGCCGAGGTCGCCGTCGGGATCGGGACGCTCCTCGGGCTCCTCGGACGGCTCGCCGCGCTCGGCGGGATGAGCCTGTCGCTCTCGTTCTTCCTCACGATCAGCTACTCCACCAGCCCCTACTACTACGGATCGGACATCGTCTTCCTGTTCGCGTGGACGCCGCTCCTCCTCGGCGGCCCCGGGCCGTGCTCGCTCGACAGGCGTTTCGCACGCGCGCGCCGGGAGGCGCTTCGCCGCTCTCCCGCCGCCTCGGCGGCCGTCGTCGACCGGCGCGCCGCGATGCGCCGGCTCGGGGCTGCCGGCGTCGTCGCCGTGCTCACCGCGGCCGGGGCTGGGATCGTCGTCGCGATCGGGCGCCTGCTCGGGTCAGGTCCGACCGGGACGGCCGCAGCGCCCTCGCTCGGCACCGGTACGACCCCCCGGGCCCCCCGCACCAGCGCGACGACGAGCACGCGCGCGGCCGGGGGTGGGAGCGGAGGGGGGAGCGAAGGGGGGACGCCGGCCGGCCAGAAGCTCGGCCCCGCCACCGCCGTGCCGGTCGGCGGAGCAGCGAGCTTCGTCGACCCGATCCAGCACATCCCCGCCTACGTCGTCCAGCCGGTGAAGGGAACGTTCGCCGCCTTCTCTGCGGTCTGCACCCATGCCGGGTGCACGGTCGGCTTCGAGCGCGCGGGCCTGGAGTTCGTCTGCCCGTGCCACGGCTCGATCTTCGACGCGAAGACCGGGGCCGTGCTCCAGGGGCCGGCGCCCTCGCCGCTCGCGCGCCTCACGGTCGCCGAAGGTGGCGACGGCGAGCTCTACGTCGACAGCTGAGGCCCAGCGGGCCGATCGCCTGAGGGTGGCGCCTCGGGGGCGGGCGATCGATGCCCCGCCGAGTCAGCGCCACCGACGATCGCTGGCGCCGTCCTCCAGCCCGGCCAAGTGCTGGTCATCTCGGCGTTACGCGGATCCAGTCGACCAGCATCTTGGCCGGGAGCACGGTCGTTCGGTCGGGGAGTCCCGAGGACGTGCCCCCGACGCTCAGGTCCAAGACGATGGCGAACGGGGCTTCGAAGGACGTGGCCCAGGCGCTTCTCGCCTCGGACGCGGTCAGCGTCTGCATCGCCTGACCGTCGACCTGCCACTGGATCCGCGTCGGGCTCCACGTGACGGAGTACGTGTGCCAGTCGGCGACGGACTCCCCCGCGGGAAGTGACCAGCCTGCGCCGAAGGCGAAGTCGCTGCCGCCGTGCGCGTACTGCTGCACGATCCCCGGCTCCTGGCCGACGGCCTCCATGACGTCGATCTCACCGCATGCCGGGAACGACTCGCTCGCGCACCTCGTGCCCTGCAGCCAGAACGCCGGCCAGAGTCCCTGCCCGGTCGCCAGCTTGATCCGGGCCGAGAACGTCCCGTACGTCTGCGACCACGAGGGCGTGCCGGCCTGTGCCCAGTCGAGCATGGTGAGACGTGCGCTCGTGTACGCGCAGGGAACCGAGCCGCACGAACCGCTAGCGCCGCTGTCGGCTTCCAGGACGAGATCGCCCTGACCGTCCAGGTAGGCGTTGGACATCGAGTAGTACGTGGGGCTCTCGTTGCCGCAACCGTCGCTCCAGCAGGGGTCGTTGTACCAGTAGGTCCCATTCAGCCCGTCGTTCGGCCCCGCGCCGGCCGGCCCGTTGAACTCGTCGTCGAACGTGAAGGGTCCCCCCTCGGGAGGAGTGGTGGTCGTGGTGGTCGTAGTGGTCGTGGTGGTGGTGGTCGGCGCGGCGGTTCCGGGCGGGGGCGCCCCCGACGTGCTGCCGCTCGCCGCGACGATCGGGGGGGCGGTCTTTCCCCCTTGGCGGACGGTCAGCTCGTACGCCGCCTTTCGGAGGCTCGTCGGCCTGACCATCAGGGTGAACGTACGCGCCCTCGGGGATCGGTTCGGCCCGATCACCACTCTCCGGCGCACGATCCCGCTGCGGCAGTGCACCGTCCCGCGGAACCCACGCACGGCCGGATGACTCGAAAGCCGACAGACCTGGCTGCGCGAGACTCGTGCGCTCACGACGAACGAGCCACCGGCGGCCGGGAACGCCTTCACTACTCGTCGAAGCGGAGATCGTCCGCTCGACGCCGCGGCGCCCGTGACCGTCAACGTCAGCACCGCCACCGCCAACGCGACCCTCGACAGGAGTCGGACAACGCGTTGGCGCGGCCGGGGCCCGCCGTGACCGTACCGCCGCGCCCGGTCCACCCGCCGCCCGGAGGCTCGACGCAGCAAGAAGCCGGATCCCACGAACCGAGGATGCAGCGCAGGACCCGGCCCAGCTAGGGCCGATGGACCATGCCCGTCGCGATCGGTTGGCCGACCGTCGCGGGTGCGACTCGGACGCCGCCGGGCTTTGCGGGCCCAACCCGGGCCGGCTGGTCGCGGCTCACCGTTCCCGACGCCGCTCCCCGGTCATCCACCACGCCGCCGGCAGGAGCCCGGCCGCGAGCCCCATCTTCAGGGCGTCGCCGACGACGAAGGGCGTGAACCCGAGCGAGAGCGCCTTGGCGAGCCCGACGTGCGCGTCCAGCGCCAGCCACGTGACGCCCGGGACGTAGATGCACAGCTCGCCGGCGAGCATCGTCGGCAGCGAGCCGAGGATGCTGCGGTCCGCGCCCCGCTCCGCCAGGCGCCCGCAGACCGCCGAGGCGAGCACGAAGCCGAAGACGTAGCCGGTCGAGGCTCCCTGCCAGCCCCCCGAGTGGTGGATGAACCACGGCAGGCCGAGGAACCCGAGGCCGGCGTAGACGACGCTCGCGGCGAGCGCCCGGCGGAAGCCGAGGGCGCAGCCCGCCACGAGGACGCCGAGCGTCTGGCCGGTGATCGGCACCGGTGTCCCGGCGACCTGGACGGAGAACTGGGCGAGCAGCCCGACGAGGCACGCCGCACCGAGCACGAGGGCGACGTCACGGACCCGCTCGCCGGGGACGAGGTCCGCGAGGACGAGGGGGCGGCGGCGGGAGAGGGCGGCGGTCGGCTCCATGGGCAGCGAGGGTACCTGCTGGTGCAGGCCGCGAGGGCCGCTCGCTAACGGACGGCCGGCGCTCCCGCGGCGCGCGCCGCCTCTACGAGGCGCAAGGCCGGGAGGAGCCACGGGGCGAGAGCACCGGCGCCGGGGGGCGCCCCGTCGGCGAGCAGGTCGCCAGGGTCGACCCAGCGGGTCGCCGCGACCTCCGAGGGGTCGAGGACCGGGTCGCCCTCGGCGAGGCCGACGAGCACATGATCGAGCTCGTGCTCGACGAGGCCGCTCGCCGGGCAGGTGGCCCGATAGACGAAGCTGGCGACGTCGGTCAGCGTCGTCGTCAGCCCGAGCTCCTCGCGGACCCGGTCCTCGGCCGAGCGGACCAGCTCCTCGCCCGGGCCGGGGTGGCTGCAGCAGGCGTTCGCCCACACCAGGGGAAAGTGGTACTTCGCCGCGGCGCGCTGCTGGAGCAGCGTCCGGCCGTCGTCGCGGTACAAGAACACCGAGAAGGCGAGGTGGAGCCGACCGGGCGGGCGGTGCGCCTCCAGCTTCGCGGCCTCGCCCTGCACCACCCCGGAGGGGTCGACCAGGACCACGGTCCCGCGCTCACCCACCTGCCCGCTCCTCCTCGCCGCCTGTCTGTCCGATCCCAGCGCCTGCCGGCGCGTCGGCCGACGGCGCTCGGGCAGAATGCTACCGGCGGCCCGACCCGACAGATCCCGACGGCTCGGTCGCCGCCCGATCTCGACGAGGAGAACCACGTCCATGGAGTACCGGCGGCTCGGTCGGTCCGGCCTCAAAGTCAGTGTGCTCTCGTTCGGCTCCTGGGTCACGTTCGGGCCCCAGCTGGACGGCGACCTCGCGATGAGCTGCCTGGCCGCGGCGCACGACGCCGGGGTCAACTTCTTCGACAACGCCGAGTCCTACGCCGGCGGCGACTCCGAGCGGATCATGGGCCGGGCGCTTCGCGACCTCGGCTGGCCCCGCAACAGCTACGTCGTGTCGACGAAGTTCTTCTGGGGCCTCTCCGACACCGTCAACATGCGCAACACGCTGAACCGCAAGTACCTGCTCCAGGCGATCGACGGCTCCCTCGAGCGGTTCGGGCTCGACTTCGTCGACCTGGTCTTCTGCCACCGCTCCGACCCGGCGACCCCGCTCGAGGAGACCGTGTGGGCGATGCACGAGATGGTCTCGTCCGGCAAGGCCCTCCACTGGGGCACCTCGATGTGGCCGGCCGACGACATCCGGGCCGCCTACGAGATCGCCGAGCGCCACCACCTCCACAAGCCGGTGATGGAGCAGCCGCAGTACAACCTCTTCGACCGGGCGAAGGTGGAGACCGAGTACGCGCGCCTCTACGAGGACCTCGGCCTCGGGCTCACGACGTGGAGCCCACTCGCCTCCGGGCTGCTCAGCGGCAAGTACGCCGAGGGTGTCCCGGCCGGCTCGCGCGCCGCGCTCCCCGGCTACGGATGGCTGCGCGCCCAGCTCGTCGACCCGGCCGCGAACGCGAAGGTCGCGCGGCTGAAGGTCATCGCCGACGAGCTCGGCTGCAGCCTCGCCCAGCTCGCCATCGCCTGGTGCGCGGCGAACCCGGTCGTCTCGACGGTCATCACCGGGGCGAGCCGCGTCGAGCAGGTCGAGGAGAACCTGGCAGCCCTCGAGGTGCTCGCGCGCCTCGACGCCGACGTGCTGGCCCGGATCGACGCCGCGCTGGACTGAACAGCGACCGCCTGCCGGGAGCCCGCCCTGCGGGGTGCCACGCCAACACGCAGCGCGCGGGAGATACCACGCTGCGTGACGATTGGCGCTGCCCGGACTATCCTGCGGCATCCGGAGGCCCGCTTCGCGTGCCGGGTGGCGGCGCGGCGGACCTGCGGGGAGCGCGTCGTGCGAACGGACGGACCGACCAGGGTGACCGACGAGCAGGCCGTGGCGGGATCGGGCCCGGCCGGGCGCGCCGGTCTCGTCGACCGCCTGGCCCCGTACTTGGAGGCGTCGGTCCTCGTCGTCAACCGCAAGGGCCGGATCGTCTCGGGAATCGGGCCGCCGGGCGGCGCCGTCGACGTCAGGGCGAGCATCGGGACGCACGCCTTCGACCACGCCCACCCAGACGACCTGCCGAGGATCTTCGAGCTCGCCCTCGAGGCGCTGCGCACCGAGCCCGGTTGGCGCTCGCAGTGGACCCTGCGCCTCCGCCCGCCAGGCGGCGAGTGGAGCGCCCACGAGCTGCTCATCGTGAACCGCACCGACGACCCGGTGATCGACGGCTTCGTCGTTCGGATCCGGGCGCTCGCCGAGGCGGACACGACGATCCCCTCGCTCTCGGCCCCGGACTACCAGCTCGAGCTGGAGTCGCTCGCCGGGGCCGTCCCCGTGCCGGTCGTCTTCATCGGCCCGACGCGCGTCGCGCACTTCGCGAACGCCGCAGCCCACGAGCTGTGCGGGGAGTGGACGCACCGCCTCGAGCAGTCGGGACTGGCGGGCATCGCCGCGCCCTGCGACCGGGCGCAGGTCGAAGAGACGATGTCCCGGCTCCTCGCCGCCCCCGGGGAGGCGCTCGTGACCTTCAGGATGCTGCCGCGTGACACTGACGGTGCCGGTGCCGGTGCCGGTGCCGGTGCCGGTGCCGGTGTCGGTGTCGGCGCGGGCGGCGGGCGGCTGGTGGAGGCGAGGATCAGCTCACGCGGGCGCGGGGGGCGCGTCCACGCGGTCGTCGCCTCCCTCGTCGACGTGACGGCGCGCTCCGAAGCCGAGACCGAGCTGCGTCGCCGGGCCACGCACGACCCGCTCACGGGCGTGGCGAACCGGACCGAGCTCGAGGACGCGCTGCGCGAACGGCTGCAACGCTCCCCCGAGCGGGTGAGCGTCTTCTACTGCGACCTCGACGGCTTCAAGGCGGTCAACGACACCTACGGCCACGAGGCGGGTGACGCGCTGCTCGTCGACATCGCCCGCGGCCTGCAGTCGGCCGCCCGACCGGTCGACCTCGTCGGCAGGCTCGGCGGCGACGAGTTCGCCGTGCTCGTCGAGGGGATCGAGCCCGCCGACGCGCTGAAGCTCGCCGAGCGCCTCGGCGCGACGATCGCCGAGGTCGCCTGGCGCCAGGGCCGCGACGTCGGCGCGAGCGTCGGCGTCGCCGGCGGCACCGGCGGCGACACGCCCCACGACGTGCTGCGGCGCGCCGATGCCGCGATGTACGCCGAGAAGCGCCGCGCCCGGCTGCGTAGGCCGCTGCCTGCATGAACGCGGTCCCGACGGGGACCGGCCAGTTCACACGCCGTTTACATTGCGGAGACGAACGGGAAATGCGCCGCTGCGATTCTGGGCCTGCGTAGCGCCCGGCCGGCGCGCCCGTGCCCGGCTAGCGTCATGCGTTGTGGCCGGTAGCAGGGGGCGGAGCGGCCGCCCCGCTCATGCCGGAGGAGCAGGAACTCGAGACCCGTAGGAGTCGTACGTGAGCTACCAGGCTGAGTACATCTGGATCGACGGCACCAAGCCGACCCCCATGATGCGATGCAAGACCAACATCCTCGCCGACGAGCATGAGCCAGGCATCTGGGGCTTCGACGGGTCGAGCACGAACCAGGCCCCGGGCGAGAACTCTGACTGCGTCCTTAAGCCCGTCTTCGTCTGCCCCGACCCGGTCCGGGGCGGCAGGAACGTCCTCGTGCTGAACGAGGTGCTCCTCACCGACTTCACCCCGCACCCGTCGAACACCCGGGCGATGTGCACCGAGGCGGCCGAGCGGTACGCCGACCAAGAACCGATGTTCGGCATCGAGCAGGAGTACACCTTCATCAAGGACGGCCGCCCGCTCGGCTGGCCCGAGAAGGGCTTCCCCGCCCCGCAGGGCCCGTACTACTGCGGCGTCGGCGCCGAGTACGCCGACGGCCGCGAGATCGTCGAGCGCCACACCCAGGCGTGCATGGACGCCGGCCTCGCCATCGAGGGCACGAACGCCGAGGTGATGAAGGGACAGTGGGAGTTCCAGGTCGGCGTGCTCGCGCCGCCGGCGATCGGTGACCACCTCTGGATGGCCCGCTGGCTGCTCTACCGGATCGCCGAGGACTACGGGGTCCGGGCGAGCCTCGCGGCCAAGCCCGTGGCCGGGGACTGGAACGGCGCCGGGGCGCACACCAACTTCTCGACGAAGGCGATGCGCCAGGACTACGACGCGATCATCGCGGCGTGCGAGGCGCTCGGGAAGAACGTCGACGAGCACATCGAGCACTACGGCGAGGGCATCAAGGACCGCCTCACCGGAGCGCACGAGACCGCACCGTGGCACCAGTTCAGCTACGGCGTGTCGAACCGAGGCGCGTCGGTCCGGATCCCCTGGCACGTGGCCCAGGCCCGCAAGGGCTACCTGGAGGACCGCCGGCCGAACGCCAACGTCGACCCGTACGTGGTCTCCCGTCTCATCGTCGAGACCGTCTGCGGGGCGGCCAGCACCACCTGAGCCCGCGGCGGCGGACGAGCTTCCGCCGCCAGGATCGGCCCGAGACGTCGCGCCCCCCTCCCGGTCCGCCGGGGCGGGGGCGCCGTCGCGCCCGGTCCGGTGACGTCCCTCCTGGCGGGCGCTATCAGACGGCGGCCTCCTCGACGCCGTCCGGCACCGGGACTGGGCGTTCGCGCACCCGGCGGAAGAGCCCGAGGGCGAGGAGCAGCGCCGCGGCGTAGAAGGCGACGAACACGGTGAACCCGTTGTCGGTGGCGTGCACGAGCGCCGCGGCGTCGCGCTGGGAGAGCACGTGCGCCGTGCCGACGAAGACCTGGGAGGCGATGGAGCGCGGCAGGCTCGACTCGGCGACGACGAGGGCCAAGGTGAGCGAGAGCGACATCCCGACGTTGCGCAGCGCGTAGAAGGTTCCGGCGGCGACGCCGCTCTGGGCGCGCGGCACCGAGGACATCACGGCCTTGGTGAGAGCGGGCCATGCGAGCGCGTTGGCGGCCGACATCATCAACAGCGGGACGACCACGGCGACCGCTGAGAACGTGACGCCCAGCCGGCCGAGCAGGAAGGCGCTCGCCACGAGGAGGCACACCCCGGCGACGACGAGGCGAGCCGGGCCGAGCCGATCGGCGAGCCCGCCGCCGAGCGGCGACAGGACGAGCTGGGGCGCCGACAGCGGCACGAGGGCGAGCCCGGCGTCGAGCGGGCTCATGTGCAGCGCCCCCTGGAGGTAGAAGGTGAGCAAGAAGGTCGTCGCGAAGAACCCGATCGCGTAGCAGACGACGACGCTCACGCCGGCCCGGAAGTGCACGTGGCGGAACAGGTGCAGGTCGAACAGCGGCTCGTCGACCCGCTGCTCGACGACGACGAAGGCGGCAAAGAGCGCCGCCGCCGCGCCGAGCAGCCCGACGATGCGCCACGAGCCCCAGCCCCATCCGGGCCCCTCGGAGAGCGCGACGAGGAGGGCGACGAGCGCGAGACCGGAGCTGAGCACGCCCGCCCAGTCCGTCGGCACCCGGGCGCCCCGGCGCACCCCGGCGGGCAGCACGGCGACGCCGCCGACGATGGCGAGGAGCACGAAGGGCACGGTGACGTAGAAGATCGAGCGCCAGCCGAGGGTGCCGACGAGCGCCCCACCGGCGACCGGACCGACGATCGACCCCATCACCCAGGCCGTCGAGTTGACCCCGAGCGCCCTGCCGAGCTGCTCTCGCGGGAACGTCGCCACGATGATCGGCGTGCCCGACGCGAGGCACAGCGACGCGCCGCCGCCCTGGACGAAGCGGAGCGCCACCAGCATCGGGCCGCTCGTCGCCGCACCGCAGGCGGCCGTCGCAAGGGCGAAGACGGTCAGGCCGCCGATGAACACGCGCTTCGGCCCCGCCACGTCGGTCCAGCGGCCGGCGGGGAGGAGGAAGACGGTCGAGGTGATGATGTACGCGGTGAGGGTCCACAGCCCGAGGGTCACCGAGGTGTGCAGCCCGGACATGAGGTGCGGCAAGCCGATGACGACGATCGTCGCGTCGACGTTGCTCACGAACGCGGCGAGCGTGACGACGGCGAGGATCAGCCACTTGCGCGAGCTGGCCTCGCTCACGCTCACCCCACCTGCTCCGGACGAGCCGGGAGCCTCCCCGACGGGGGCGCCCCGGCTCGCGTTCGTAGGAGCACGGGTCGGAGGGTCATCCACGAACCGTACGCGACGGGACCTTGCGCCCGCGGCGGCCGCACCGCCCGGCCCGCCGCCGGGGCGGGCGGCGTGCTCAGCTGGCCGTCCAGCGCGGCTCGCGCTTGTCGGCGAAGGCGCGCGCGCCCTCGAGCGCGTCGTCGCTCGCGAACACCGGGGCCATCAGCTCGTCGTTCAGCGCGAAGGCGGCCCCCTCATCGAGGGGGAGCGTCGAGCGGACGATCTGCTTCGAGGCGCGCACCGCGAGCGGCGCGTTGGCGCAGATCTCGCCGGCGAGCGCCAGCGCGGCCTCGACGGCCCCGCCGGCCGGCACGACCCGGTTCACGAGGCCGAGCTCGTAGGCACGCCGGGCGTCGACCGGCGTGCCCGTGAAGGCGAGCTCGAGGGCGACCGAGTACGGGACACGCCGGGGAAGGCGCACCAGCCCCCCGGCTCCGGCGACGAGGCCCCGGCGCACCTCGGGGATGCCGAAGACCGCCCCCTCGGCGGCGACGACCAGGTCGCAAGCGAGGACGAGCTCCAGCCCTGCCGCCAGCGCAGCACCGTTGACCGCCGCGACGAGCGGTTTCGTGAAGGGCCGGCGGAAGAACCGACCGAGGCGTTCGGGGAGCTCGCTGCGCCCCGCCGCCGCCTCGGCGGCGAAGGCCTTCAGGTCCATGCCCGCGGAGAAGGCCCGGTCGCCGCGGCCCGTCACGACGACCGCCCAGATGTCCTCGTCGGCCTCGAGCGCTGCGAAGGCGGCCTCGAGCGCGTCGAGCGTCGCCGAGTCGATGGCGTTTCGCGCCTGCTCGCGCTCGATGGCGACGAGACCGACGCGCCCGTGGCGCTCTACCCGGACGCCCGGCCCGCCGTCCCCGGCGCCGGTCACCGCCATCTCAGCGCGGTGTCCGGAGCACGAGCGCGTCGCCCTGGCCTCCGCCCCCGCAGAGCGCCGCCGCGCCGGTCCCGCCGCCCCGGCGGGCCAGCTCGTAGGAGAGGGTGAGCGCCAGCCGCGCGCCGGACATGCCGATCGGGTGGCCGAGCGCGATCGCACCACCGTTCACGTTGACGAGGTCGTCGGGGATCCCGAGGTCGTCGACGGAGGCGAGCGCCACCGCGGCGAAGGCCTCGTTGACCTCGAACAGGTCCACCTCGCCGAGCGCGAGCCCCGCGCGCCGCAGGGCCTCGACGATCGCCCGTGACGGCTGGGTGAGCAGCGACGTGTCCGGGCCGGCGACCTGGCCGTAGCCGACGATCTCGGCGAGGGGCGCGGCGCCGAGGCGCTCGGCGACCCCGGCCGAGGTGACGACGAGGGCCGCCGCGCCGTCGGAGATCTGGCTGGCGTTGCCGGCGGTGATCGAGCCACCGCCCTGGAACGCCGGGCGCAGCTCGGCGAGCGACTCCGCCGTCGTTTCGGGCCGGATGCCCTCGTCCGTGGCGACGACGAGGGGATCGCCACGGCGGGCAGGAACCGTCACCGGCACGATCTCCTCCGCGAACAGGCCAGCGGCGGTCGCCGCGGCGGCGCGCGCGTGCGAGCGGGCCGCGAAGGCGTCCTGCTCGGCCCGACCGATCCCGGCCTTGTCGGCGAAGCGTCCCGTCGCCTCACCCATCGAGATCTCCTCGAACGCACAGCGCAGGCCGTCGCTCTGGATCACATCGAGCACGTGCTGGTCGCCGAAGCGGAAGCCAGCTCGTGCCCCCGGCAACAGGTAGGGCGCGCCGCTCATCGACTCCATGCCTCCGGCGACGACGACCTCGGCGTCGCCGGCACGGATCATGAGGTCGGCCAGGTGGAGGGCGTTCAGCCCGGAGAGGCAGACCTTGTTCACGGTGGTGGCGGGGACGGCCATCGGGATCCCGGCGCCGACCGCCGCCTGGCGGGCGGTGATCTGGCCCTGGCCGGCCTGGAGGACGTGACCCATCACGACGTAGTCCACGCGCTCGGGAGCCACGCCGGCACGGCGCAGGGCCTCGGCGATGGCCAGGGAGCCGAGGCTCGTGGCGCCGAGGCCGGCGAGCTCGCCGGCGAGCTTCCCGATCGGCGTGCGCGCTCCGCCGACGATGACCGATCCGCTCATGGCGACGCTGCTCCTCCCCGGAGGCGGCCCCTGGCGCCCCGGACTACGGTATTCCTACCGTATCCCCGCGCCGCGTGCCGCGACGCGAGCCGGAGGTTCGGTTCGCTTGCCGTCGCGGGGGCGCCCGGCCGGCTTTCCTCACCTCGGAATCGTTGGAGGCTGTGCATGGACAAGGTGGTCGGGAGTGCCGCCGAGGCGGTCGTCGACGTCTTTGACGGCGCGTCGCTCGCCGTCGGGGGCTTCGGGGTCTGCGGCGTGCCGAACCTGCTGATCGCCGCGCTCGCCGAGCGCGGCTTGCAGGGGCTCTCCGCCGTGTCGAACAACTGCGGCCTGAACGAGTTCGGCCTCGGCATGCTCCTCATGCGTCACCAGATCACGCGCATGACGGCGAGCTATGTCGGGGAGAACGGCGAGTTCGCACGCCAGTACCTCTCCGGCGAGCTGGAGGTGGAGCTCGTCCCGCAGGGCACCCTGGCGGAACGGCTGCGCGCCGGAGGGTTCGGCATCGGCGCCTTCTTCACGCCGACAGGTGTCGGCACTCAGGTCGCGGAGGGGGGCCTGCCGTGGCGCTACGCCCCCGACGGCTCCGTGGCCCTCGCCTCGCCCGCGAAGGAGTCCCGGGTCTTCGGCGGCCGTACCTACATCTTGGAGGAGGCGATCACCTGCGACTTCTCCCTCGTCCGCGCACGCGTCGCCGACCGCTTCGGCAACCTCGTCTTCCATGAGGCGGCGCGCAACTTCAACCCGCTCTGCGCGAGCGCCGGCCGGGTGACCGTGGTCGAGGCCGAGGAGATCGTCGAGCCCGGTGAGATCGATCCCGACGCCGTCCACCTGCCCGGCATCTTCGTCCAGCGCATCGTGCAGGTGCCGCCCGACACCGAGAAGATGATCGAGAAGCGCACGGTGCGTCCCCGTGGCGAGGTGGTGGCGTGATGGCGCTCACCCGGGAGCAGATCGCCGCGCGGGCCGCGGCCGAGCTCGCCGACGGGCAGTACGTCAACCTCGGGATCGGGCTGCCGACGCTCGTCTCCAACTACCTGCCGCCAGGCGTGCACGTCCTGTTGCAGTCGGAGAACGGCATCCTCGGCGTCGGCCCCTACCCGTTCGAGGGTGAGGAGGACCCCGACCTCATCAATGCCGGGAAGGAGACCGTCACGCTGCTGCCCGGCGCGTCGTTCTTCGACTCGGCGACGTCGTTCGGCATGATCCGCGGCGGGCACATCGACGTCGCGATCCTCGGCGGGATGCAGGTGTCGAGCGGCGGGGACCTGGCGAACTGGGTCATTCCGGGAAAGATGGTGAAGGGCATGGGCGGCGCGATGGACCTCGTCCAGGGGGCGAGGCGCGTCATCGTCACCATGGAGCACGTCGCGAAGGACGGCTCGGCGAAGCTCGTCGAAGCGTGCACGCTGCCCTGCACCGGGCGCGCCGTCGTCGACCTCGTCATCACCGACCTCGCCGTGATGGAGGTCACTCCTGACGGCCTGGTGCTGCGCCAAGTCGCTCCGGGGGTGAGCCCCGAGGAGGTCCAGGAACGGACCGACACGAAGCTGCTCGTTCCGATGCCACCGACGGTGATCGAGGTCACCGCCTGACGGGCGCTTGCTCGACAACGATGGTGGCGTGCAGCTTCGACGGAGCATGGCTCCGAGCGACCCCGCAGCGTCGCATCGTCCCCCCCCGCTCGAGCTGCTATTCGATCTGACCTTCGCCGCGGCCGTCGGCGCGTTCGGTACGGGGCTCGTCGCCGGGCGGGCCGCGGGCGCGCTGGTCAGCTGCCCGCTCGTCTTCTTCGCCATCTGGCGGGCGTGGATGAACTTCACGTAGTTCGCCTCGGCGTACGACAACGACGACGCCTGCTACCGCATCGCCGTGCTGGCGCAGATGACCGGCGTCCTGACCATGGCGGCGCGCGTGCCGAGGGCGATCGGCAGCGGGCGGTTCGAGGTGATGACCGCGGGCTACGTCGTGATCCGGCTCGGCCTCGTGCCGCTGTGGCTGCGGGCCGCTCGGTCGGACCCGGACGGGCGCCGCTGCGTCCGCCGCTTCGCCGGCGGCATCACGGTGGTCCAGATCGCCTGGATCGTCCGCCTGATGTTGTTGCGCGCCTCCGGCCAGGCGGTCTTCTTCGTGCTCGCCGCGGTCGAGCTCGCCCGGGATTCGTCGTCGGCATCGTTCCCGACGTCTTCGAGGAGGCCGAAGCCGACGTCGCCTCGACGTGCGAAGTCACCCTGCGCCTCCTCGAGGCGTCAGGCGGGCGGCTCGTCGAGCTCGCCGCTCCGAGCGTCGGAGATCTCGAGCTCGCGAACGCGCTCGGGCTCCTCGTCAGCCGCTGCGAGGCGGCCGCATTCCACCGCTCCCAGAAGACCGATCTGCAAGCCTGTATCCCCGAGGTGCGAGACCAGCTCGCCGCAGGGCTCACGATCTCGGCGGCCGACTACCTCGACGCGCAGCGCCAACGCGGCCTGCTCGCTGAGCGCTGCCTCGCCGCCCTCTCCCCGTGCGACGTTCTCGCCGTGCCGACCGCCCCCGTCGTCGCTCCACCGCACGCCGACTACGAGCGCTACCTGTTGCGCCTGTCGCGCAACACCATCATCTGGAGCCTGCTCGGCGCGCCGCCCGTCTCGGTGCCGTGCGGAGCCGACGAGGCGGGGCTGCCGATCGGCCTGCAGCTCGCGGCCGCTCCCGGCGCCGAGCAGTCACTCGTCGATGTCGGCACGACGCTCGAACGAGGCCTCGGAACGTGGAGCTGAGCGGAGCCTTGGCCCGAGCTCGTCCGGCCAGTCCGGACGGCGACGCGACCGCCACGCCCGACGCTGAGCTCGCGCGGGACCTACCCGAGGTGGTCGACGAGGTTGCCACGGCGTTCGCCCTTTACGAGCAGGCGCTCGTCGACCGTGATCTCGCCACGATGGCGGGCTGCTTCGTCGAAGGGGAGTCCGTGGTGCGCTTCGGCATCGCCGACCGTCAGCGGGGAGCCGACGAACTGGCGTCCTGGCGCGCCGCCCAGGATCCGCTTCCGCCGGGACGCTCGCTGTTCGAGACCTCGGTCGCCACGTTCGGCACGTCGTTCGCCGTCGTCACGACGTGCTTCTCCTGCCCCCGTCGGCCGACGGTCGGTCGCCAGAGCCAGACCTGGGTCCGCTTCCCGGACGGTTGACGCATCGTCCACGCCCACGCCTCCGAGGTGGTGGGGCCGTAACGGGGCTCGGGCGCTCCCGGGCGCGCCCCGGGAGCCCGACCAGGGACCTACACAGGCCCCGAGCACACGACGCACCAGCGGGACGCGGCGAGGAGCTCGGTCTGA
>Ga0307373_10007383_pt1 | contig 17180 bp, 12 predicted proteins | sample OX2MG_FD_202534 | JGI IMG/M metagenome (GOLD analysis project Ga0307373, IMG submission 202534) | Soil microbial communities from Risofladan, Vaasa, Finland - OX-2 | ecosystem: Environmental > Terrestrial > Soil > Coastal area > Acid sulfate soil | place: Finland: Risofladan, Vaasa | collected... | reverse complement strand
TCACGGCGCTCGAATATTGGCCTTTCTTCATATAGGCCATACCCTTGGCCACGTAGTTCGCTTTCGCCTTTTGCGGATCCCTCGCGCAAGAAACCAGGAACAGCGAGACCGTAATGGCGGTCGTCAAGTTTAATATCACCCGTCTCAATGTGCCTCTCATGAACTCCTCCGTGGCCGAATCTTCTCAGTTCGGAATAAATTTGTTGAGATATGGAAAAATTCCTTGTGTGAACTTAACCAAGCGCGCATGGGCTTGGGAAAGATCGCTGGCTCCCGCAATCGGGGTGATCAGGCGCACCAGAGCGCCGTCGGTTCGGTTCCGCGTAATCGCGTCCGAGATCATCCAGAATTTGCCCCAGTACTCGCTCGCAATCACGCGCCCCCGGCCTTGGTACCAGTAAAAAACCAGTTCTTTATCCAAGCCTTGGGCGATGACGTATTCGTTCACGACGATCTGCCGCCCGTCATCGAGTTTAATCGTCGCGTAATCAGATTTAATCGGGTCCCAGCCGGCTCCCGGCAGGCAGTTCTTTGGCGAATGTATTGTGTCGCCGGTCCGTTGACTCGAATAGTATCCGACGTAAAGTTGCACGGGGGGCTCGGTCGGATTCTCATACAAGCGATTCGTATAGTCCGTAACGCCCACCGCTTTCACAATGCGCTGTTCGAGCGGCTGTTTCTGCCCCGTCCAAGGTCCTAGGATGTACGGCAAATCGCGGAGCGGTTCATGCGCTACAACGGCCTCGCCATGACTCAAGGCATGCAACAGCGTCACTCCTCCTACAAGTACCAGCGCAACAATGCACAGACGTATTGTCATGCCACGACTACTCATGCACCCGCTCCTTGTTCGCGCCTGGAATTTTGCGCAATAGCCAATGACAGCAGAACATCAAAACCAGAGCGGCGACGAAGATTACCCAGCCCGAAAATTCGTGGAAAAAGCCCTCCGCCATTTCATGGCCGAAATGATAGGTCAGCAGGCCGGCCCCCATGATCCGAATGGCGTTGCTGACGATCGCGATGGGAATCATCAGGAGCGCAAGCACCCAGCGCAACCAGCGCCGGTCCTGCATTAGGTAGCCGTAGGCCACCGCCAACGTGATCAGAGTCACGAGCGACCGGATCCCGCTGCATGCCTCGACAACCTCCAAGGTATAGTTCGGCAGGATGATCAAATTGCCTTCGCGCAGCACCGGCACGTTCACCAACTGCAACCAAAATGTAGCGAATCGGGATGCCAGCAGTTGCAGTGGAAAAGTGATCTGGTTGTAGATAAGCACGGGAATCGGAATCATCAGGATGAGAAAGCCAAGCGGGAAGGAGACTGCCCGCAACATCTGCCATCCTGCAAGGAACAGAACCACGCCCGCCATAAGGACCAACAAAGAAAACCGGCTGGTAAAAAGCTCCGCGCCCAGCGAACCTATCAACAGCAAACCGATGGCTCCCAGCATTACGACCAGCCCGAAGTTCGATGGCTTCAATGTAATTCGTGCCAACCGGTGACGCTCTCGCCATAAAACATAGCCCGCGAACACCGGCACCAAAAATCCGTGGCTGTAGTCCGGATTTCGCCACCAATTTATAACCAAATCCTTGAGAATGGGCCCGTACAGGATCAATAACAATACGGAAAGACTGCCGAGCCAAACGCTCCAGCCAACTCGTCTTCCGGCGCGCGCTTCGGTGAGAGCGGTTCGAACTGCGGATAAGTCAGCCAAAGTTTAGTGCCTCGCTTTCCGTCGTTCCGACGAACTTGCCGACAGGAACCGACCGAATTGGCATGCCAAAGTCATGGCGTCTGCCTTGCCATACGTGCAAGACCATTGCCTAATCGACACATTCTTTACATCTCCCTGCGTATCGAATTGCCTGTAAGGCTATGTAAATACTAAGTTTATTATTCTTCGAAACTCCATCTCGGAAGAGCGCCCCGTAGCTACGCTTTGTGCAAGCTTTTGCACATGTGAAGAGAGGTTCTTTTCCCGTGATGATAGTTAGTTAGCAGTCAGTGGACGGAGATATCCTTGAGGAACCCATTTGTACTACTAACGGTGAGCTTTTCTCCGGCCGGAATTGAGGTTGCATGTTTTGCTGCGCCGCTCGGGAGAAGCGGTGAACAAGCGCGTGCATCGCGGGTGTACCGGGAGGCCGGGTTGAGCCTTCGATGGAAGAAGTGTAAACACCGCGTGCGTGTGGGGCAGCCGCTGCGGGTTTGGACAGTTCGCGCGCGAAATGCGCGATGAAACAGGCTGTGGCCTTTTCTCGGTTGCCGGGCAGTTTAAGGGGCCTGATGTCGTATTTATGAACCGTGCGGAAAATAGGGACAGGTCAGGTAGAGGCCTGAATTGGATTGAAACTGTCACTGCTTTGCGCAGACGTGGATTAGTGCGACCGTCCAGGGCAAGCAATCTTGGAGCTCTGGATCCTTGGCCATGCCCTCGATAAAAGGTCGGAAACGCTTACTTCCCGCATCTGAAAACCCGATCAATCCGGGAAGTAACGGATTAGGCTGGTTAAAGGTTGGGGACAGTCCATCGGACCTCATCACGTGTCCACGAGCAGCTAACAGAAGCGCAACGCCGGCAGCGACATCCCACTCGTGTTTCGGGACAAGCGTCCATGTCGCATCAGCTTTCCCTGCCGCGACTCGGGCCAGCTTGTAGGCCACCGAGCCCATTGGCTCAAGCCGTAGAGGTAGATCCCGAAATCGTTCCCACTCTCCTCGCCTGAATTCGCTTCGACTGCCTAGTACTAACGGTCGCCGCGATAAGGAATCATCTGCCTCAGGCTCGCTTGCGGAACCGTTCCGACAGACGATTCCCGTTTCACTGGATCCGTAAAACAGCTCACCCGTAACTGGGTTCAGGACACCCCCGGCGACCAGCGTTCCTTTTTCAAGCAGGGCAACGGAAATGCACCATTCGGGTATCCCCGAGATGTACTCCTTGGTACCGTCCAGCGGGTCCACCAACCAGACTCGAGAACGTTTCAGACGGTCGGTACTATCGGCGCTTTCTTCGGAGAGCCATCCCTCCCCCTCGCGCACGAGCATCTCAAATAAGAGCTGATTAACGTCTCGTTCGGCGTCGGTGACCGGATCACCCCCGCTCTTCCGCTCTACTACGAGGGATTCCGCAGAACGCGAGCGATAAACATTTCCCGCCGCTTCCAAAGCGCTAACAATTCTGTCAAGGTCTTTATGTCGGTTCGTCATCTACGTTTGGATGCTAGAGAAAGGTTTCCGAGAAATCGTTTCAATCCTTGGCGCAGTTCACGAGTCTCGGCTCCATGTACGCAACGGCTAGAACATCGAGAGCCCGGTTACGACCAACACCGAAAACAGCATGCGTCGTAGCCAGACTGTGTGCACCGAAGTCGCCATGTGGGCAGCGAACCATGCTCCGGGAATCGATCCCAGAAGCAGCGCGGCTAACAATCGAAAATCGACAGTGCCCAAAACAAGATGTCCCGCTCCGGCGACTGCCGCTAGTATCGCCGCATGAGTTATGTCCGTCCCAATCAGCGTCGCCACTGGCCTGCTGTAGAATAGGAGAAGGAGAGTCATGATAATGCTGCCGGAACCCATCGAAGTCATGCCCACGAGGCAACCCCCCACAAAGCCGACCATCACGGCACCGTTCGCAGCGGTGATATAGGCGGGCAGCCGGTCTCGAAGCGATACCTGGCGCTTCCTTTCCATATAATTCTTCAAAAGCGCGATTGTCGGCGTGGCAATCAGGAGAACGCCGATCATGACTTTCAATACCTCGTTCACGTTGTTTCCCAGGTGAGCTCGTAGCACAAATAGGCCCCCGATTCCAAGCAGAGCACCAGGCACGCTGCCGAGCGCCATTCGTCCGACAAGGCGCATCTCTACATGCCCTTGGCGATAGTACGACCAAGCTGCACCGACCTTTGTCGCGGCGATGAAGAGCGCACCAGTTCCCACGGCGGTCATCGGAGAGACATGCATCAGCACCACAAGGATCGGCACGAGTAGGGCACCGCCGCCGACACCGGTCAGCCCGACCATGATTCCAACCAAGAGCCCTACCGTCGCTATTAGCAAGATTTCGTGCATGTCTGACTGTGTCTTCTTCTCTCCGTTTCACTGTTGCTCTAGCTCGTTGCGCCGGCTGCTCCTACGTAACCTTGCTTTTCCAGGTACAACATGATTTCCTGGGCCGCCTCTTCTGGAGTTGTATCGGTGGTGTTTATCACGATCTCAGCATCCGCAGGGGCCTCGTAAGGATCGGAAATTCCCGTAAATGAAGGAATGATCCCTGCGCGAGCCTTTGCGTACAGACCCTTCCGGTCTCTTTGTTCACAGACTTCTAGCGACGTCGACGTATGTACAAGTACGAAGCCTCCCGTGCTGCCAATCGACTGCCGCAGTTCCTTTCGAATATTGTCGTATGGAGCTATGGGAGCGCAAACCGCGATGCCGCCGTTCTTGGTAATTTCCCGCGCTACAAAACCAATTCGCCGAATGTTCAAGTCCCGGTGCTCCTTGGAGAAGCCCAATTCCGAAGACAGATTCTTCCGGACGATATCCCCGTCAAGCAGCGTAACTGGTCGGCCGCCGATCTCAAGGAATTTCACGAGCAGGACGTTCGCTATCGTGGATTTGCCTGAGCCCGAAAGGCCCGTAAAGAAAACCGTGAAGCCCTGACGATGGCGTGGTGGATAGGTGCGCCGCAACTCGCTTACTACTTGCGGATAAGTGAACCACACAGGAATTTCGCGGCCCTCGGCCAAGCGCGCACGCAGTTCTGTTCCGGAGATGTTCAGCACCCTGCTTCCTTGGGGCACTTCGTCTTCGGGAACATAGGTGTCCTTGTCGTCAAGATAGACCATCATCTTGAAGGGCACCATAGCGACGCCGATTTCCTTTTCATACTCCCGAAGAAGGTTTTGCGCGCCGTATGGATCGTAGAACGGTTTGCCTTTGGAATCATTACCTGGGCCAGCATGGTCTCTTCCCACGATGAAATGCGTGCAGCCATAGTTTTTACGAATGATCGCGTGCCAGACCGCTTCGCGTGGCCCGCCCATGCGCATCGCGAGCGGAAGCAGAGCAAGCTTCACCGTGTTTGCAGGATAATGCGGAAGAATCGCCTGATAACAACGCACGCGAGTGTAGTGGTCCACGTCGCCGGGTTTCGTCATGCCCACCGAAGGTTGGATCAAAAGATTTGCAGCGGCTTCCTTCGCAGCGCGGAAAGTCAATTCCACATGGGCGCGGTGCATCGGATTGCGTGTCTGGAACGCGACGATTCGACGCCAACCGAGTTGAGCAAATTCCGAGCGCGTTTCGGCAGGGGTGAGCCGCAAATCCCGGTAATCATAGTGCGAAGGAAGTTGGAGACCTTCCACCTTACCGGAGACGTAGAACGGATTTGCCTTTTCGATGGTATGGATAGCCCCCGGATGCATCCGATCCGTGGTACCGAAAACTTCTTCTGCTTCCTGTTCCCGATTCGGCTGCCAAACTTCCTCCACGTGGAGAACCGCGAGCATCACACCTTCTGGATCGCGAAGTGCCAGAGGAGTTCCCATTTTGAGCTGTTTGGCGATACTTTCGGGCACATCAAGCACGATGGGCATCGGCCAGACTAGTCCGTTTTTCAGCCGCATCGATGAACAGGCAGACTCGTAGTCAGCTTGGCCCATAAAGCCTCGAAGAGGTGAGAAGCCACCGTTCATCAGCAGTTCCAAATCACACATCTGCCGGGGCGTTAGGTCCCAGGAAAGCCACTCTTTCGAAGCCATTCGCAGTTCTTCTCGCCGCGTGGAATCCACGATCAAATTGACGAGTGTGCCGCCATGTGCGGGATTGAGATGCTTTGCGCTATTCATCATTAGAGTAAAAAGCTGCCTCCTTAAGGGACTAGAAAACTGAGCGTCTATATTCAGTTGCATTAAGCAATGGGACAGCGGACAGTTTGTATGAACGCTTTAAGCTTGCCTTCCAAGCTCCGAGGGCGCGACGGGCGACTCACAATGGCTCGGTCTTTGTCCGCTTTTCGGCTTTTGTTTCTCGACCCGGTCAAAGCCCCGCGACGGATCTGACAGAAATGACTTTTCGAGCTAAGTAAGGCACGCAATCCAACAGCAATTATCACTCCGAAAGCAACGTTTGGACAGAAGTATAAGATACTGATACATAAGAGGTTAGATGTCGCCCTGCAATGTAGCAAATGTGGTCGCGTGAATCATGCAAACTTTTGCAGAATTCCGTCCCCGCAAATATGGGGCCAGAGGAGCACGGGCAACCGAGTGCAATTATGACGCCGAACTCGCCGTACTGGCCTATCAGCAAACGCTCGGCGCGCATATGCTGGTTACCGATGTGGACGGCGAGCCCATGCGGAGATATTGGCACCGTCGATGTAGTGTATCCCTCCTTCTCCCTTTTTCCTCCACTCAACCCATTGCTGTTCGAAGCGCAGGTTCGCCCCGTGCTGGAGTATGCCGGCCTCCTCGCGGGAGGTTTCCCTTCGCCCCGCATGATCTTGGGCGCCATCCACTGACTAACGGCCAGCTGTACGGTGGAGGCGAAAAGATCGCACAGGATCAAATGCTGATTGGGAAAGCGGAAATCTCCTCATTCTTGGTGCCGGACTCGGACGGGCGGAAGGAAACTGGCACGTTGCCCGGCAATACTGGCCCGAATTCAGAAAGTGGGCTCAGCGTCTCCAACTTCTTCGCCACGTCTTGGATCGTTCCCACGCCAAACTCGTACTCCCGCCGGATCTCTTCGAAAAGTTCCACTTTGCATCTCCTGTCCATCGGCCCCCCGTCGATACCGGGCTGTAGGATAGGAAGGGATCGGGGGGATATGTGCAATCGACTGCAAAAGTGAGGCAAACTCGGTTCCAAGTACGCCGAAATCTCAAGGTAAAAGTATTCTTTGCCGCTTCGAAGGAAGACTACTGCTTGATGGATTCGGGCCGCATTCTCTGTAGAAGAATCTGAACGATCCGCTCTGCCGCATGCCCGTCCCAGAGAGGCGGTTTCTGCCCCGGCCGGTAATCCCCCTGGAGGATCTTGTGGGCGGACGAAAGTATTTTAGCGGCGTCGCGGCCTACAATCTGATTAGTTCCGAGCTCGACGGTGACTGGACGCTCGGTGTTTTCCCGCAAGGTTAAGCATGGAACGCCTAGCACCGTAGTTTCTTCCTGAATCCCTCCCGAATCGGTGAGCACCATCCGAGCATGATCCATTAAGCAGAGAAAGTCCAAATAGCTTAACGGGGGAATGGGAATGATTCCCGAATCGTAATGCTTACTCGAGTCCAAACGAAGGTGATCTTCCAAACCAAACGATCGCACTTTCTCCATTGACCTGGGATGAATCGGAAAGAAAGTTGGCAGCGACCGTGACAGCTCAGCCAAGCTGATAAGTAACTGGCGGAGCGCCCCCTCATCATCCACATTTGCGGGGCGATGGAGTGTCAGAACTGCGTAGGGCTTAGGTCGGTCTCCCTCTGCCCGCAAACCCAGATCATCCAATATCGGGGATCGGGCGGAGGCGGCTCGAAAGCGCAGCAAGGTGTCTATCATCACATTTCCGACAAGAAAAATGCGATCCCTCGACGTGCCCTCTCTCTCCAGATTGCGCACGCCGCTTTCTTCCGTGACAAAGAGAAATTCGGAAACTGCGTCCGTAAGCCTGCGATTGACCTCTTCTGGCATGCCCATGTCGAAGCTCCGCAAACCCGCCTCGACGTGGGCGACAGAGATCCCCAATTTGGCTGCCACCAAGGACGCCGCCAGCGTCGAATTGACATCCCCGACGACGACGATTAGGTCTGGCTGCCAATCAAGCACCACTGGCTCCAGCCGCTTCATTACCTCCGCGGTCTGCCAAGCGTGACTTCCCGATCCAACTTCCAAGTTGACCTGAGGATCGGGCATTTCTAGATCGCGGAAGAAGGCACCGGACATCTGCTCGCTGTAATGTTGGCCAGAATGAACGAGGAAATGCTCGACAAGAGCAACCTTGCGCAGCTCCGCACAAAGCGGCGCAATTTTCATAAAATTTGGCCGCGCTCCCACAAGACTCATGATGCGCAATCGCTTCACGTATAGGGCTCCACTATTCTTTCCTCTTCGGGCAAAACCGGCAACCGAACGCTGCCAGCGCAAGGTGGCCCCAGCTTTCGATTGCCTTACCACAAGCGTGACGCCTTAGAGTTTCGCTGACCGTGCCACTGAGAAACGCGGCACTGGCAGTCCCTAGCCCTTGACGACCTGCTCGGCAATCAAAGAGGGCGACTCGCGATCGACAAAAATCCTCTGCCACAGCTCCAGATTAAGCAGCCGCCAGATGCGGTCGGCGTTGTCGCGCTGACGTGATCGATGTTCATCACAAAGCCTCTTTATTGTTTCCATGTGGAATAATCCTCTTGTGGCCGCCCGGCGGTCCAACAGGATTGATTGGACGAAGTCGAGTTGAGACCCGCGTAGCCATGACGCCAGCGGCGTGGGAAACCCCATCTTCTTGCGGTACACAATTCCCGAGGGAAGGAGGTCCTTGACTCCCTCTTTGAGGATTTGCTTGCCTTCGAGCCCTCGCGTCTTGAATCGCGAAGGAATGCGGGCAGCAAACTCAACCAGCTCGTGGTCCAGAAACGGCACTCGGCTTTCGATGGAAGCAGCCATGCTCATTTGGTCTTGCTTCATACACAGCTCAACGAGGTAGGTCCTGATGTCGGTTTCGAGCATTCTCGCCAGAAGATCGCCTCTTGAATGTCCCCAGAAACTCAGCGAATGGCGATATGGCGCAAGAGGATCCTGCGCACCCGCTCCGAGCAGGAGGCTTTTCTGATCGCTCGCAGAAAAAGCTGCATAAAAATTATCAAAATACAAGGAAGCCCAAGAACCTCCGTCTCGACCCCAGAAGGTGTGCTCCAGTTTTCTGCGCGTCTTCGGGTCGAACCAGCCATTGTCAGTGATTCCCTGCCGAATCCAGCGCCGCACGAATTCCGGCGCGAGAAGGCGGTACACATTGTCAAAGCGCGCGTTCCACAGTGTCCACATATAACGCGCGTATCCGGCTAGAGTTTCATCGCTTCCCTCGCCGGTGAGGACAACTTTGACGTGCTCGCGTGCTAGACGCGACACAAAATACAGGGAAACGCTTGCCGGCCACGCCAGCGGTTCGTCCTCCTGCCAGATCAGCTGCGGCAACGCTTGGAAAAACTCGCTCCGGCTAACTTGGACTTCGTGATGGTTCGAACGGAGGTGTTTGGCCACCACTCGCGCGTACTTGAGCTCGCTGAACTCCTCTTCCACGTATCCTACCGAGAAACTTTCTATGGGCTCTTGACGGATCTTCGTCATCAGGGCCGCCACAGCGCTGGAATCGAGTCCACCGCTCAGAAATACACCAACCGGCACGTCGCTCATCAGATGACTACGCACCGCATCTTCCAGTTTCTCGCGGTAAGTCTGAACGTAGAATTGCCGCGGACGACCATCGCTATCGTCACATTGAGGAAGGTCCCAATACCGGCTGACCTTGAAATGACCGGACTCAGCCACTTCCAAAATACTTCCCGGTGGCAACTTTTGAAGGCCGGCAAAGAGGGTCTCTGGGCCTGACGTATAGCCGAATGCCAGATATTCGGGGAGAGCTTCGCGATTCAATTCGGCACGCATGCAGGGATGCGCCAAGATGGCTTTGATCTCCGAAGCGAACAGAAAACTCTCGCGCGTGATCTGGTAATAAAAGGGTTTGATTCCCAAGCGATCCCTTGCCGCAAAAATACAACGGTGCCTCGCATCCCAGATGACAAAAGCAAACATACCTCGTAGGTATTTCACACATTCATTTCCGTGCTCTTCATACAAATGAATGATCGTTTCAGTATCGCTTCGAGTCCGATAGCGATGACCTTTTTCTTCGAGGCTTTTGCGAAGCTCATCATGATTGTAGATCTCGCCGTTGTAGACAATCCAAACATTGTTCTCTTCGTTGGAAATGGGCTGGTGACCAGTTCGGAGATCGACAATGCTCAAGCGGCGCATCGCGAGACCGACATTGTTATCGAGGTAGAAGCCAGCATCGTCCGGACCGCGATGGACGATTTGCCGGTTCATGCACTCGAGCACTTCTCGGTTAACAATGCGTTCGCGATCGAAGTTGAAGACGCCGCAAATCCCGCACATTATTTTGGAACTCTCATAAAGGGTTCAAATTAACTTGTAACGTCGAATCATCGGGAAAACCTAAGTCATCGCCGGAAGCTCAGCGAATTAGCCTCCCATTCATAGGCAGCCGCTGTGTCGCGCGCCTCGAAGAACGGCCTCTCGTTGAAGCGAAAGAACGTGCCGCCGGACAGGAGGAGACGGTGCAATTGTCCATCTTCAAGAAACTTACAATACAGAACATGGGCATCACTCACCAACGCTCCTACTCGCCAAGGCCTATCACCTCGAGCGAACACCCACTGGTGAATTTCCCCCTCAATAGTGTATCGATAGCTGTGTACGCTCGACTGCTCACAATCCTCTCCGACTCTCTCAAATTTCCCCAGTTTTTCCATCCTTGCAGGGCCAGGAATAATCAGAGTCGCGATGGCGCTCGGAAGAGCCACTGTTTGCGAATAACGAAGCACGAGTGCGGGTACTCTGTTCCCATATGCCGCTGAATACCAACCCTGGTCTACATGTCCCGATGCTTCGACGCTTCCCGCCTTCAGCAAGGCGAGTCGCGCACCTTCAGGATCAGCAAACATGCATGCATTCGCAGCTTGGCTCTTGAGCGTGATCTCGGGCGAGAAATGCCAGAGAAGGTCCAGCCGATGCGAACCTTCGCCGAGGGCGCAATCATGGAAAACCCAGAAGTCCGGCCGAAGATGAAACACGGACCGGCGATGCACAACGGGGCTCGGCAAACGGCAATAGCCAGAGTGGCGGCCCTCAAAAAATTCGAACGTCTCGGTGGAGACCCACGATTCGGCTTCGACTTGGGGCAAACCTTTCCAACTGAAAGGGCCTGCGGGAACGGCCTGACTCTGTCCGTCGACGAGCAAAGTGTTGTGCGCAACTGTGCCGCGAAATGCCTCTCTGTCATGCCCGCCTGGAATGTAAGAGAACGTGCCAGGATCAACTAGCCATTCCCTCCCGTTTATGGAGAGGTGAACGGCCAACGCATCCGCGTGACCATGCCCGGAAGAAAACGCGCCCTGCGGGCCAGCGTCAATGGTGAGCTGCTGGCGAATTTCGTTGCTCTCTGCCATCACATAAATTCGACTGTTCGCAAACGACGCTGAGTGCACGCGAGCATCGACGCATCTCAATTTCTCGTACTCTGAAACAGCATCTGGTCCGAGCAGCCAGACCGTCTCTTCGCGAAGATCCCCAGCGACCACTTTCCAGTCAGGCCGCCGGAAAAGAATCGCTCCCGTGGAGAGTGGATCGAGCAAATGCTCACCACGGTTTCTGCGCCCATCGAAGACTCGGCCGCCATCATCATCCCCGAAACGCGGAATGGCCCGGCACTGGCCCACGACGCTCAGCCATTCGAACATGCGCTTGAGCGTGTCGTCAAACTCTGCCGAAATTTCGATCCCGTTTCTCTCGGCAAGAACCCTTGCATGAATAAAAAAATCGAGCGCATAGACGTGATAATAAGTTGATTGTTCAAAATGCATTCCATCGACCAGTACTTGCCGTTTAGACTCTTCCTGAATGATCCGCCATCCCTTTTCTTTCCAGGCAGAGGCGCGACGAAGTTCGGGACACAGCACGCCAAGAAAAAAAAGGGCTACCGCTTCACCAAGCAGGTGGGTGTTCGGCGAAGAATACGTCGAGAGATACAACTCAATATGACGTCCGTGTACGGCTAAAGACCTCCACAGCTGTTCCCTAAAGTCATCAATCCCTACTCCCGAGCTTTTCAATAAATGCCAGACCCAAAGCCACGAAAGACTTCGAAATCCGAGTTCAAGGCTGCTCGCCCAATTGATTCCCACGGGATAGGGGTTCTTGCGCTGCCAATCCTCCCACTCGTCGAAGATCTCCTGAGCAAAACGATTTTCGCCCGTGAGGCAATGTGCCTTGGCGAGTGTCACGAGGTGCTGGTGACGATTCAACTCCCAAATGATCTTCGAATCGCCGGTCTGCACAACGTCCAGGAACGGAACCTTATACCAAATTTGGCGCGGGGCACATTTCCCATGCACCGGATCCAAGTGCCAGTTTACGCGATCTCCAAAGTTGAGGCTCTGGAAACCCAGCAGATCAAACTCCTTCCGACAGATTCGCTCAGCGTTAGCGATAATCAGGGCGCACTGATTCGGCATGAGTTTTCGTAACGCGACGGCAATCCTCGGAACATCATCCGGGGAAAAAAAGAAACTGGGTACGTTTGCCGAAGGAAATTGGTCATTACGTTCCTGAGCTTCGAACGAACGACCAAACAAATGCCGGACCAAATCCAAGCGCTTTGAAATCTCCTGGGCCGCGCGGGTTCGAACCTCGTCCCCTCGCATGCTCGTGGCGCGAGCGAAACGCTCTCCTAGCGTTGGCATTGAATTTCTGCAGTGTTTTCCGGCTTATCCGCGTCAGCAAGAACATGGCCCTTTTGGACAAGAACCGCGGCCAGCAGATTCTCCATTTCTGATACTTTGTGATCCCAGGATTCGCACTCCATCTGGAGCGAACGCCCTCTGGATGGGCCTACCTCGCCTTTTTCCATCAATCGCTCGACCGCGCGGATGTAATCCTCAGGCGTGTCTGCGAGGTCGAGGCGCCCGCGAAACTTAGCAGCTTCAGGTAGCGGCGCCGAAATGACGGGGAGCCCGGCGGCGAGATACTCTCTCAGCTTCAAAGGATTTGAGTTGAATGTTAATTCATTGCAAACAAACGGGAGAATCGCGAAATCAAAGCCGCGCAGATATTCAGGCAAACGCTCGTAGGGCCGATGGCCAAGCAAGTGAACATTCGGCAGCCCCAGAACTGGACTCAAGTCCGTTTCTGCGCGCCCAATCAGAACGATCGACCAACTTGGCCTGCGCGATGCAATCTCGCTGATCATTCTGAGGTCAACCCAGTCGGCCAGCAGACCATGGAAGCCCAAAATCGGATGCGACAGCTTGCTCAGCTCCGCGGGGATTGGCGTAGACTCGGTTGCCGCCCGAGAGAAATGCGCAAAATCTACCCCGTGCGTCACGAGGTCGGTGTGTTGATTGAGTCGCCTTTTGCTCCTGAACAAATAATCGGAACAGACAATGACCAAATCCGATTTTAGCAGCAACTCCTTCTCCCGGAGCGGTACTTCGGAGCCCGCATCCGTAAAGGCGCCATATTCGTCCACGCAGTGATAGACAATACATCTCTCATTAAGGGTTCCAACAACATCGGCCGAGTTCGGAACAAAGGTCCAAGTGATGGGTTCCGTAAATCCCAAGCGTCGTGCGGTCCAGCGAATCTGCCAGCCGAGCAATTGGCGATTCAATTTTCGGATCAGGCCTATCCCATGAAACGGTAGATAAAGCGGAGTCAGCACCCAAATTCGCTCTTCCACCTTGACCAGACCGCGCCGAAAGCCGGCAAGCTTCTGAAACGCGCGGCGAAAATCCTTCACCGCTAGCTGCGGCCGCCGATTATTGATGGAATTGATCCAGAGAATCCTGTGCTTCCGAGCCAGCCGAGTCATGACCTGCTTCTTACTCAACGGATCCGCAAACCAGTCATTCGCAAAGCAAATGAAGTCGCAGGAATTCATTCAGAATCCTTATTGGGCGCGCTTATGTTTCCTGTATGCGCTGACAAGCATCTCCGTTTCGTGTCTCGTGTGGGAAACTGAAGACCACTTCTTTGAAAGATTACCATTCGCCTAACGAAGTTGCAATTCCGTTGCCGAATTGCCTTCTCCTGTCTCCCGTAACATACTGATAACAAAAGGGCAATGGGCCTTGTTTGATACTTCTAGATAGCGGTAACATTCGCCTGCAAATTCTTGCACATACTGCCCTTTGGGCTTCCGCACTGTTACCATGCTAGGCCGACGGCGTAAACTTGGGCAATCCTGATCGGAACCTTCATCCCAAATGCAAATCGGAAAAGATGATGATTCAAACGCTGCCCGGGTTTCGTCTCTAAACACGTCATCAACATTGACGTGGGCGCGGTTGCCATTTCGACGCTGAAGCTCATTGCCTCGGAAAACCGCAAGCCCCATACAAGCGGTCTATAGCCAATTGAACGAGTACCTGACATCCTCAGTGTAACGGAGTAATTGAATTAATCATCGAAGATGAGCAACAATTTAACACCACGATCGCAAGTGGCGGACGAGTGCGCTGCTCAGTACAACGAGCGGCCGAGGCACTCAATCCTGTTCCCTCGACCGCTAACGCGATTGCCCTGGGAGTTTTCATTGTGAAGAATCCTGCAGAACTGGTCTTTGCAAATGCGAAGGCGATGGCCGCGACAACAACTCTGCTAATTATCGGTGGCGCTCAGTTATTTGGCTTGAACGCCCGCGCGGGTGCGACGCGCGCAGGCCAAATTCCGCCCGAACTAGACTGCGAGAGTATTCTTGGCACGACAGTCGACTGTGCGAGCCTCCAATCGATCTCAGCGATGGTCTTACCGGCCTCGGCTGTCGTAAATGCGAATAGCGCGCCCGGCTTGATAGAATCCGATGCCTCAAATTTGTCGTTGCACAACAGGGTTACTCCAGCGCGGCCCGCACTTCCAGAAGCCACTGTCGATGTGACGATGCCAGTTCAGATGGGCAAGATCCGAAGGATATCGCCGGGAGATTCGAAAAGTTTTCAGAAAGCCCTTAGCGCTTCGACGTGCGGGGACACCATCGTGCTGCAGGCTGGCTCGACCTACTCCGGTAACTTCACCATTCCGAACATTGGGAGCTGCTCTGGCTGGGTGATTGTGGAATCGAGCAAAGTCTCGAATCTTCCCTCAGGCACCCGTGTCAGCCTCTCCTCGGCTTCCGACATGGCCAAGCTTTCCGGCACCGCGCTCACCGCCGCCCTGCGATTCGCCGCCACCGGCATCCATAACTTCCGGTTCATTGGACTGGAGATTTCCTGCGCCACAGGCGTCTGCGACGTCCCCAATGACCTCGCCGAAGGCCTGGTGGAAATTGACGGGGGGCTACCCAGCAGCGCTGCTCAAACGCCGGACCACATCATCATCGACCGCTGCTACATTCACGGGACTCCGACGCAAAACATCCGGAGCGGGATTCGCGCCAACGGAACGAACATCGCTGTGATCGATAGCTATATCAGTGAAATCCATGAAAACGGATTCGACAGTCAAGCCATCGTGGATTGGAACGGTGCCGGTCCGCTTCTTATCCAAAACAATTTCCTCGAAGCCGCCAGCGAGAACATCTTGTTTGGCGGTGCGGGCGCGGCGGTCTCCAGGCTGATTCCCTCGGACATCACTATCGTCGGAAATTATTTTTACAAAAATCCGAGCTGGCTCGGGAAGGCCGCCCCCTACAACTGGGTGATTAAGAATCTGCTGGAGTTCAAGAACGCGCAACGCGTCCTGGTACATGGCAACGTCTTCGCCTATTGCTGGTATGCGGCTCAAGATGGCAGCATCGTTCTGGTGACGCCGCGTTCGTATAGCGGGGATAGCTGGGCTACAGCTGCCGACCTCACCTTCACCGACAACCTTCTGGAGCACGCCGCCATTGGGTTCGTTATCTCGCACTCAGATTACAACCATGTGCCCACCAGCCATCCGTCGCAAAGGATCTTAATTCAGAACAATGTCCTGACCGATATTGATCGGGCTACTTGGGGGACCGGCAGCGGAGGATGGTCTTTCCTGTTAGAAGACATCGCCGGGGGAGCGAACCCAAACAACCTGACCAACTGGCACGACCTCACTATTGACCATAATGACCTCTTTACCCAAAACAACTACAACTGTAGCGTTTTCTCAGCAGGCGGCACAGGACCATCCGCCGTTCCCGCTGGCCCGATTCAGTTCACCAACAATCTTATGGTTGGCGATTTGTGCGGCCAAGGGCTTTCCCCGGGGAAGCGTTCACTCGATTTTTATTATCATGATGTCACCTGGGATAAAAATGTATTGGTCAGCGCCAGGGGTAGGGACTACCCAAAAGGAACGTTGATTCTTTCAAAGACAAACGACCTGAGATTCGGGCCTGAGTCCTTGGCGAACAATCCTGGAACAGCTTATCGGCTTCTTTCCGCGAGCCCGTACCATAACGCGGGCACGGATAGAAAGGATATTGGCGTGTGGGATTGGAGCACGTTAAACACGGCAACGAACCAAGCTCTAACTGGGCATATTCGCGGAGCTTTGGACGACCATAAAAAGAGGTCAGTGGAATCAAGGGGTGGTGCGTGTCGGTCACTTTTGAATCGCACAGCGTTTTTGCGGCCCAAGGCACCTCCTACTGCTAGACGCGTGTGCATAAATAAAGGGACATGATGGTTAACAAAAAGGCAGCAGGCTGGGTCGAATCAACTCGGGATAGGATTGCATATCCCCGAAGACGTCGCGCAGATCGCCGGTTGCTAGGCGTAGATACACAACGGTACTTTCTGCACAACGATGACCAAGGATATCGCCGATGGTCTTAAGCGAGGTGCCGTTTCTCAACAGATTTGCAGCGTAGGCATGTCGCAAAGAGTGCGCACCGAGAAGTGGAATACCTAAACCGCTCCTGCCGCACCACACCCGAAATGCTGAGGTCACAGCGCCTGGATTGAGGGGACTGAGCGGAGCTCTCATTCGAAGAAAAACCTGCCGATAGGGAGGGCGGAGCGGAATTCGCTTCAGGTATTTGAAGAGTGCCGTTCCAACCTCATCCGTCAGAGGTAATTCCAAGGGTGCAGATGTCTTGCATTGAAAGATTCTCATTCTGTTTGTTCTCCATTGGATATCCTCCAATGTGAGAGCTACGATTTCACTCGTCCGCAAGCCATACGTTGCGATCGATAGGAAGATGGTGTAGTCCCGAAGGCCCCTGTCCGTATTTCGATCTATGGACCGGAGGAAAGCACAAACCGCTTGCCAGGGCAGCGACCGCGGCAGTTTCTCCAAACGATAGAGATGCGGGGTATCATCATTCGGCCTTTCCGCTGCGGAAAGGCCGAATGACCGTTGCATTGCCGCTTGGGCAAATTCCTGCGGCGTTCGATCGGCCAATGC
>Ga0307373_10007382_pt1 | contig 17183 bp, 10 predicted proteins | sample OX2MG_FD_202534 | JGI IMG/M metagenome (GOLD analysis project Ga0307373, IMG submission 202534) | Soil microbial communities from Risofladan, Vaasa, Finland - OX-2 | ecosystem: Environmental > Terrestrial > Soil > Coastal area > Acid sulfate soil | place: Finland: Risofladan, Vaasa | collected... | reverse complement strand
TTGCGAGCGCCGGCCCACCATTAGCGACGTCGATTACGGTGGGCCGGCGCTCGCAAGCTCGCTCTCTCCACCCTACACTGGTAAGCATGACTCGATTACTTATTCGCTTGTCGATCTTGCTCCTCGCCGCGAGCTTCGCGCATGCGGCGGAACGGCCCAACGTGCTGTTTCTGCTCACCGACGATCAGCGGGCCGACACCATCCATGCCCTGGGCAACGGCGCGATCGCAACGCCCCATCTCGACGGGCTGGTGCGCGCGGGCTTCGTTTGCCGCAACGCCTATTGCATGGGCAGCTTCGCCACGCCCGCCGTTTGCTTGCCCAGCCGCACCATGTTGCTGAGCGGTCGCTCGCTGTTTCACATCGAGCCGGGCGCCAACGGGGTTTACGACGCCAACCTCCCGCGGTCGTTCAACGCGGCCGGCTACGTCACTTATCACCACGGCAAGCGCGGCAACACGCCGCTGGGCATTCACAAAGGATTCCAGATCAACAAGTATCTGGCCAACGACGAGGCGGAACGCCGCTCCGGCCAGCCGGGCAAAGAAATCGCCGACGCCGCGATCGAATTTCTCACAAAGCAGACCGGCGAAAAGCCGTTCTTGATGTATCTGGCCTTCGCCAACCCGCACGATCCGCGCGTCGTCAACCGTGAAGATCGGGCAAAGTACCTTGACGCGGACATGCCGTTGCCGGGCAACTATCTGCCGTTGCACCCCTTCGACAACGGCGAGCTGACGGTCCGCGACGAGCGGCTGGCTCCTTGGCCGCGGCAGCCAGACGAGATCCGCCGGCAGCTCGCCGATTATTACGGCGTGATTACACACCTCGACCGTGAGATCGGCCGCGTGCTGGCCGCCTTGCGCGAGGCCGGGCAATACGACAACACGATCATCGTCTTCTCGTCGGATCACGGCCTGGCTTTGGGAAGCCATGGGCTGATGGGCAAGCAGAGTCTCTATGAGCACAGCATGAAGTCGCCGCTGATCTTCGCCGGGCCGGGAATCGCCCACGGCGAGTCCGACGCCTTCGTTTATCTTTACGACATCTTTCCCACGCTTTGCGAGCTGGCGAAGATCGACGCGCCCGCCGCCATCGACGGGAAAAGTTTTGCGGGCATCGTCCGCGGCCAACCGGGGCAGGCGCGAGACACGGTGTTTCTGGCCTATCGCGAAGTGCAACGGGCCGTGCGTCAAGCCGATTGGAAGCTGATTCGCTACCCGAAGATCAACGAGACGCAGTTGTTCAACCTGCGCGACGACCCCGACGAGCGGCACAACCTGGCCGCGGCCGATCCTGACCGGGCAAAGCGCCTGATGACGGTGTTGGAGCAACAGCAGCGGATTTACGGCGACAAATTGCCGCTGGTCTCCGAGCATCCCGCCGCGCGCGACGTGACCGCCGAGCAGCTCAACCGCCGGTAGTGCTCCGTCATTGGGCAACTGGGTATACTGAACGCATCCGACTCGCGCCTCGCGGGTCGGATGTGCTTCGTTTTTTGTGGGAGTTCGTTTCCATGCCTGTACACGACTGGACTCGCGCGAGTGCGGGCGCGTTCCACGACTTCCACTGCACCTGGATTCCGTTGATCAAGATTCGGCTCAACGACGGGCTGCTGCCTTCCGGTTACTATGCGCAGGTCGAACAGGCAGCCGGTGACCTTAAGGCCGACATCTTGACTGTTCAAACCGACGCGGGCCCTGCGGCTGAGCACGAAGAACCGGGCGGCATTACGGTGAGCGTCGCGCCACCCGAGGTCGAAATCACGGCGTCGCTGGAGGCGGCCCATTACGCCTCGCACCGACGGCGGTTGACGGTGCGGCATTCGAGCGACGATCGAGTGGTCGCGGTGATCGAGGTGGTCTCGCCCGGAAACAAAGCCGGCCGGCGCCCGTGGCGAAAGTTCGTCGAGAAGACGGCCGGGCTGATCCTGGAGGCAACGCACCTGCTGATCGTCGACTTGTTTCCTCCCGGCCCGCGCGACCCGCAAGGAGTTCATGGCGCGGTCTGGGCGGATCTCGGCGACGACTCCTACACGATTCCAACGGGCAAGCCACTGACCCTGGCGGCCTACGCGGCCGACGACATTCCGCGGGCCTATGTGCAGCCACTGGCTGTGGGAGACGTCCTGCCGCCGATGCCGCTGTTTCTCACGCCGGAGACCTATATCCCTGTTCCCCTCGAAGAAACGTATCAGGCGGCTTATCACAGTGTGCCGCGGCGCTGGCGGACCGTGCTGGAAGCGACGTGAGCATCAATCGGTGCAACTCGGCCGCAGCAATTGCAGCAGCTTCATCGCGGCGGCCTCGGCGAATTCACGGTCGTTGATATGCAGGTCGAGTTCGACGATCTCGAACCGGTCGCAAGCAGCCGAGCGGAGGGCATCAAACATCGCCTCTCGCGCGGCGGCGTCGCAAAACGGCTGACCTTCGCAGTCGAGGGCCGAAACTCCTCGTCGCGGCAGCACCACCGCCACCGGTCCGCTCGCTGCCGCAAGCTTTCGGCCGATGTCGGCGCCGATCGCCGCGCTCTCGCTCTCCGTGGTCCGCATCAGCGTGACGTTGGCGTTGTGGCGATAGAACTTGCGGCCGGCAAACCGGGCCGGCACGCTTTCGGGAGCATAAAAATTGACCATGTCGGTCGCTCCCACCGAAACCACCTGCGGCACGCCGCGGCCGGCCGCTGCCGTGAGGCGGTCGGGGCCGGCCGTCAAAAAGCCGCCCACCAGTTCGTCGGCCAGCTCGGTCGTGGTCATGTCGAGCACGCCGGCAATCAGCCCGTCGGCGACGAGCGACTCCATCGCTTGGCCTCCGTTGCCGGTGGCGTGAAAGACCAGCACTTCGTAGCCGGCCTCCTCCAACAGCTTCCGGGCGTGCTCGACGCACGGCGTGGTGACGCCGAACATGGTGGCGGCGATCAGCGGGCGATCGGCCGGCTCCGCCGCCCGGTGCTGTTCGCCGTGGGGCGGCCTTCCCAGGCCGTCCGCTCTTTCCGGGCCTTCTTCGAATTCAGACGGCCTGGGAAGGCCGCCCCACGCAGAGCCTTCGTGCGGTCGACCACCGAACCGCACCATGCCGGCCATCGCCCAGGCGGCGTTGGCGAGCGTGGCCCGACTGATGCGATTGACGCCCGAAATATCGACGACCGAGTTCAGCATCAAGATGTCTTTGTCGCCGACGAACTGCCGCACCTGGCCTGAAGCGAGCGTGCTCAACATGAGCTTGGGCACGCCCAGCGGAAGCACGCGCATGGCGGCCGTGCCGATGGTCGTGCCGGCCGAGCCGCCGATGGCCAGCACGCCATCGACCTGGCCCGCGGCGTGGAGCCGGGCAATCAGCTTTGCGGCGCTGTCCGCGGCGGCGGTGACGGCCTGGCCCCTTTCTGCGGCCGACACGAGGCTGGCAAGGTCATACCCGCCCTCGGCAAACAGGGCCTCGCGTGTGACGTCGGCGGCGACTGCGGCGGTTCCCAGGCAGCCGGCGTCGACCAACGTGACGGCAACTTCGGCCTGTCGGAGCAATTCGCGAATGAAGTCGGCTTCTCGTCCCTTGGTATCGAGAGTGGCCAGCAAGTAGACGCTCATCGCCGCAGGTTATCTCCGCTGAAGCAAGGAGACGATACACATGGCCGGTGCCGGAATAGCTGCCAGTGACGCGGAGCGGGTTTTCGGTTTTCGGGAATGGGCGGCACAGGACTCGAACCTGTGACTTCCACCGTGTGAGGATGGCGCTCTAACCAACTGAGCTAGCCGCCCGAAACCACCGAATATAGACGAGCAGGTGGCTTCGGACAAGCTTCCTTGTTTTCCACGGCGCCACCCAAAAGTCGCGGCCGCCCGGCTCGGCCAGCCGGCCGGACAGATCGCGATCGATCTCCCGAATGTAGTTCTGGTCCCCATCTTCTGGTTCACCGTGCCGACCGTCCCTTCCGCGAGCCATTCTTCGTGGATCGTGGCCGTCGCACTGGCGGCGGCTGACGGGGCGCCGGCGGTCGCCGTGCCCCGCCGTCTGCTCGACGCCGACCTGCACGCGGTAATCAGTCGCCGGCCCCCGTTTCAATCCCCGCGATGCCGGGGCAGCATGTCGGCGGGCCGGGATTCAGGGTTCAGGGCCCGGGGTTTGGTCCGGCGTGGTTTGCGGGCCGCGCGTTGTTTCAAGATGCCTGCCGCCGCTTGCTCGATGGGAATCCGCGCCTGCCGCTCGTAGGCCGCGCGGGCGCGGTTGGCGTGGTCCGGACGCCGTCCACCACGGTGCAAGGCTTTGTAAATGGCAGGCGTCAGTCGTCAGGTGTTTGGGGCGGGCCGTGGTCGCGGGTCCAGGCCAACCCTTCCACGCCGTCTTTTTCTTCTAAACGGTACTGCCCGCCGCCGCAAGCGACTTGCCCCCTGTGGCGTTCCGGGAAGCGGATTCGGCAGCGGTTCGCAGGTCGCGGAACGTGGGACCGCATCAGCCGCTCAATGCTCGCCGATCTCGAGCTGGTGATGCCGCCGCTTGAACACTTACTTGCCCACCGTTAAGTTGGGTATTCGTCAAGCTGGTGTTACCAAACGGGGTTCATCATGAATAAGCGGCGGGTGCTGGTTGCCTGGATCGGGCACAGCGACCTCAAGGCCATGGCTGCCTCGTGGAAGAACTCGGCCGGCGCCGAGATTCTCGCCGAGCTCGGCGGCGCGCAACCCACCGCCCGCGAGATTGGTCCCATCAAAGCGCTGATTGACGCGGAGCCGTTCGACGAAATCCGCCTTCTCAGCAATTTTCGGCCTGCCTGGAACAAGTCGTATCGCGATTGGCTCGGCAAGAAGGCCACGATCATCCGCGTCGAACTGGAAAAGCCGACCGACTACCCGGCCATCTTCCGTAGCGCCGACGCCGAGCTCGCCAGGCTCGCGCGCGAGACGGCCGACAATCCGGTCGAACTCTGCATTCATCTCAGCCCCGGCACGCCGCCATGGCCGCCGTTTGGCTGCTGCTGGGAAAGACCCGCTACCCGGCGACCTTTTATGAAACGCACCAGGGCAAGGCGTGGAAGACGGAGATCCCGTTCGACCTGACCATCGACGTTTTGCCCGAACTATTGCGTGGCGCCGACACGAAGTTCGAGCACCTTGCCTCGCACGCTCCCAGCCAGGTGGAAGGATTCGGCGACATTGTCGGCGAGAGCCAGGCCATCCGCGTGGCGGTAGGTCGGGCAAAGCGCGCCGCCCTGCACGGCGTGTCGGTCCTGCTGCTCGGCGAAAGCGGCACCGGCAAGGAGATGTTCGCGCAGCCCATTCACAAGGCCAGCCCGCGGCGTACGGGGCCCTTTCTGGCCGTGAATTGCGCGGCCCTCTCGCGCGAGCTGCTCGAATCGGAGCCTTTTTGCGGCGGCTGTTGATCGTGGTCCAAAGAGAGCCACTTTGGCCGCGGATCGAGGTGGATTGGGGTGTCCGATGGGGAGCCTCATGGCGAGTGCGCTCGCACAACTTCGCGTCGACGTGCCTCTGGATTTACTTCGGGGAGAGTCTGATGTGGACAGGTGATTTTCGTCCTTCACATAGCCACAGAGCCTCGTACTTCGGAAGCTGCTTCAGCTTGTCCGTGATGGCGCGCTGGCGGCCGGAGGGTAGAGCGTTCTTTGCGAGATGGCGCGCCGTGTCTTCCGTCACTCGCAGCAGCAGGTAATTGGCAATGTTGCCGAAAAGCGAACGGTCGAAATCACGGGATTCCTGCGATGCCAGTATTAGCGATAGCCCAAACTTACGGCACTCCTTTGCCATAGTCGGAATCAGTTTCAACTTTGCGGCCCGGTGCGCTTCGTCGAAAATGATAGAGTGTGTGATCCGATCTTGCTGGCCGCGCTGGTGCATATCCTGGTATAGGCGATAGAAGGTAAATGCGGCGAACGCCCGTTGGACTGCTTCGTTTTGAGTCTGATGGAGCTGAATCACGACCGGCTGCGACTGATCCAACATGCTGGGCGTCTCGACGTGACTGTCGAAAAAGTCATAATCGTCTAGTTCCGTCAGCCGTGCCAACAATGCACGTGTTCCCGCGTCCTTCTTCGGCAGCGACCGCAGATAGCCCAGGAACTCGCCAAACTCTGGCGACTCAGGTTGTTTCTTGCCGACACCAATTGGCCAGCCTTTTGCCTCAAATGTCAACTTGATCGCCGTGCGGAGCGCCTCCAGCTGCAGGTCGCCGAGGTCGGGAAAGACCGCGGAGAAAATGTCCCGAAGCAACCCGGCAGCTTCTACGTGGCCGTGTATCTGATGCATTGGAACGCGCATCGGGTTGAAGCCCAGACTCCGCATCCCCGAACGAACCATTCGAGGAATGCGCGGAGCAAGCTTGGCCTCGATGTCCCCATGAAAGTCGAATACGATCGGCATCACACCGTGATCCGCGAACTGGCAGCAAATGTTGACGAGACATGTCGTCTTCCCGGTGCCTGGTTGGCCGGCGACCAGCAGGTGGGGATTGCCCGCAATGCTCGGCTCCCAAGTAATGGAGGAGTCATCGCTTGCACGGCCAAGCAGAATTGACGAAGTGAGCGCCGACGCAGGTTGTTTGGCTGACCGAGTGACTTGCTTTGAGCTGGCCACGGCATGGGTGGCCCGCTCGTTTGGCGATGACGAAGATTTCGCAAGCGAACCAGACGGAGGTCCACACGGAGGTTCATCAAGGTCGGAGCCATTCAAACCTGACTGGTCGTCGTCCTTTGGGGGCCCTCCGTCGCCTGCGAGCAACTCCTCCACTTCCCGTTCGCCAAGGTGCCGCAGGTCAATGCGATACGGGGCATCGGCGAGTCGTTCTTCCGTGCCTCGCTGACTGCTACGGATCCACACGCCGACGATTCTCCCGCGCAGCTCGACCAGTGCGGGCGACGGACGAAAAAGCCGCATGAGCCAGTCAGCCCATACGGCACGCTGTTCTTTTGTTGCATGCCGGCTCATTGAACCGGCGACGAACACCTCCTTGATCATTTCACAGCGCGGCGCGGTGAGAACTGTGGCCTCAACGCCGCCTGGGCTGACGCCGCTAAGGCCATCGCGCACCGCCTCCAGAGTCGCCAGCACCTGATCCCGAGCCTCGCCGATGCGAGAGTCGGTCGCCCCCAACGGAGAGTCCAGCGAACTTTTCACCTCCAGGCATTCGATTACCAGATGCCGGTTTTCCTCGCGTAGCGCCAGCAAGTCACAACGTTGTCCCATTTCGCCCAACCCCTGTTGTCCGAGCCGCAGCCAGAGCCGAGCCAATTGCGAGTCGGTGGAGACGACCAGACTCGCCGGGTGTCGCCGCCGGTGGTCACGAGCCGCCAGCAACAGGCCCATCAGTCCAATTACCTTCTGCTTCACGATTGTGCCGTCGCTCGATTTTACGAGATCCAGCACGCCACCCCCGACAAGATGAGCACCCTCAGCCAACAGCGTTTCAAGTTGCGGCACGGAGACGAGCAAGTTGGCAGCGTCCTCCTCAAAGACTGGGCGCATGAGCCGAACCATTGCCAGATAGTCGCCAGCGGTGAGCAATACGTGTCGCTGCCCCTCGCGGCGACGGAGCAGGCGTTTGGCGTTCATTCCTCCCTCGGCGGGCAGTGCGCGATCAGCAAGGAAAAACCAGCGCGCCGCAAACTCGTCACCGCAGACCGTGCCATCCACAGCCTCCCGAAGACCTTGGGCATCGCCCCACGCGTACGAGTTTCCTTCGCTCTCGGCTCCTTCGGCCTTGTTCAACAGTTTAAGGAACTCGCCGAAGGGCGGATCGGTATCGGCCGGTTCCAATCGGAGCGCGTTTTGAAACTTGTCGAATTTCGGGTTCCGACGAACACAGAACGGGCTCATCGGCAGATGCAGGCCGGCGCCGCCGCGGCGGATACTGACGCTCGATTCGTCGAAGACAGCGAGCAGATGACACGGATTGTCTTTCAACGCCGCGAGATGTTGCAATAGAGGCTTCGGCTGCCGGTCGACCCGCAATTCCAAGCGGCCGCTGGCGATCCGTTCTTCCAGAAGGTCGCGTTCGCGGGTGTCAAACGGCAGGGCTTCGTGTAGACGTCCGGCGTGCTCAGGCGTACCGCGAATCTCGATACACAGGTTAGGGATGAAGTCGCGCTTTCGGCCATCGAGCAGCTTGAGCAAGCCGAGCAGCAATTTACCGGCATGCGGTGGGTTCAGCAAAACCAGGCGTAGCGGAAACACGTGCTGGCGATGAATGGCGGCGAACCGCTCAACGGCGTACGCGAGCGATTGCTGCCCGTCCTCCGACTGGCAGGCATTGCGGAGATTTTCGAACGTCGCCAGCCGGTGGATGTCGCTCGACACAGGGAGAATGCGATCCGCGCCGCGATTGCCCGGAAAGCGACTGGCGTAGATGACACTTAGGAACTGCTGTGGCTCGCCGACTTCCTCCAACACGGCGCGACGATCCTCTGGAGGCAGTGATTTACCCAGGCCCCTCAGGATCGCGCTGAGCCGGCAGTAGCGCCACAAGTGCAGCGGATGCGTAGGCAGAAGAACGGCCTTAAACGCTTCCTCACCCCGTCCCAATTCGACGCGAACCTGCACTACGTCGAGCGCAAGCAAGCCATCGAGCGTCGTTCGCGCCCAGTGCTGATCCACCTCGCCGGACATGCGGTCGTAGTTCGCGGCGACCGAGCCGTACAGTTGTCCCGCGACATTCAGGTACTTCTCGGCCGTTTTGGCCGCCTTCGAATTGCCCGCGAACCAATCGAGCGGAAAGTGGGCCAGCATGTCGAGGTCTGGCAGCAGCTCGCTGCGCCGCTCGACGAATTCGCGCCAAATGACTGAAATCGTAGGGTTTTTCCCGGTGAGTCGCTCCAGTTCCTGGTCCCAGTCCTTGAAGAACCGCGACAACCCAAGCTGTTCGCTGCCTTCTGCGTCGACTGTTAGTTCTTCCGGGTTGGTGACACGTGTGCCGGGCCGGTCGTAGTCCGCCAAGGCCCGCGCGAGATCGGGCTGGTTTGTTTGGACCAAACCGCCCCACACCTCCCCTGAACAGAACTTGTGAATCCACCCGACGAATTTCCGGTCGAGCCTTGTGGAAAACTCTTGCGGTTCACCGGCCACGAGCACCTCACCGCTCACCTCGTCATCGGTGTCGTCACCCTGAATGGCATCGCGGAGCCGTTCCGCAAGGGTCTCCGCGTTTGCACGGAGATCGTCCCGCCGGTCGTCAAGCAAGGCGTCCGCGGCGGCTCGCGGTAGCGTTCGGTCGTCGAGCGTTCCCAGCGCCTCGTCGACCTCTGTTTCGGGTTCCGCCGGGGGCTCGCGGTTTCTTTCCGGCTGCGGGTTTAGCAACTCCAACGCATCGGCGAGCGTAACGTCAGCCAATTTGGCAACGGTTGGCTCGCGGCGGACGGTCTCAATCTTTGCCAAAATGGTTCGCAGACGGGATCCCCTGGACTTGTCGACGCGCTTCCGCAATGCCGTCAAGGATCCGGCGCCCAGGTCGCGGATCTTGCGGATCGTCTCCAAGTTGCGTTGGAGTCGGAGTTCCGGCCCCGGACTGAGCTCAAACAGAGCCGGATCAGCGAACAACCCGAGGGCGGGTAACGACGCGCGGGGGGCGTTGCTGCCGTGCTTCTTCTCGTTTGTCGCCCAGGTCGCGAGAAACGCTCGAATTTGCTCGAATGAAAACGCCGCGAGCAGCACATCGTCTGTAAGCACTTCCAAGAGTTTCCTGTGACCCGATGTTTTTACGAACGGAGCGCGTTCCGTGGTCCAACTCAACAGGTAGCGGACAAGCTGCCCCGAAGTCACTTGCTCCTGGTGCTGGAGAGTGTTGACACCAGGATGTCGACCTCGCGCAAGTGCAACCGTGAACGGGTGCGAGGCTCGTGAGTTTCGCCACGAGCCGGCCATGTGCAGATCGTCCGACAAGTGCATGATCCCATTTGCTTTATACTTCTTCCGCAGAGATACGAGTTTGCCCATGTCCGCATCGAAGTCGACCAAGGCCAACGAAACTGGACCCGGCAACGCGAGCTGTGACAACCCAGCGAAGAAATAAGGCAAGTCGATTTTGGGCAGTTCCTGGCGCGCCAACGCGCGGTGCGTGCTTAACTCCGCGTCAATCCAGCACAGCAGACTTTGGGAGGCGAGTTCGTCGGCGGTCATGAAAAACTCTCGCTATGGGTTGAACAAAGAACCAGCCCATCGGCTGGATTGATTGCTAAACCCAACTCCTTCAGCAGTCGTACAAAGGCTTCGACATTTGGCGTTAAGTCTTCGCTCTGATCAAGACCCGCGTAGCCGTTTGAGGCGAGACGTGCGGAGTCGTCGGCGTTTGCACCGATGACAATCCCCCAGACCATGTAAAGCTGGGTTGCTAACTCTGCAAGTGACCGAACTTCTCCATACGGCATCATCGACAAGACGAGGACGCGAAGAGTATCAGGCTGCAATTCAAAGTGTTTTGGGATATTATTGGCGCGTGGCTGCGCCAGCCCTGATCGTAGACTGAGTTCTCGCAAAACCTCCTGCAGCGGCGGAAACTTCGACGCCGAATTCGCTGTGAGTGCCTCGTATTCACTGTGGCATTCGTCGAAACGGCCCTCGGCGTCGAACCGCGCAAAGCTTTGCAAGAGGTCTTCGGTCGTTCTGGTGAAACACCATCGACTCTGTGACCGCAATCTTGATTGTCTTCGCCCCAAGAAGTCCATCAGCAGCAGCGGCGACGACTTTTTGCCTTGCCCTTCGCGGATCAAATATTGAACGAGCCAAATGAGCAAGGCGATTGTGAGGCCGCGAAGACGCGTCTCTGGAGCAACCAGCCGCTCCAGGTTTCTGCAGAGGCACTCCAAAGCCGAGGTTTGATCCACCATCATCCGGCTAACCCGCTTCAGCCGCGTCGTCTTCAGTTCTCCAAAACGAATCTCGTGACTCTCCTTCTCATCACATGACTCAGCTTCATCCTCATCGTCAATCAATGGCCGGAAGAGTCGATACAATGCCGAGCGATCCGATTCCAACCATTGGAGAGCCATTTCTGCCACACGCTTGCCGGCGTCGGACTGTTGGAGCACTAACGATACGAACAATCCGGCGTAGCCGTCATTCCGCTTGTGATTCGTCAAGAGACGAGAGGAGACGAGAGAATAATCATTTCCGAAGCCGGAGTAGGGGCGAAACGCCGGATAGACGGCCTCGTCGTTGTCAGCCACAGGTTGCAGGTGTCCGCGCATATTGTGAACGGACTCCACGCTGAAATCAGCACAAACGCATCCGTTTGCGAGGAGCAGTTCGCGCAGACCCGGCGTTGCATAGTCTTCCTTCATCTCTTTGTTTGAAGATGTCGCGACGGTCTTGTTCAGCGTCTCAAGCTGATAGTACCGGTTCGTCAACGCCAGAAAAAATCCGGAGGCGAAATGAATCGGCTTGATCCGGCGCTCGGTGTTGAACCCGAACGCGCAGCCGTATATCTGTTCCTTACTCAAAAGTTGTGACCTCCTCGTAACGCTTTCCATCCGCGGACAGAATAATCTTGGCGGTTGTCCGTGTGTCATGGTTGTGAATGAAGAACACGTTGGTCTGCGACACGTCCGTGCGGCGAAGTTCGTCGAGGAAAGCATCGAGGCGATTCACGTCCCGAGCCGGCAAAAGGTGCCGTGGCAGGCCCTGCTCGAGCTTCTCCAGTGCCACAAAGAGCGTGTAATCCACGTCGAGCCTTACGGACTGACCGGCAGATTGCTGGAACTCGACTCGGACGTGATCCGGCTGGTATCCGAACGCGCCGCTCAACCGCCGCGGCAATCGCGGCAACATGAATCGTAGCGTCGACGCGGGGATTTGTTGGCACGCAACGTACGCATGCGATGGTTGCTCATGGAACCGGTGACCGATCCATAGGTACAAGTTCGTCGCGGCCTCCGGAAACGGCACCGCACAATACGCGCGGTTGATAGCCGCGACGAGATTATTCTTGAAGCCATGGTCGGGCTCACGGAGCTCGACCAGCAGCGTGAGCAACCGCTGACCGGGTGTGCCTGCCAACTCGAATGCTCGCAACCCTTCCCGATGCTCGAAATAGAAGCGACGCTTGAGGGCCCGGAAGCGATCGCCGTCGCGAGCCTGAGACACTGGAACACCGTCGACCAGCCAATCTGCGTCGTTGGTCTGGCTGTATTCGAGCCGCGCATCCCAACGCGGATGGCTGTGACGCGCCGGATCGGCAAGATCCGCGAGCAGACCAGGCAATGTGAAACGCGGGTCAGTTTGAAACAGCCGCTCCGAGTACCATCGCGACGGCGATCGTACAGGGACATTGTCAGGGCGACATTCCCCAAACAGCAGCCGTGCAACGAGGATCCACAGTTCGCGCACCGTAGCCCGGCGTCCGGCGCTAGCAAGTCGGTGAAAAAGGTTCAACAACCTCGTCTGTATTTCCGGCTGATTGAGTCGCCGCAAGTTCCAAGCGAGATCACCTTCGGCGTCTGATTTCGCCGCGGCGAGGACCTCCCGTCGAGACAGCATCTGTTGCAAGAGCTTTTCCGCGAATCCAGATACGAGAGGGTTCCGCAAGCTAAGGTCGACGACGAGAACCTTCTCTCGCGCTGCCTCTTCGGGACTTTCGTCGGGCCCGTAGACCAACCTACCCTTGCACTGACGATCGATTTCAGCAATGTGCTGCGGCAATTCACGTCCCTGGTGCCGGCGCAGCAGGAAAAGAGGGTATTCGTTCGCCGCAAGACAGAACGGTCGGCCAGCCTTGATCGCCTTTTTCCAAAGCTTAAGGATCGGCGACACGTCTCCCGGCTTCATGATCGCTGTCGCGTCATAGACAACTTCCGCCTTGACGCGGTCGAACTCCGACTTTAGCCGTTTCAACAAATGTGTTTTGCCGTCACCGGCGTTGCCCGTGAGGATCAAACTGAAGCCTTTTTTCACCTTATCGACGAGGAACTTGTCGAGCGGTTGTGGCACGTGCAGGCGAGAGAGTTCCTCGTCCGTAAGTTCATCCGCGCAGACTCGTGAGCCGGCCACGGCTAAGTCACGCCAGAAATCGAGTTCGGGGTGGCTCTGCACTGGCTTTCCTGCAGAACCAGGACGCTGTTTGCGATGAGTCGGTTCCCCCGTCGGCTGCAGCCGGTCGCTCAGGAGCCAACCCCTACCCTGCCGAAGCGATTCCAGGGCGGGTGCAAAGTCAATCCGATTGGCAAGCCAACGGCGACGCCAATATTCCACGATCCGGTCGGTGGCATCGCGATATCTTTCGGGGTGACGCAGAAATTCTGGGACGTGAGCCGATTCGCCTCGCAAAAACTCTGCCGCCTTCGACCAAAACGAAACCGCGTAAACGCGCCGCGGTTGGTCATGACGCATCAACACGGTAGCGTTAAAGCCGAGCAGGTCCATCCCACTGCGGAGTTTACGGAACTTCGGGCTGGGGCCCTCGCCAAACACGTGATTGACATGGCGATAAGTCGTCTCGTCTTCCAGTGCTTGTTGAATGGCTTCCGTCGTTGCCTTGGAAAACTGCACGGTGCCGTAGCCCTCAGTTTCGCCGAGGAACTTGTAGCGGATTTCCGGCTGCTCGGAGGCAATGATCCCGGCCGGCAGACGCAAGCGTTCGTACTGGCTGCTGCCGATCGCGAAAAGGCTGGTGGTGTTGAGCCAGGCCAGCGTGCAGCCCTTGGTGCGTGGCGCGTTCTTGAGTTGGGAGCTGATCACCGATGGCTGGTCGCCGTAGCGCCGGCGATAGTCGTCCGCCACTTGCGGGCTGAGTAGAAGGAGGGCCGTAAGCTTTCCGGCTAGCAAGTGGTTGTACGGGGGGATTGCTCCGCAGGTAGTGACTTCCAGCATGTTGGTGCCCGCTCGAGCGCTCTTTGCGCTTACTAGAGTCGTGTTCAAAGCCGAGTTAAAGGCGTCCTCGCGCAGCAAGCCCTCAATTGCTGCCGGATCGGTCAGACGGTCGGCCTCGCGCTGGAGCGTCAGGCGAGCCTGCAAGAGCCGGCTCAGTTCAAATGCGCGTTTCTTCGCCACGAGCATTTGTCGGGATCGCAGCTTGTTTTCGTCGTTGATCGCTCGTCCCTCGAGCTCCAGCAGGGCTACCTTCACGGGCGGCAGATCGGCATCACACGTTTCCATTTCCTGGAGGTACTTGGGGGAGTTGGTCGTCTCGCCGGAAATCGCCTGCAACACGTCCTGCCGTCGCTCGGCAAATTCCGCGCTGCGACGACGCAGCCGCTCGATAACCACCTCCGTGGGCCGCTCGAGTTCGTTCTTTTTCACAAGCGACTTGGTTTCGATTTCCGCCAGGGCGTTTTCCAGTGTATTCTCGAGAAATCGGTGGCAATGCCGGAGCTCGCGGCGATCTCGACGCGACCCAGCTTGCCGGAGTCGCGAGCGGAAAGCATCAGTTGACCAGCCAATGGCATCGTCACGTGGGCCAGATTGCATCGGGCTATTGCCGAGGGCGGCGATGCCCATCACCGCGTGACAGGGGTGTGCGGCGTCGCGCACCAAATAGTTCAAACGTCGGCCAGGAATCGGTGTATTTGGAATCGACCATGAATAGCGAAAATACCGCCAGATATTGCCTAGTGAATGGCCCGTGAACTCATCGCTGATTGGATCCTCGTTTTCATCGGGCACGAGTTGCAAATATGGCCGCACGCAATGAGACAACACCCTGCCCCGGTCGTCGCCAGTGATTAACAGCGCTGGCCGCATTCGCTCGAAGACCTCTGCGCCGTCGGCAATTAACTGACGAATGCTCGCAAGGGCAGAGTTTTCGCCAGGGGTTTCCATCAGGTCCAGGAAGTGCCTGACCCGCGGGTCATTGAATTGCTCATACAGCATTGGAGCCAATTCACGGCGAACAGCGTCTTTTGCGGCCTTCGTCTCTTCAACGGTCATGCTGCGGCGGCTGCCCAACGCGGGGGCCTCCAGCTCGATTTCGCTCCCTTCGACGCGCACTCGCCACTTCAGCATTGCCAAGTCCAGCAGCAATCTCGCGGCAGCCTCGTACTGGCCTGCCTGCCCATTCAGGGCCGAATTATTCCGGGCCCATTCGGCTTCGATTTCGGCCCAATCCGAAAACCGCGGCACCGGCTGCCCATTTTGCGCCGAAGCGATTTTACGCGCCAGCCCAAAGAACCGTTCGGCGGCGATCCCAAGAAGCCGAGAATGAAGAGGAATGTTCATTTAGGAACCCGAAACGCCACAACAGTCCAGCCAGGGAATATGCTCACACTCGTGAAGGCGACAGTATAGCTTGTGAGCATCACGCCCGCGAGGTTCGACCCGACAACGCCCATGCCCCCCGTGATATCGCCCGTCGTGGCCGGCGGTGGCGGCCAGCGACGACGGGCGGGAGTGCCGCGCGGACCAAACGCCTGCGTGGTTCGATCCGGCCGAGGGCAAGCTGGGCCGCCTGATGGAAGCGCAGGTCGGCCCCAACAGCCTGTTCGCCAAGTCGCTCGATCCCAAGAACAAAGACGGCGTCATCATGCTCATCGAAGCCCGCATGCAGAAGCTGCTGGAAAACCGCCTCAATGAGGTGCTGGCCGAGTTCTCGCTCGACCAGGAAGAGTCGGCCATGTCGCGGCTCAAGACGATGCTCGACGACGGTTTTCAGAAGATCAACCGGGCACTGGGCGTCGAAGAAGCCACCACCGCCGAGGCTGCCCGTGGGCACGTCAAGGGGATCGAGTTTGAGGCCGATCTGTACAAAGTCTTCGCGGCGATGGGCCGCGGGCTGGGCGACGAGACGGAGTTGGTTCGCGGGACAGTCGGCGCCGTTGCCCGATCGAAGCAGGGCGACTTCGTGGCGACGCTGGGCGAGACGGCCGGCGCGCCGGGGCTGAAAATCGTGGTCGAGGTCAAGGAGTCGGAGTGGAAACTGAAGGATGCCCTGGCGGCGATCGACGACGCGAAAAAGAACCGCAAGGCGGTGATCGGCATCTTCGTGTTCGCCAAGGGGAGCGAGCCGGCCGAGGTCGGCGATTTCCGCCGTATCGGCGAGGACTTTTGTTGCACCGTCGATAAAGACGCCCTCGCAGCCGGCCGGCCGCTTTTGTTCCTCGATTCGGCCTACAAGATCGCGCGGGCGCTCGCCGTGGCGGCCGCGCGCCGCGGGGCGGCCGGCGGACTCGACCTGGAGGCGATCGAGCAGCACGTGCAGGAGTTGCTGGGCTGGGTCGATCGCATTGCCGAAATGGCCACCAAAGCCCGCACGATTCAGACCAGCGGCAAGTTTATCGAAGACCGCGCCAACGAGCTCAAGGACGACCTCGACCGCAGGTTAAACGAAGTCCTGGAAATGCTCCGCAACGGCGAAGAGGCCGGCCTCACGGGCATAGGGTAGGATGGCGCTCACGTGACGGGCTGGGAAGCCCATCCTCCGCGCACGACCGCGACCGGCCAAAGTGCCGGGGCCGTCGTACAGCAGCCGCCGGCCATGCAAAGAGACCCAGGCCACATCCGCGGAACTTTCTGGCATTCGTGGCGTCTAAGGGTTAGTGGCTGGTGGCAGCGACCCTGCCGGAATTTTTCCGCGGCGGGTGGATATTCGGCGTTCGCCAAGCGTATTACCGGCAGACGGGAAAAAGAGCGTGGCCGATGGGTCGGTCGCGCGTGCTGCAACATTGAGCAGTGACGCCGGCTGTTGGTCGACCGCACCCCCCGCGCACGGTGGGTGTAAATTTACACCAACCGATGAAACACGAGGTTTTTGCCCATCGATTAACCTGACAGGAGGAGTTTTGGGCGGCTGCTCAAATGATGTGCATAGTGGTCATCTGGCTGCCTGTTCTTTGAGCAATTCTATTGTTCGTGCGGCGGAGCGGCCGCCGGCGTTCGTCGAGCCGCGGTGAGAAGTCGAAAAGATCCGGTCCCAAGCCAGCCGCGCGGTAGAACGAAAGGAATGACAGTGCAATATGCCAAGCCAGCCGCGCGGTAGAACGAAAGGAACGACAGAAAGATTACCAGACAGAAAAATGAGCGATGGCGACCGCCAATCCAAAATCCCGAAATCGAAAATCCAAAATCAGCCGCACCCCCCAGATTTACCGTTGCGGCCACGGTTTTGCCGGCTGAGTTGGCATTGCCGCAACCTGGGCGGTGCAATGGCTTTAGGGCAAGGATTCTGTAAAGCTTCGCCGAACCCGTTCCCATTTCACACTAACCCGAAGCGCAAGCGAGGTTTTGTCGCCTTTTTCACGTTCCTCGCTAGCGCTTCGGGTTG
>Ga0307373_10007380_pt1 | contig 17186 bp, 8 predicted proteins | sample OX2MG_FD_202534 | JGI IMG/M metagenome (GOLD analysis project Ga0307373, IMG submission 202534) | Soil microbial communities from Risofladan, Vaasa, Finland - OX-2 | ecosystem: Environmental > Terrestrial > Soil > Coastal area > Acid sulfate soil | place: Finland: Risofladan, Vaasa | collected... | reverse complement strand
GAAACCTCGCCCAGGCCGCGGCGCTCCACCTGCTCGCTCAATGTCCCGGCGTCGTCCAACAGGATCACGCGCGCGACGGTTTGCAACAGGGCCCGGTCCTCTTCCGACATTTGCTCGCCGCGGCGGACGAAAATTCCCCCCGGCTTGTCGACCAACGTCGCTTCCGGACTGGCGGCGATGAGGTCCATGATCGTGTCTTGCATCAACTGGCGGTAGACCGAGTCATCCTCGTTCCAAACGACCAGGTCGACCGCGACCCCTTTCATCCGCCAATAGGCGTGCGCCTGCAGGGCCTGGCGCACCAGCTCGATTCGGCCGCGATCGCGAATGCGCACCAGCACGATCGGCAGGTCCCCCGAGATTCCATAACCCCAAAGGCCCGATTGGCCGCGCCGGTTGCGCACGAGGACGGCGGCCTTGGCTCGCCGCAGGGACGATGCATAGATCACCGACCCCGCCAGCCGGCCGTAGGCCTGGGCGTCGGCCTCCGTGGCGTTGAGCTGCTGGAGCAGAATGTGGCTGTGGGTCCAGGCGAGGTCGAAGACCCGGTCCGCCAGGTGGGGGTCGTGGTACTTGTCCATCATGGCCGTGACGGCCTCGCGCGTCTCGGCGACGCCGGTAACCATGTCGAGCCGCGCCGTCTCGTTCGGCTGGAGCAAAATGACATGGCGGATGCAGACCACCGGATCGAGTACCGGTCCCTGGCTGTCGGATAGCTCCGCGCGACGTTCCATCGCCAGCGGAGAGGCCAGGGTCCTGCCTCGTCCGATGAATTTCATGCGGTCCGTCTCGAATGAGGCCTCGCCAAGGGTCGTGCCACGGACCGTCATCAAATGCACCAGCCACGGCGGCCTCTCGTCGGCCGAACGCGGCCGGCGAGTGCAGAGGATTGCCTGCCGGTCGCGTACGAGCTCCGTCTGGACGAACAGATTGCTGAACGCCGGATGGGCCAGATCGTGGCCCGGCGGGGCCAACACCACCTCGGCGTAACTGGTCACCTCGATGGTCCTGGGCGATTCGGACCGGTTCGTGAGCGTGATCCTCCGCAGCTCGACGTCGTCCTCGGGCGAAACACTGATTTCCGTGTACGTGTCGATCCGGTCGTCGCGCCGGCGGAACTCGGCGCGGCCCTGGCTGAAGATCGCCTGGTAGCGCTTCGTGAACGTGAGCGTCGGTTGCCACGCCGTCGACCAGACCGTGCCGCTCTCGAGATCGCGCAGGTAGCAAAACGACCCCCAGGCGTCGCGAGTGGGGTCTTCGCGCCAGCGCGTCACCGCGAGATCGCGCCAGCGGCTGTAGCCACCCCCCGCGCTGGTAATCATCACGTGGTACCGGCCATTGGAAAGCAGGTTGACTTCCGGAGTGGCCCCGCCCGGGTCGGTGAAGATCCGCATCGTCCCCTGTTCCTCGGCCGACACGGGGCGCGTGGCGCCAGCTTCCGCGACGTGCGGAAATACCGGGGCGCTGGCCTTGGGCACGCGCTCGTGCAGCAGCAAGTCGGCGGCGCGCAACACCGGATCGGACTCGAAACGGCGCTGCATCGGCTTGTCCAACAACAGGTACGCCAGCGACAGCAGTCCCATTCCCTGGTGGTGGGCCATGAACTGCCTGACGATCACGCGTTTCGCGCCCCGCGGCAGCCGTGCGGGCGTAAAGTCGATGGCCTCGTACATGCCGTAAGCCCCTTCGAATCCGTCGGCGGCCAACTGTTGGAGGTTGCTGCACGCCGCCAATGGGTCCACCATCAAGGCCAGGGTACAGGCATACGGCGCAATCACCAGGTCCTCGGCCAGCCCGCGCTTGAGCCCCAGTCCCGGCACTCCGAATGCCCGGTACTGGTAATTCATGTGCGGATCGACCGTGTTGTATCCCGACTCCGAGATACCCCAAGGTACCCCGCGTTGGCGGCCGTAGTTGATCTGACGGCGGACCACGGCCTTGTAGGTCCGGTCGAGGATCGTGTTCTCGTAGCTGGGCATCACTAAGAGCGGCATCACGTACTCGAACATCGAGCCGCTCCAACTCAAAAGGGCCGGCGCTCCGGCGGTCGTGGTGAGCATCCGGCCCAGCGCGAACCAATGTTCCTGGCCGACCTGTCCCTGGGCGATCGCCACGTAGCTTGCCAGGCGCGCCTCGGACGCCAGCAGATCGTAGAAGCTGCCGTCGAGGCGCCGTTCGTCGACATTGTACCCGATCGCAAACAAGTCGCGCGACTCGTCGAAGAGGAACGAGAAATCGACGTCCGCCAGTTCCCGGCACGTTTCCGCAAGTTGATCGAGCAACTTGATTCTTTCGACGGCACGCTGCGACGCGCCGGCGATCGCGCGGCGGAACTGCCCAAACCAGTCGGTCAGGCGCGCGCCGCCCGTGATGGAATTCGTGGGAATTCCGGTCATCGGGGCACCTTCGACATCCGTAGCGGAATTCGTGAGAATTCCGGGAGTTGGGGCGGCAGTCGGAACTCTCACGAGTTCCGCTACCGAGGTCACGATCGCCTCCAACGCGGGCAGCAGCGACGAGGGCAAACGCGCGACCTCACGAAGGCTGAGAGTCTCCTGGAGCCGCGCCAAGAGCTGTCGCAACTCGTCGAGTTGCCGTTGCCGCTCCGGCAAACCATTGCCCTGACCGTCTTCGGGAAACGGTGGCAGCTCCACCCAGGGAGCCAATTGCAACAAGTCGTCGCGGTGGTCGACGCACGAACGCTGGAAGGCCTGGGCCCATCCCTCAAGTTCCTTGTCGGCCTCCACTTCCGCCGAAATCTCGGCCGCCACCACCGCCAGCCTCGACAACATCGCCGCTGAGGCACCCAACGTGGACGGCCGGTGTTCCACCAGATCGTCGAGGAGTCGCTCGATCTTGCGTACCACTTCCGCCGGCACCGGCGGCAGGGCACGGTCCTCATTTTGCGTCCGATGGACCCCGCGGGCCACGTCCAATAGCACTCGGGCCGTGTCGCACAGTCCACCAAACACCCGGGGCGGCAAAACTTGGGCGTCGACCAACTCCAGCAATCCGCTGCGAAATACCAGCAAGTCCCCGACAAGGTTCCCGCTGTCCACCGTCGAGACGTATTGCGGTCGCAGCGCCTGCAGCGAACGCGTGTCGTACCAGTTGTAGAAATGACCCCGGTAGCGTTCCATCCGGGCCAAGGAGTCGAACGTCTTTTGCGTACGGTCGAGCAATCGGCCGACGGAACAATAGCCAAAGTCATGGGCGGCCAGATCGGCCAGGATTGCCATGCCAATGTTGGTCGGGCTGGTGCGCGACGCGATAGCCGGCGCCGGCTGCTCCTGAAAATTGTCGGGCGGGAGCCAGTTCTCCTGCTCGTTGACGAAAACTTCGAAATACCGCCACGTCAACCGGGCGAGCTTTTCCAGAAACACGCGCTGCTGGTCGGAAAGGCGGACCGGCGGCGGGGCCAGCGGCCGGCTGAGCCACCAGGCGAGGCCGGGCGAAATGAACCATAACACCACGAAGGGTCCCGCGGTCGGCAGCATATCGCCCTTGAACAAGACCAAAAGGAAAGTCGTCGCGACGGCAACCGCCGGCGCCACGCACATCGACCGAAAGAAACCCGGCAAATCGGCCGGGGCGCTGCGCTCGGCGCTGCTGGCGGTTTTCCACTCCAACAGCTTCCGTTTCGTCCACACCATCCGCGCCAAGGTCCGCGCGATCGCGTCGAGGCTGATGTACGCGTCATAGGGGAGGAAGACCAGCGCGAACAGCACCTGCGCCGCTTGCTTTCCCAGCGCGCCGGCCGTCGTCCGAAGGTGCGTCGCCAACGGCAAATCGGCGGGCTTGCGAACCAGCTCGGCCAGCACCGACATCAAGGGTACCGTGCCGAGCACCGCCAGTACGAGGATGGTCACAGCCATTCCCAACAGCGGGCCGGCCAGTAGCCAACCGCACGACAGTAGCGCCAGCGCCGCCGGCGGTACGAGGCTCCGCCGGAAATTATCGAAGATCTTCCACCACGAAAGCGGCGAGATCGGGTTCTCGGCCCGCTTGGCGCCGAACCTGGGGACCCAGGGCAGCAGCCACCACGCGATCTGCCAGTCGCCGCGGATCCAACGGTGGCGCCGGCTAACGTCGGATGGGTAGCGTGACGGGTATTCCTCAAACAGCTCGACGTCGCTGAGCAGCGCTGAGCGGGCATGGGCGCTTTCCAGGAGGTCGTGGCTCAAAATGGCGTTCTCGGGAAAGCCTTCGCAGCTCTTGGCGAAGGCGTCGACGTCGTAGATGCCTTTGCCGACGAACGACCCTTCGCCGAACAGATCCTGGTAAACGTCGGACACGACCCGAGTGTAGGGGTCGATCCCCGCGTCCCCCGCGAACAGACGCACGAACCACGACCGCTGGGAGCTGGGCAGGCTCACGCCGACGCGCGGCTGCAGGATGCCGTAACCCTCGACGACGCGGCAGTGCTTGGCGTCGAACACGGGTCGGTTGAGCGGGTGGGCCATCGCCCCGACCATCTTCCTCGCCGAGTCGCGAGGCAATTGCGTGTCGGTGTCGAGCGTGATGACGTACCGCACCCCCGGCAGCACGATCGTCTCGCCGACGATGTCCGAGAACCGGTCGCGAGCGCCGCCGCGCACGAACGAATTGAATTCCGCCAGTTTTCCACGCTTTCGTTCGTAACCGATCCACTCGCCTTGCTGGGCGTTCCATCGCCGCGGACGATGGAAAAGGAAGAAAATGTCGGGCCGCTGCCGCTCGTACTTCTGGTTGAGCTGTTCGATGCCTTCCCGCGCCAGGCGCACGAGCTCGGCGTCGGCCGGCATGACTTCCAGCGGCGCGTCCTCGAAATCGGTCAACAGCGCGAAGTGCAGGCTGTCGTCGCGGTTGGCAAGGTACCGGACCTCGAGACCTTCCAAGAGGTCCGTCACCCCTTCGGCGCTGGAGAGCATGGTCGGCACGACGACCATCGTGCGGTGCTCCGGCGGAATTCCGTCGCTGAAGTCCAGCCGAGGCAGCGGCCGCGGGGGTACGAACAGGGTCGCCAGCCAGTTCGTGACGCCAATTCCCAAATGCGCCGCGCACCACAGGGCCGGGATGGCGAGCAATCCGAGCAGCACGCCCGCTTGCAAGCCGGAGGCGTCGACGAAGGCCGCCATCGCCCCGGCCGTGAGCAACGACGCGCCACAGATGTAGAAGAATAGCGGAAAGCGCCGGCCGAGCCTGGCCGCCACGGTCCGTGGCGACCGCCGCATTTTCACGCCGCGCTCCAAAGCGACGCGCCCCCGGCCGATGAGGTAAAAGCCGACATGCGCCGTCCGATCGTCGGACGCGGCCGCCGCCGCGGCCTGGGCGAGTTGAATCGCCTTGCGGGCGACGTCGTACTCCGAAGCCGGGCTCCGCTTGGCGATCTCCTCCACTCCGTGACGGCAGCGGTCGCGAGTCGCGAAGTCCATGCGGGCGTAGACACGCGCCGGGTCTTCCCGCAGGGTCTGTTCGACCAGGCTGTGGTTTTCGACGAACGTCCGCCAGTCGTTCGAGCTGAGAAAACGCAGGCTGGTGATGCTGTTGCCCATCGAGACCTGGTCGGCGGCCTGCGCCTGTCCCTCGGCCAGGACCAGCCGCTCGGTCGTCAGCCCTTGCTCCGAGAGCCGGTGCTCCAACCAACTGTTGGCGAAGGCGAAGTGCGGGCTTTGCCCCTGCAGGTGCCGGGTGAGTTCCGCGAGGAACGCGCCCGAAAGCGGCGGGTTCGCGCGCGCCATGTCGGCCAGCACCAGCACCAGGTCGGTCGGGTTCTGTTCGACCACCCGCACCATCCGCTCCGCCCAGTCGTCGGCCAGGTCTTGATCGCATCGGCCCGTGGCCACCCGTGCCGCCACGCGGCGCAAGTTTTCGATCAGCGCCAGCCGCAGCATGATCGGCACCGCCCAAAGCTCACCGAGCTTCAGGGGCTCAACCGCCTGGTAGGCCGCGATGAAGCCGTCGAGGCCGCCGCGATCCACCCGTCCGTCGACGTGCGCGATCAGCTCCAGGGCGATACCGTAGACTCTCGGGCAGCCCGCCGCCGCTCCGCCGGCCAGCCGCGGCAGCTCGCGGTTGTACGCGCGCGGCAGGTGCCGCCGGGCCGTTCGGATCTGCTCTTCGATCAGATAGAAATTGTCGAGCAGCCACTCCGCCGCAGGCGCGATCCGCCGGTTTCGCTTGACGGCCGTGGTGACGAGGTGGTAGGTCTCGACCAGCACTCGCTCGTTGTCGTCGAGGCGAGGAATGAGCTTGTCGGGGATCCGGCCGGTGGCAAGCTGGTGCGATGCCGCCAAGGCTTTGGCGTGCCGCTCGAGTTGGTCGAGGCTGAACAACTCCGCGCGCAATGGTTGTTCGTCCGCCCTGTTTTGGGGCGGCCCGTCGCCATTGCTCCCCAGCCGCCAAGGTCCCAGTCGCAAGGAACCCAATCGCCAGGAACCTAGTCGTTCGAATCGCGCTTTGATCGCGTGAACAACCACCGGCACCTCTCCTGGCAAAGTTCAGATTCTATCGCCTGAAGTCGAGAATGCAAGGTGTGGCGTTCGCGCCCCGTGTAACTTGAAGGTTTGGGCTTTTGAGTTCGGGCGAATCTGTTCCTGCATCGTAGAAAGGAATTCATTCCGTTATCCCGCCTTCTAACGGAATGAATTCCGTTCTACGTGCGGAGCGAAATCGGTGACCCAGGCAGAGCCTAAGCGATGCCCCGACTAAATAGCGACCGGGGCATCGCTTAGGCTCTGCCCCACCACCGTGAATGTTCTCGACGCTTCAAAAGCCGAAGTTGTAACGACCGTGGCCGCCGTAACCGTAGCCATAGCCGCCGTTGTTGTAGCCAAACCTCGGATAACTGTTGATGTAACCGTCGTTCCAGGGGCTACCGTTGCCGTAACCGTTTCCAAAGGCCGTGGTATACCCGCCATAGTACGCGTGGTGGCCCAGGCCTCCCCGAGGTCCAGTTCCGCCATAGCCATAGCCGCTGCCCATGGTATGGTTCGCGGCCGCGTTGGCGACCGCCCTGCCGCGCTGCGCCTCAGCCGTGGCGGGCGCCAGGGCTAGCCATCCGGCCACCACCGCGGAGATCAAGACGCACGTTTGAAGTCGATGACACATGATTAGGCTCCTTTACTCGGAGTTAAAGGTAATGGTTCGAAAGGGAGGGGTTATCGTGGCTAGTAGCCATAAGCCATCGCGCGACCGAACGCGCCGCGGCGAACGCCGTAACCGAAGGCCGGATAACCGCCGCCGTAACCGTAGCCGTAGCCGCCGTTGTTGTACCCGTAGATCGGGTAGGCGGCTCCGTAACCGCTCATGTAGCCACCGCCGTATCCCAAGCCGTTGCCGTACACTGTGTTGTACCCGCCGTAGTAGCGTGGGTAGCCGTAGCCCCCCGGATAACCATAACCGCCATAGCCATATCCGCCGCCCAAGTAACTGTTGGCGGCCGCGTACGCGATCGCCCTGCCGCGCTGGGCCTCAGCCGGGGCGGGCGTGAGGGCCAGCCAGCCGGCCACCCCCACGGAGATCAAGACGCACGTTCGAAGTCGATGACACATGATGGGCTCCTACTCAGAAGTAAATGTGAAGGTTGGGAAGGGCTTTCTGCAGCTTTTCGACTCCCGCCTCGGACACCGGCGCTCCGGCCAGGTCAAGCGATTCCAACTTGGAAAGCCGTTGCAACTGTTTGAGTCCGGCATCGGTAACTTGCGTATGACTCAAGTCCAAGTGCTTGAGGCCGGGCAATTTGCCCAAGCGGTTCAGGCCGGCGTCGCTTACTTGGCTATGGCTCAGATTAAGGGCTTCGAGTTTCGTCAAACCGTCCAGGTGCGCCAGCCCCTCGTCGGTCACGTCGGCGCCCAGCGCCAACGACCGCAAGTTCGACAAGCCATGGATCTTTTCCAGGCCCTTGTCGGTCACGTGGCCCTGGGCCAGGTTGAGATCGCGCAGATCGCGCAAGCCGGCAAGGTGTTGCAAACCGGCGTCGGTCACGTGCGGGCCGCTGATGTGCAGCGACACGAGGTGCTGGAAGCCTTTGACGTGTTCCAGGCCGGCGTCGGTAACCTGCGTGCCGTCGAGCGACAAGGTCTCGAGTTTGGTCAGCTCGGTGAGTTGCTTGATGCCCGCGTCGGTGATCTGCGAGCCGGAAACGATCAGCGTATCGAGCTGCTTCAAGCCTTTCAAATGGGCCAGCCCCTTGTCGCTGATATGGTGGTCCCTCAGCGACAGGGTTTGCAGGCTGGTCAAATCGGCCAACGAAGCGACCCCCGCATCGGTGATTTTTCCGCTGGCGAGCACCAGGTGTTCGAGCTTGGTAAGCGAACCGACGTGCGCCAGTCCGGCGTCGCTGATGTGGCTGCCTTCGATCACGAGCGTCGTGAGCGCGGGCAACTCGACGAGTGCCGCCAGGCCGTCGTCGCTGAGCCGCGCGCCGCGCAGGTCGACGGCTTCGAGTTTGGTAAGACTCGCCAGCGACGAGAGTCCCGCGCCGGTAACCTGGGTGCCATGGATGTGCAGCGCCTCCAAGTCCGACATGCCGGCCAACGGCTTCAAACCGTCGTCGGTGACCCTGGGCGCGTTGAGCACCAAGGTTTGGACGTGCTTCAGTTTCTTGAGTGATGCCAAGCCATCGTCGCTGATCTCGTGGCCCACGAGATCGAGCGATTTGAGCTTGTCGAGTTTTGCCAGGTGTTCGAGTCCCTTGTCGGTGACTTTGGCGCCGACCAGGACCAGCGTTTCCAAGTCCTTCTGGCCGGCGAGCATCTCCAGCGCGGCGTCAGTGACTTGCGGACCACGTAGATCGACGGCCACGACCGGGTTTCCTGGCTGCTGCTTGTCGCGGTGGACGAAGCCGCCGAGTTTCTTGATTTCCGCCTGAAATTCGTCGGCAGTCCCTTGACTCCCTTTTTCCGCTTTGCGTTCGTCAGTCGCCGCCGACAGCCCATGCTGGACCGTCAAGAAAGATAATACCGCCGTCAGGAATACGGTCGCTTTGAATACGGTCGCTCTGAATACGGTGCCGCGAATTCTCATGGGTAGTTCCCCGCTCGAAGTGATGATCTTGATCGACGGTCCCGTCGCGCCGCAGGTCGTTGCCGCCGTCTCGACGTCCGTTATGGAATGTCTCTAGTGCAAAGCATGTGCCAAGTGCCTCGCCGGACAAGAGAACTGCCTCACAGTCGGCCGCTGTGCCGCCACGAACCATCGGTTTGGTCGTTCTTGGGCCAACGGTGGAACGGATGGCGACAACTAGGATGCATTGGTCTGGAACGGCGCTTCTTCTGGTGCCGCAACAGCAAGGTCGACGTAGGCAGGCGTCGGAGAGTTACGCCCATGGCAAAAACTCCTGCGTCTCCACGACCCCCAGAGGAAGCAGCCATCGACGGTCCATTGGAAACCGCGCCGACTGCGCCCGGCGGGGCGGGTCATTGCCGCGCCACACTCCTTCGTTCCCCCGGTGCTGACGGTGCCCTGTGGGCGGTGGTGCGATCGTCGATGGAGCACCAGGAGTTTTTGCCGCGGGCGGTCGCGCGGTTTCACGACCGCCGCCGGAGATGACTTCCCAAGAGCGCGCGGTAACGTCGGCGGCGCGCGGCTGCGCCAAGGAACGTCCGGCACCTTCCCGCCCGCGATGAGTTGGACGGCGCCATGACGGCGCGGGCCCGCCAACCAACACCTGCGTTACTCTTGAACGGCATGCGCGCCGTGTACCCGTCGCCCCACCGCCATGACGAATCCCGGTGACAACTGCCGACTCGTGCCGAGAGCCTAGCCAGCTTCATGACGCTGCATTTCCAGCGAGTTCGTCGGAGCCGGCACGCCCGATGGGAGGATCACCGTCCGCCTTTACAGTTTTTCCACCTGAACTCGCCGTGCCCCGCCCAATGCGTCGGCCGGGTCCAACCGGCCAGGCAGCAAGGCACCCGCGTTCTGGGCCGCGGCGGCCATGCCGACGCGGATGCACTCGAGCGGTTCGCATCCTTCCGATATGGCCCAAGCAATGCCCGCGGCCAGACAATCACCACAGCCGATCGGGTTGATCACCCGCGGTAAAGACAACGGCTGCAACCGCCATTCGCCCTCGCGCGAACTTGCCCACACCGCCCGCTTGCCTTCAGTGACCACCACCCACTCGGCGCCGCGCTCGTTGAGCTCGCGCATCCCGGCCACCAGCGCCTGGTCATCATCCAAGGGCCGACCCAACGTCCGGACCAACTCCTCACGGTTCGGCTTGACCAGAAACGGCCGGCATTCCAACGCGGCGAGCAATTCGGGTCCCCGCGCGTCGAGCACCGCCCGCGAGCGCGTCGTCCGCAACAAATCGCGGTACAACGTCGTCGGAGTTCCTTCCGGCAGTGAGCCGCTGAGCACGACGACGTCGGCGTTGGCGCACTCGTCAGCCCACGCGGCGACGAACTGGCCCAGAAACTCAGTCGCGAGCGGCCGGGCGTTTTCGACCAACTCCGTGACCGTGCCGGTCGCCGACTCCAAGAGCGTGGTGCAAACCCGCGTCGGCTCGGTGTGCCTGATCAACCGCGACCGCACGCCCAGGTTTTCGAACTCGCGCAGAACGCGCTCGGCGACGTCCTGGCCGATCGGGCTGATCAACCGGCATTCGGCGCCGAGCCGGCTCAAGGCGATTCCGACGTTGAAGACTTTGCCCGAGGCGCACCAATGGGCCTCCACGGCCCGGTTGACCTCGCCCAGGCCCAACGAGTCGAAGCGCAGGATCTGCTGCCAGGCGGGTGTGAGTCCGGCCGCGACGATCACAGCATTTCCTCCAGCAAGCGCGTCAACTCCTCGTCGGACACGTCGCGTGGGTTGCCGTTCATGCTGTTGCCTCGCGAGCCGACGACGATTGCCGAAATCTGTTCGCGGCGCACGCCCAATTCCCTCAATCGGCGTGGCACGCCGACGGCGTCGCCCAGTTGTTCGATTTTTTCGATGAACGCGCCCGCCGCCAGCGCGTCGCTGGCCCAGTTTCCGCCCAGTACGGCGCGGGCCAACTCGGCCAGCTCGCGTTGGCGGACGTGGCGATTGACGCGCAGAGCCACGGGCAACATCACGGCGCAGGCCAGTCCGTGGGCGACGCGGGAGTGGACCCCGAGCGCCGCGGCCACACCGTGCGCCAACCCCAGGCCCGAGTTCGCCAAGGCCATGCCCGACAGCAGCGCCGCGTGCGCCATGCACTCCCGCGCCGGCCTCGACGTGCCATCTCGCACCGCCTCGACGATCGCCGGCACCGCGCGGCGCAGACCGTCGACCGCCAGCGCTTGCGGGATGGGCCGCGCGAAGCGGCAGATAGAGCTCTCGATCAGTTGCGTGATCGCGTCCATGCCGGTCCAGGCGGTCGTGGCCGGGGGCACACTGACGCTCAATTCGGGATCGACCAGGACCACCCGCGGAACCATCAGCTCCGAGCGAAGGCTCTTCTTGAAGGGCGGCTCGAACGACGAGATCACCGCGTTCTTCGTGGCTTCGGTGCCCGTCCCGCCGGTCGTCGGCAGGGCCACCAGCGGCAATGGCGCCGCGACGATCGTGAAGCCCCGGCCCACGCCTTCCAGGTAGTCTTTGACCGAATCACCGTCGCGGTTGGTCGCCAGCGCCGCGGCGGCCTTCGCCAGGTCGATCGCCGATCCGCCGCCGACGGCGACGACCACGTCGCCCGGCCCCGCGCGCTGGTCCCGCAGCCGGGCCACCGCGGCATCGACGTCGTCGACCACTGGCTCACGCGAGATCGCCGCCAGCGGAACCACTTCCATGCCCGCCGTCGCGAGCAGGTCGGCAATTTCCGCAAGCGTTCCGTTAGCCGCCAACGTCCCCGAGCCTTCGACGACGAACGCCCGGCGGCCCAGCGCTGCCGCCAGGTTCCCCACCTCGCGCCGGCGCCCCCAACCGAAGACGATCTTCTGGGGAGAGATGAGATCGTATCGCAGCGGTTCAAGTTGATTCAAGTCGGCATCCACCGAACCTCCTCTGATGGTGAATCAACTGCCGTCAGTTGGACCATTTCATCGCGTCAGCCAGTCATCCAACCGGAGACCAGGGATGCGTTGAAAATCTGCCACATTGTGTGTCACCAGCGTCAAGTTTTGTACCAAGGCTGCCGCGGCGATCATCAAGTCGGTTGTTGGAACCGTTATTCCTTTTTGCAGCAGCGTACCTCGCACCTGCCCGAATTTCTCGGCACAGACCGAATCAAAATCAACGACTTGGACCTCCTGAAGCAGGTCGGCAATCAGGCCCAACAGCCGATTCGTCTGCGAGTGTTTGTAAGCTCCGGCATACAACTCGGCCAGGGTGACGGTTGAGATCGCAAGCTGGCCAGTGTATTGGATGAAACGGTGCGCTAACTTCGCCGGACGCCGCATATGGGCCGAACAAGTGTCGGTGTCCAGAAGGAAGTTCATGGTTCCCCCGGATCGAGAATCTGAGAGCGTCGTTCCAGTTTTCGGGCGTGGTGGATTTCATCCATGATTGCATCCCACTCCGTATCGCCAGCCAGCGCTCCTTCTGTGCGAAGAAATCCCTCTCCCGGCTTCCGAGGCGACGGAGGAATTACGCGCACGTGGATTTCGACTTTCTGCCCTTCGGCCACGCCGAGGTCTTCGTCGAGCTCGATGGTCTTACCATGCACCGTGCCGTGCAGTGTTTTGGTCATGTTGGCTTTCTCCTTTTCTACGTCCTCGTTCAGCGTCCATAGTGTCTTCAATGTCGGCATCAGTGGAATCTACTCGCCTGCCTTCGCCGTCGCATCCGGCGGCGCGATCAACTCCAGCTTGATTTCTTTGAACCGCACCTCGGTTGGCCCGCCGGAATGCAATTGGAAGGCGAAAATGCCGCTGCGGGCGCCGTCGGGATCGTCCAGCTCGACGCAGGTCCGGCCGTTGATCGATGTGCGAATGCGGCTGCCGATCGCTTCGATCTCGTACGCGTTCCACTCGCCCGGCTTGACGTGCGCCTCGCCCGAACGGTCCCACAATAGCGCGCGGCCGTGCTCCTCGTAGAGCTTGCCCCACCAGCCCGGCCCGATGTCGGCCTGGTAGCCTTTCACTTCGCCCTCGCCCACCGTTTCACTGCGGAACTGAATGCCGCTGTTTCCCTCGTTTCTTGCCAGTTTCACTTTCAGCGTGAGCCGGAAATCGCCCGCGGCCAGCTCACCGCACAAGAACTCATTATGGTCCAGCCCGGACGTGAGCCCGACAATCTCACCCTCCTCGACCCGCCACAGCTCGGCGCCGCCCTGCCAGCCGCTCAAGTCGCGCCCGTTGAAGAAACCGGCCGCGCTGTCGGCCGTGGCCAAAAGAGGTGTTTGCACCGGGCTGGCCAGGTAGGCGACCAGCGAGCGGACCTCGTGCTCGGTAAACGGCTTGAGCTGGTCGTCAGGCATCATCGACTTGGCGCTCAATTCGCGAACATCGATCTCGCCCTTGGGCACGATCACGGTTTCGTTGGCCGTGGCCAGCGTCACGGCGTCGTCGTCCTCGGAGCGGACGATGCCCGTCAACGTCCGGCCGTCTTCCGTCTGGATTACCGTCGCCTGGTATTCCTTGCCGATCAGGGCACTGGGGTCCAACAGGTTCGAAAGGATGTAATCGAGGTTGGCCCGGTTCGAACCGGTCAGTTCCGGACCGACCTTTCCGCCCGTGCCAAAGAGGGTGTGGCATTGCTGGCAGGTCTTGGCATACAACGCCCGACCCAGCGCAACATCGGGCGCCTCGGCCGCTGGCTTGGCGAATGTCGCCCGGTATTGCCTGATCAGCCGCAGCCGTTCCTCGGGCGTGTCGCGAACAACCCCCCAGACCTCGCTGATGCGTCCGTTCAGTTCGTCGTCCATGAGGTTGCGCAACTGTCGAATGGTCTCGGCCGACAGGTCGCCCGGCGGGAGCCGCTTTTCGGCGATCGCATCCAGCAGCGCCTGGCCGTACTCGACCCGCGCGGCAAGGGTCGCCAGGGCGTCGCGTTTTTCGTCGAGGTTGAAACCAGCGTAGCTTTCCAAGAGCACTCGCGGCGTGCTCGAATCGTCATAGGCCGCCAGGCCGCGCAGCGCCGGCCGTCGCAACGGCGCGTCGGCCAGCAGGCCCTGCAAGATCGGCGGCAGGTCGGGATCGCGGGCCTTGACCAAGGCCATCAGCGCCTCTTCGCGCATCCGCGCGTCGATCGCCGTGTCGCCGAGCACCTGTTCCATCGCCTTGAAGGCGACCGGATCGCCGAACGTCAGCGCCAATGCCGTTGCTTGGGAGCGCAAGGCGTCGTCGTTGGCTGCGTTTAGGCGGTCGTAGATCCGCCGCCAGTCGAAAGGCATCGGTAGTTGCCGTTTCCCTCGAAGCCCCTCGTTGATCTCCTTGAGCAATTCCAATTGCCCGGCAACATCGCCGCGCAGCCCGCCGTCGGAAATACTGCGGCCCAGCCGGTCGACGAGCAGCTTCAACGCCTCCGGCGTGGCGAACGTCGCCAGCCGGCGAACGAGAAAGCGATCGACCAACGGCACACGCGACGTCTCGGCCAGCTCGATCGCCAGCCCTGGATCGTGCTCGACGAGCGGCTCGGCGCCGTACCAGTACATCAACGGAAGATTCTGGTCGTCGGCGTCCTCGGCGTGGGCCAATAGGCCACGGAGGATCTCACTACGCTCGGCGTGCGGCATCCGGTCGAGGGCCGAAGCCAGATAAAGCCTCACGACCGGCGAAGGATCGCCCTGCGCCAGCTCGATCAGCGCGGCGAGAGTGTCAGGCGACGGCAACTTGTCTTCCATCGCAAGTTGAATCGTCCAAGCCCGCACGAGCGGGCTATCGTTGGCCAGTCCAAGCCGCACCCGCGCCTCGGTCAGCCCGCCGGCGACGTGCAGTGCCCAAAGCCCGCGCAGCCGTCGCGTTTCGTCAGCGTGCTCGAAGGCCAGCTTTGCCAGCGCCGCGTGGACTTCTTCGTTTCCCCCACGCTCTTGTAGCAATCGCCGCGCGTGGCGAACGAACCAATCGTTGGGCGCAAGCATCAACTCGACCAGCTCGGCGTCGGTCTTGTTCCGCAGGTCGACCACGGCGTGCTCGGCATTTTCGTAGCTGACCTTGAAGATCCGGCCGTTGGTGCGGTCGTGCCCCTGGGGGTCGTGGTGGTGGCACTGGTTCTTGTCGTACCAATCGATCAGGTACATCTGCCCGTCGGGACCGTACTGCAAGTTGATGATTTGCGACCAGGCGTCGTTGGCCAGCAGGAAATCGGCACCGCGGTTGCCGACGTAACCCGATCCGCGGGGCGCGAGCAGGTCCATATTGAGCCGCGCGCCGTGGATGTTGTTCATGAAAATCTGGCCGCGGTACTCGCGGGGCCAACTGCCGCCGAGGTAGATCATGGCCCCGGCGTGGGCATGTCCGCCTCCGGCCGCGTCGGAGCGATTGTTTCCCGAATGGGGCGAGCCGCCGATCCAGTGCCGGTGGACGGCGATCGTCTGGATGTCGTCGTAGGTGTAGGGGTTGAAGTGCCCGCCGGCCTGCCGCTGAAAACGCCCCGACTGGATGATGTGGAACAGGTGCGGGATCACGCAGGCGGTGCAGAACGCCTGGCCCTGGTCGTTGAAGTCAAGGCCCCAGGGGTTGCTCGTGCCCTGGGCGAAGACCTCGAAACGGTCCTTCAAGGGGTGGTATCGCCAAATGCCCGCGTTGAGCGGCACGCGCTCGCCATCGGGCGTGCCCGGCTTGCCCACGTGCGAATGGGTAAACACTCCGTGGCACCCATAGAGCCAACCGTCGGGACCCCAAATGAAGGAGTTGAGCGTCTCGTGCGTGTCCTCAAAGCCCCAGCCGTCCAGAATCACTCGCGGCTCGCCGTCGGGCACGTCGTCGCCGTCGCAGTCGGGAATGAAGACCAATTCGGGGGCCATGCCGACCCATACGCCACCGAATCCGACCTCCAGTCCGCTCACCAGGTTCAGCTTGTCGGTGAACACTTTTCGGCTGTCGAAATGCCCGTCGCCGTCGGCATCTTCGAAAATCAGGATGCGGTCGCGGGCCTCGTCGTCGGGCACGTGGAAGGGGTACGAATAGGCCTCGGCCACCCAGAGCCGGCCGCGGTCGTCGATGGCCTGGGCGATGGGCTGCACCACGTCCGGCTCGCCCGCGAAGAGAGTCACCCGGAACCCGTCGGGCACCGTCATCGCCTCGGCTGCCGCTTGCGGCTCAAGTCCCGAGTGTTGAAACGTGTCGAGGGCCTGCGCGCCGGGGCGATTCGGGAATTCGAGCTTGGCGTCGTGGAAGCGGAAATCGTCGAAATTGATGTGCCCCCAGCCGCCGCTATGGCGATCGACCAGGCGGATCACGATTTCACGGCCGACTTGCCCCGAAAGATCGACGGCCACCGGCTTGAGCTCCTCGCTCTCGTCGCCCGTCGCGCGAAAGATCACTTGCCCATTGTCTTGGCGCACCAGTTCCACGCAGGTTTCGGCGTGCGGGCCGCCGGCGACGAGGAAGCTGGCGAACGGTTTGGTCACTCGGAAGGGGACGGAGGTCAACGTCCCCTGCGGCGCGTCTCCCTGTCGCTCAAAGGTGCCGACCCAATAGCGTCCGGCGTGCCGGCTGCGCATGTCGGACCGCCTGGCGTGGACCGTGTCGCCATCGACCGGTTGCGCGCCAAAGGCGTCTCCTTCGGCCTTCCAATCGTCGAGGCTAGCCGACTCGAAGTCGAAGTTGAGAGCTTCTCCTTGGGCGTCCACAGGCAAGCTGCCGGCCGATCGATCGGCTGGATCGGCGGCGGCCACTGCCGAAATGAACGATGCCGAGAAAAGCAATGTAGCGATGAACGAAAAGGAGAGTCCTAAATGACCTTGCATGATCATGGGAGGCCAAACATCTGTAGGGAACGCCCTCCGTGGCGTTCCGTATTCCCATGATCGTGCAAGGTCATTTAGAGCGATCGCGGTCCCCCTGGGGAGTGACCGAGAGGTTGTCGAAAATGGCATGGATTCCGATCCTGGTGTCGAGGCCTGTGGGGCAGGTTTCCAACCCGTGGGGCAGGTTTCTAACCTGCCATACAATGGTTGGTCCCTTGAAATCGTGCCCGTCAGAACGAGGAGGTCGCATCCAGCATGACGCGCCGGCATTCGGCTGTCAAATTCCGGGCCCAGATCGTAGGTTAGGCTTTCCAGCCTGACGGGATCACGCCTTTCGAGAGTCTGATCTTGCCCACCCTACAGCTCCCCGGTCGGTTCCCCTCGCAAGGCG
>Ga0307373_10007379_pt1 | contig 17186 bp, 12 predicted proteins | sample OX2MG_FD_202534 | JGI IMG/M metagenome (GOLD analysis project Ga0307373, IMG submission 202534) | Soil microbial communities from Risofladan, Vaasa, Finland - OX-2 | ecosystem: Environmental > Terrestrial > Soil > Coastal area > Acid sulfate soil | place: Finland: Risofladan, Vaasa | collected... | reverse complement strand
GTGTGACCAGTCCCAACTCCTCGAGACTCGCCACCACCCGTGTGGCAACGGGTGCCCCGATTGACTCACGCTCAGCCAGGGCACTGAGGCGAAGGGGCCCGTACTCGTCAATCGTGGCTAGCGCCGAGAGTTGCGACGCTGAAAGCCCGGCGGTGTTACCTTGGCGAAGCGCTCGCGAAAGGCGTACCAGGGCCAGGCGCAGGCGCACGGCGGCCATGGTGTCTTGGTGAAGTTCGCGGTTCATCGCACCACCCCCGACTCGACGGCGGGCTCACCGGGTACGGCCGATGAGGTCGAGGCGGCGTCGCTCGCGTAATCCACCAGAGAGTGCTCACTGTGCACGAAGCGCTTACCGCGCAGTGCCGAAAAAAGCGAGCCAATGAGCGACATGACGATCGCGGTCGTAAAGACGATGATAAGTCCATGGTGGAAGGGCGACTCAAGCAAGCTCGGGAAGAAGTGTTTGCCGGTAAGGGTGAGCCACTGAGAGTGGCCGACGTGGGCCGTTACTTGGGAACCGAGCAGACTCTTCACCGGATTGAATCCGAGGAATGAGGAGAAGAGGCTGCCGACGGCCGGGAGGTTCGCGATGCCGTGCGCCTGGGCGGCCGAGACGCCGTTGGCCGACAGACCGCGATACAAAGAGTGCGGCAGGGTGTTGGTGAGACCCACGATCATCAGGGAAAAGAAGATGCCAATCGAGAGGACCATGCCGGCGTTGAGGAAGGCCGCCTGGATCCCGGCGGCGCTGCCGCGCTGGTCGGCCGGCACCGAGTTCATGATTGCCGTGGAGTTCGGTGCGGAGAACATGCCCCCGCCGACGCCGTTCAAGGAAATCAAGAGCGCGAAGATTCCGTAGTGGAAATTGGTCGGCACGTAGAGCAGACCCACGAAGCTCAGCGCGAAGAGCACGAGACCGCTCGTCGAAAGCAGTCGCGCGCCGTGGCGGTCAGAAAGGTACCCCGAGACTGGACCGGCGATCAAGAAGCCGACGGTGAGGGGCAAGAGGTAAATCCCCGCCCATAAGGGCGTCTCGACGTACTGATAGCCGTGCAGCGGCAGCCAGATTCCCTGAAGCCAGATGATCAACATGAACTGCAGACCCCCTCGCGCGATCGCCGCGAGTAACCCGGCACTCGAACCCGCGAAAAAGGCGCGCACTTTGAAGAGTCGGATATTGAACATCGGTGATTCGACGCGGGTCTCGATGATTATGAACGCGATGAGAAAAATCGCGCCAATGACAAAAGTCGCGACGACTTTTGGTGCGGTCCAGCCCATGGAGTGATGCTGGTAGGGCTGGATGCCGTAGACAATGGCGACCAGCACCGAGGTCAGCCCAATCGCGAAGGTCAGGTTGCCCCACCAGTCGATGCGAGAAGGCGAGCGAACTCCGTTGTCGCGCAAACTGCGATAACTCCAGACGGTGCCAATGACGCCAAAGGGGACCGACACCCAAAAGACGAGGCGCCAGTCGACGATCGAAAGAAGTCCTCCGAGAATCAGGCCGACGAAGGACCCGCCGATGGCGGCCACTTGATTGATGCCCATCGCCAGGCCGCGTTGATTGCTCGGAAAGGCGTCAACGAGAATCGCGCTGGAGTTCGCGAAGAGCATCGCTCCGCCCACGCCCTGGACCAGTCGCCAGAGGACCAGCCACAGGGCACCCGCACTGTTGTGATACGGGTCGAGAGCGAGCAGCACTGAGGCCGTTGAGAAAACTGTGAATCCGATGTTGAAGATGCGAACGCGCCCAAAGATGTCGCCGAGTCGACCCAGTGAGATGACCAGCACCGCCGTGACCAAGAGATAGCCCTGCAGCAGCCACAAGAGGTAGCCAATGTTGCCCGGCGAAAGGGGATTGATGCCGATGCCATTGAAGATGGCGGGTAACGAGATCAAAATGATTGACGAGTTGATGGTCGCCATGAAGACCCCAAGGGTCGTGTTCGTGAGCGCGATCCATTTGTAGCGGTCGGGATGTACGCTTAAGGTAGAGACCATAATACCTCGTCACTCGGGTCATTGCTTGACTGAAAGCAAGTATATCGGTAAGCGGCCACACGTGTCGCGGCCAAGTGGTGTGCTAGCCAGAAAGAAGTGAGTTTGCGTCGAGACCCCGCGCTTCGCTCGTCCTCGCGGCGCGCCATCGATCACCGTGAGTTGCTGCTCGAGGTCCTCGGCGTACAGGGCGGCGAAGCGGGCCAGTTCAGCGTCCTCGGACCCGATCCTTGGCAGGTCCTCTTCAGTTCATCGGGCGAGGGATTCGTCAACTTCCTCGAGGGTCGCCGCGCACTGGTGTCGTGGCGCTCACCGGTGGCGCCTCTGAGCGAAGTCCCGGAGTTGGTGCGGCTCCTCGTAGAGCACGCGACGCAACTAAAGAAGGCACTATTCCTCATCGAGGTCGACGAAGCGACGCGGGCCGCTGGCGCGGACTTGGCGATGACGCCCCTTTGGACGGGGGCTGAGAGCTTCATCGATCTTTCGCAGTGGTCTACTTCGGGAGGGCGGCGACAAAAGATTCGTTGGGCGCTCAACCACGCACAGCGTCTGGGCGTGAGTTGGCGCGAAGCCAGGCCCACCACGTGCGAGGAGGATCGCTTGGCGCTGGCGCGAGTCGAAGAACTTTGGAAGTACGAGCGTGAGGAGCGTCGCACCGACTCCTTCTTGCGCACGTCGTACCTCGAGGTTGCCGAGTGGCGTCGCTACTTCGTTGCTGAAATCAACGCAGAGGCGATCGCTTCGGTGACCTGCACGCCCATCAACGTGAAGGGCTGGTACCTGCAAGACATCGTTCGAGTTCCCAGCGCCCCACGCGGCGCGCTCGAGGGGGCGATGGCGTACGCGCTCGACACGCTTCGTGATGACGGATACGCGCTCGTGTCCAACGGCCCCTTGCCGTTTTGGCGTCCCCACGAACACTGGAGTAACGCGCACCAGCTTGGCCCCTTGGGCAATCGGATCATGAAGATCTTTGACCGCCAGTTCCGTTTTGGCGGTATCAACCAGTTCCGGTCGAAACTCGAGCCCGACTGGACCGAAACGCTCTACGTTCTTCGCTCTCAACGACTCATTACGCCCTGGGTGGCTCGTTCCTTGACGCAGATATTGAACGACCCGCGGCCCGCTCAGTAACAGCGGTCGAACGCGCTCGTCCTCTACGCTGTGGGCCACCATCTTGAGGACGACGCCTAGCCTGGAGGATCGTCGTCCCTCGTAGACGTCATCGAGGAAGTGTGCGAGAGCGTTGACGCGCTGGGCGATGCCGCGCTGGAGAAGGTCCCACTCTTGCACCGCGATGAGACGAGCAATGAGATCAAGTGGAAACGGACGCTCTTCGCCCGCGTGCGCGAACGTCACGCCGCGGTCACGAAAAGTCCTCGACAACTAGTCGGCACGGCGGCGCAGTTCACTGGGCTGGAGAGCGGCGAGTCAGCGAAAAAGAGGAACGCAAAAATCCCTGGGCACGCTCGGCTCAAGGAACTTCTCGTTCCACGCCTGCGAAGAGAGCGACGACGCGGCCTCCACCATCTCCTCACCCTAGACAGTGAATGTTTCTACGTGATTTCCAGAAACCTCTTACGAAACAGTGAATTTGGCGTACGTCGAATCAGGGGGAGTGCGTTGATGTCGCGTCCTCGGTAACCTTCATCTAGATGGAAAAAGACGTGAGAGTTGATCGGCCCGAGCGCCAGAGTGCTGACCGCGCCGTACGATGGGCCATTCTCGTCATCGAGTACGCCATCGTGGCGAGCCTTCTGCTCGTCGCAGGCGTCGTCCTCGCGCGCAGCATTATCGAGTTCTTGAGCCGCTGGCATTCGTTCCCGAATTCAGTAGTGCCGGCGATCGATGGCATCTTGGTCGTCGTGATTTTGCTTGACATCGCCCACACGGTGTACGGCTATCTCGAAACGTCCGTCATTCCCGTGCAGCCGTTTCTCGTTATCGGCATCTTGGCGGGCATCCGAGACATCTTGAGCGCTTCGGCACACCTCACGTTGAGCAGCAACATCAGTCCAAGAGATTTTCATGACACGTTGATCTCCCTCGCTACGGGCGTGGGGGTGGTCGTCGCCCTGTTGCTGGGGCTACTCATCCTTCGATTTAGTGGTGACGATCAAAATCACGCTCATCGCTAATTTCCTGACCATATGATGCCGGAAGCCGAATTTGGGGTGAATCGACGTTCTCGCCTACGGCGCGACTATCTCGTGTGGTGCGACGTGCCTGACGTTGAAAAAGTCGCGGCGGCCGCGACTAGGCGTGATCGCTGAATTCGAGGTTGAACCAGAGCGCTTCGACCGGGACGTCGCCGACGTTCGCGAGACGGTGCGGGCGACTTGAATCAAATGAGATGGAGTCACCCGACACGAGGCGGTACGTGTCGAAACCCACGGTGACCTCCAACGTGCCGCTCAAGATGAAGCCGTATTCGGTGCCAACGTGTCGTATGAGCCGACCCTCCATGGTCGAACTGCCGCCGACGTCGTAGCGAACGAACATGAAGTCAGTCTTTTCACTTCGGGTTGCCGTCAGCGACTCCCACGTGACGCCCGAGTCGAGAACGAGTACGCGACGTTCGTGGGGATGCACGAGAGGTGAGCCGTTGGCGGCGGGCCTTTCCGAGTGAGCCGGCAATTCTTTAGCGAGGGTGCCAAAACTCGACGAGGAGCGCCAGGGATTGTTGGAGGCGTCCGTCGCGCCCTCGGTGCCGTTCGCTCCGAGTTCGTTGACGGTGGCGTCATTGTCGAAGAGCTCGTCGGTAGAGAGATCCAGTGCCGCACAAATGGCGAACAACGTCGCTACCGAAGGCGAAGCTTTCCCCGTTTCGAGTTGGGAGATAAAAGACGCCGACACTTCTAGATCTCGCGCAAACTGGCGCAGCGAAATACCTCGTTGGAGTCGGCGTGTACGGATTCGTGCCCCCACAAGGGCGGGGGCTACGCGCTCGTTGCTGGCGAGGTGTTGACTGAGCGCGGTGATGGGGGCTGCGCTGCGCGCCCTCTTTTCAGTACTCGCCACTGATGATCTTTGTTTGGGGGTGGCGCTATCAGAGGTTGTCATCGCCGCTTATCCCCTTTCCTCGGATCTACTTGCTGCCTGTTCGCACTTATGTCACGCGATATCGATTGAGTGGATATTACCCACTCAAAGAGCCGGTACTACTGAGGGCCTTGAAGTTTCGCGGCCAAGTGCTCCCACTCGCGACTGAAGCGATACGAGTGGCGTGAGGGAGGCTGTGGCGCTTGGACCTCGATCCAACGCACGAGACCCGAACTGCGGTTCTCGAATCCGTGGTCGGCCCCGACGCCCGCCCACAGGACGTCGCCGGGGTGAAAGACCATGAGTTCGCCGTCCACCAAAGCGTGTACCTCGCCTTCGACGAAGACGTACGCCTCTTCAAAGGGGTGGTCGTGAGGGTGGGCAATGGCCGTTGGTTGGTAGTCGACGATGAACATCGTGTGTAATTGGGCACCGACTTGTTGGTCGATCAGCATTTTGACGCCAATGCCGCTATAGGCGAGCAGCGCCGTGGCCATGCTCGGCGAGACCGTCGGCGCGTTGACGTCGGCTCCGCCGGCCAAGCGCTTGAGGTCCATCGAATCGGAGTCGAAGCGTACGGCGTTACGGTTTTGAGGGTCTCGCATGTCGGGTAGTTCGGGCGCCGTCTCGACCAGCACCTCACCCGTAAAGAAGGTGTCTTGGCGTCGTCCGTCGTTGAGTTCGGCGGGCGAAGCCATCTGCAGCCACTTGACGGGTCCGTCGAGCGCACGCAGCGAATAGCTCGTGGCGAGCGGCAGGCACATGCAGTGATCCGATTCGAGAAGCGTGGTTTTGCCGAGTGTGGTGACCGCTAATTTCCCCGAAAAGACGTACAAGCTGACTTCGAAAGAGTGCAGCTGGGTTTCGACGTGGCCGCCGGTGTCGAGGTGACCCACGGAGAGCGTCATGTGCGGTGAGCCCAGTTCGCGCGAGATCAGGATTTGCTGGCGAAAGCCCGTGCTGTGGTCCTCGTAGTTCGCTGGGGTCAGGGCAAGGACGTCATTGATTTCGGTGATTTGGTGCACGGTGGGCTCCTCTAGCTCGCAGTTCACTGGCTACTTGAGGAGCCAGCCACCGTCCACCGCTAGGTTCACGCCGTTCACGCCCGAGTTCTCTAAAAGGAACTCAACACTGTGGACGATCTCTTGCATGGTGACGAGTCGTCCGAGCGGCGTTCGAGCGATGATGTGGCTGTTGTCCTTATTCTCCCAGAAGGGGCTGTCACCGATGATTCCGGGGTGGATGGCGTTGATACGAACCGGCGCGAGTTCCGTGGAGAGACTGTTGACCATGCCAACGACGCCACCGTTGACGGTCGACACCGTGGTCGAACCTGGATACGGACGTTGCATCGCGAGGCCGCCGAAGAGAACGATCGAAGCATCAGGCGTGAATCGTTCGCGCAAAACGTGGATGGCCTCGGCGTAGCCGACCAGTTTGAGGGTGACGAGGCGGATAGCTCGCTCCAAGTTGTAGTCGGCAATCGTGTTGGAGTCACGCTCGATGGCGGGAATCACCAGGTCGGTGACCGACTCAATACTGGCCAGCGCTTCGGCAATGGTGTCGGGCATCGAAAGGTCGACGGCAATGCCGATCGTGCCCAGGCCAATCTCCGAGGCCGCTTTCTGCGCGGACTGCATCGTTCGTCCTGAGAGATAGACCGTAGAGCCCTTCGCCGCGAGCGTCTTCACGATCTCTTTGCCAATGCCTGAGGTGCCGCCCAGCACGACCGCGGTGCGGGCCGCACTTGATGGTGACTTTGTTGACATCGTTCCCCCTCGTTGTCCAGTGGCAATAAACATATCCGAAGTTCTTACTCAAGCGAAAGTCCGTTTTCTGGTTGGCTCCCACGCGGCGTCCGCCCGGAGGTTCACTCGCGAACCGTGGGTTCTCGTCGAAATCTCTTTCTATTGCAGCAATCTTTGGCCCAGCGTGGGATAACGCGAGATAAGAAGTGATCGCGCACCTGGTAGCGCGAGGATTGGAGAGTGTGAAGCAACTGTTGACAATACTGAACACCGTGCTACACTCCCTGGCGATTTGAACCATTTCGCTAGGGGGGGAAATGAATAAACCCATAAGCACGTCCGGCCAGTCTCTGGAACACGGTCGTTCAATCGTCTTTCGTCACGGAATAGTCCTGACCATGGACGACGCTCGGCGCCTCATCAAGGACTGCGACGTTCTCGTGGTGGGCGGCGTGATCAAAGAAATCGGCCCTGGAATCAAAGCACCCGACGACGCGTTGGAGATTGACGCCCGCGGGGGCATCATCATGCCGGGCATGATTGACACGCACCGCCACATGTGGCAAACCGCGATGCGCGCCTACGGCGCGGACTGGACGCTCTCGCAGTATTTCGTTTGGTACTACCTCGAGCACGGGCGCAATTTCCGCCCCCAGGACGTGTACGCGGGCAATCTGCTCTCGGCCATTGAGGCCGTGGACGCCGGGGTGACGACCTCGGTCGACTGGTCGCACGGGCTTCAGACCATCGATCACGCCGACGCGGCGGTCGACGCCCTCGAAACAATACCCGGGCGCTTCGTGCTCGCCTTCGGTAATATCCAGCGCGCGCCGTGGGAATGGACAGCTGATAAGGAATTACGCGATTTCTATGTCCGGCGCTTTGACGGCAAGGGCGACATGCTGGGCTTTCAGATTGCCTTTGACGTCGTGGCGGGACCTGAGTTTCCCGAGCGCGCTGCCTTCGAGGTGGCGCGTGACATGGGGGTCTCGGTCACCTCGCACGCTGGCGTTCTCGGGGCGAACGGCGACGAGAGCGTTCGCCTGATGCACGAGGCCGGCTTCATGACTCCCGACACGGTCCTCGTGCACTGCGCGACGCTCTCGGACGACTCCTACCAGCGCATCGCGGCCTGTGGATGCTCCGGATCGGTGTCGACGGAGAGCGAGCAGAGCGCGGGACAGGGCTACCCCTCCTCGTGGAAGCTGCGCGAATTCGATATCCCGATCTCGCTTTCGCACGACACCTCGGTGTGGTGGAGCGCGGACCTCTTCACCGCCATGCGCACGACGCTCGGCGCGGACCGCTCGCGTCAGCACTCAGAAGCGCACGCGAGGGGCGAGCAGGTCACTCAGCTCGATCTGCGCTCCGAAGAGGTCATCGACTGGGCGACCAGAGGTGGCAGTAAAGCTCTGGGTCTCGACAGCAAGATCGGCAGCATTGAGGTCGGCAAACGGGCGGACATCGTGTTGATCAAGAATGACGACTCGCCGGTCATGTTCCCAATCGTGAATCCCTACGGTCACGTCGCGATGCAAGCGCAACGCGCCGACGTGCACACCGTGTTGGTCGACGGGAACATTCTCAAGCACGAACACCGACTCATCAATATCGATCTGGAAAAGGCGAGGAGCGTCACCGAAGAGACGGTCGCCTATCTCGCTGACACTCTGGGAGAAGTGGCGTGGAACGCTGGGATGCACCCTGACCTGCCGGAGAAGGAACAGATCAGCAACCCGTACCACTACAACAAGTAATTCTCGGCCCCAAGAAGCAAATGCCAAGCGCCGGCCACGAAAGTGGCCGGCGCTTGGCATCAGGGCATCAGGGTGTTCACAAATTGTTAGATGTGGCTTGACACGTACAGTGAACATCACTAGTGTCATCGCGTTGAGCGTGTAACGGCTCCCGAAGGGAGCGGCGCTTGGCACCGGTCGTGCGAAGTGGTGCGTCGGACTCATCAGGGGGGAATCAAATGGGGAGAACAAGGTTACGTTGGATGGTCGGTCTGGCCGCAGGCGCCACGTTGCTGTCAACGGCGATGGCGGGCTTCGGCGTCGCGGCGCAAGCGGCAACGAAGCACAAGGCCAAGGTATTCCATGTGGCGTACATGTCCTACGGTGTCGCGAACAGCTACGACGCACCAATGCTGGCCGCGGCCAAGGCCGTGGCGGGCGCAAACAATGTGAAAGTCACCGTCTTTGACTCACAGACCTCCTACACGACACAGGTGTCCCAACTTCAAGACGTCGTGAATTCCGGTCAGTACCAGGGCGTCATTCTGCAGCCGATTTACGGTGCGGCGCTGATCCCGACGGTAAAGAAGGCCATCAAGAAGGGCATCAAGATCGTCAACATCGACCAGATCCTCGGTACGAAATACACGACTGACCAGATTCAAGTCAAGGGTCTTTATGGAAACGTGGTCTTCTTCCCGTCCAAGATTGGTTCACAGCTGGCGACGCTCGCGCACCAAGCTTGTGCGGGCGCCAACCCTTGCAACATCGGGTTGATCCACAACTATGAGGGCTACGAGCCCGACGCTGCCATTACCGCGGCCTTCAAGGCGCAACTTGCGAAGAACGCGAGCGACACTATCGTGGCCGAAGCCGACGGCCTCTATCAGGCCTCGGTTGGGCTCACCGTGTCCCAGGACATGTTGACGGCTCACTCGAATATGAACGTGATCGTTGGTTCGGACCAGGACTGTGAGGGTGCCCAGGCGGCCTTGACCGCGGCGAAGAACACCACGGTGAAGTTGGTTTGCTACGGGGGCAGCGCGACAGGCGTTTCCCAGCTGGAGTCAGGCACGGGGCCGTGGTTTGCTACGGTGCTCCAGATGCCAGCGACGGAAGGTCAACTCGGAATGAGCATGCTCATCAAGGCACTCAAGACCAAAAAGAAGCAGGGTTCGAAGAACCCGGTGGCGGGTCTGCCGAACAATGGCATCATGACACCGGCCAACGCGAAGCAGTTCGTCAAGGCTGGTTTCAACGGTGAGTGGCCAGGCTGATCGCGTCGTAGCAAGCAACTCACGACTCCGCCTACTGAGAGTTTGGTCCTAACTACCCATGCCTGTACGGATGAATGAGGTGCCACCCCCGCGCGTTGCGGACATCCCCGGCGACGATCTAGTCGTCGCCGGGGTGTCCAAGCGCTTTGGTGGGATCCCCGCTCTCAGCGACGTGTCATTGACCATCGAGGCGGGCAAGGTCCACGCGTTAATCGGTGAGAACGGCGCCGGGAAATCAACGCTCGGCAAGATCATTTCCGGGGTGATTGAGCCCGACGAAGGTTCGCTCAGCCTTGGGGGGCGTCCCTTAGTGTTGCGCTCACCTCGCGAAGGCATCGCGCACGGCATCGTCACCATCGCTCAAGAGCTCGCGATCGTCCCGGGATTGACGGTCGCGGAGAACGTGTACCTCGGCTCTCAGATCGCGAGGGCGGGCTTCGTTCGACGGCGCGAGGCGCGACGACGCTTCACTGAACTGGCGCGCCACGTGGGCTTTGACCTCTCTCCAGACGTGCGAGCCGGTACGTTGTCAATTGCCGACCAACAAAAGGTCGAAATCATGCGCGCGCTTTCGCGCAACGCGTCGATTGTCGTGATGGATGAGCCGTCGGCGGCCCTTTCAGGCAATGAGATCGCGGCGCTGCACGAAATCATTCGCTCGCTCGCCCGTCGTGGCAGCGCGGTCGTTCTCATCTCGCACTTTCTTTCTGAGGTTCTTTCGTTGTCAGACACGATCACCACGCTTCGAGACGGCCGGCTCATCCGGACGGTCGACGCCGCGGGCGCCTCGGAGGAGACGTTGATTGAAGGAATGCTCGGCCGATCGCTGTCATCGGCATTTCCGGAGAAATCACCCGTTGAAGAGTCGTCGCCGTTGGTCCTCGAGGTCGAGCGCCTCTGCGCGCCGGGGGTGAAGGACTGTTCGTTCGTCCTTCGCCGGGGAGAAATCTTGGGCATTGCCGGATTGGTCGGTGCGGGAAGATCTGAACTCGCGAGAGCTATTTTCCGCGACGCCCGAGTGGCGTCGGGCAACGTTCGCCTCGACGGCGTCGAACTCACCGGCCGTAGCCCGCACCGATCAATCGGACGAGGTCTTGTTTTCATACCCGAGTCGCGCAAGCAGATGGGTTTGTTGATGGGGCGTTCGGTGCGCGAGAATATTTCGCTCGCCCGACTGAATTTGGTGAGCCACTTGGGATGGATCGCGCCGCTTCGCGAACGACAAATGGTCGCCGAGATGATGGATAAGACGACAGTGCGGGCCGCCACTATGAAGATGCCGGCGATGATGCTCTCGGGCGGCAATCAGCAAAAACTGCTCTTCGCGCGTTCGATGATGTGCACGCCCTCGGTGTTGATTGCCGATGAGCCAACCCGTGGGGTCGACGTGGGGTCCAAGCGCGCTATTTATGACCTCTTAGTGCAAATGGCCAAGGACGGCACCTCAATCATCTTGATCTCGTCGGAGCTTGAAGAGGTACTCGGACTCGCCCACCGAACGCTGGTGATGCGTCACGGACGCTTCAGCGCCGAACTCAAGGGTCCTGAGATGAACGAACAAGCAGTGCTCGCGGCCGCCTTCGCCGAGACCAACGCCACCTGAGGAGAACAGATGACCAACCAGGCCCCTGAACGAGTCGACCCCGTGGAAGAGCACGACCTCGAGTCTTCGAGTCTGCGTTCGAATGCCACGAGATTTCTCTCTTCGTGGCGCACCGCCGGAATTGCCGTTCCTTTCTTGATTCTCTTCGTGACGCTTTCTATATCGAGTGGGCCTTTCCTCCACACGACCAATCTCATCAACATCCTCGACCAGCAGGCCGCGACCCTTTGCATTGCCGCGGCCGGGACCTTGGTTCTCGTGGCCGGTGGTATTGACCTCTCCGTCGGGGCGACCTACGGCCTCGCCACCGTCGTCGCTGGCGAAATCGCCGCTCATCACTCGCCCGTTCTCGCCATCGCGGCCGCCATCGGGACCGGTTTACTCGTCGGACTGATCAACGGACTCATCGTCACGGTGTTCAAGATCAACGCACTAATCACGACGCTGGCGATGTCCTTTGTCATTGGCGGGTTGGCGCTGAAAGTCTCCGGTGGAAATCTGATCGTGCTGTCGGCCAATTCGGGCTTCTTCAAGTTCGCCAACGCTTCGTTTTTCACGGTGCCGAGCGCGGTGTGGATGACGTTATTGGTCGTCATCGTGCTGGCTCTTTTGCTGTCGAGGACTGTCTACGGGCGCTACATGGTGGCGGCCGGAGGAAACGCCGAGGCCGCGCGCCTCGCGGGTGTTCGTGTCAACGCCATTCGCGTACTGACTTTCACGCTGAGTGGCGGGGCCGCCGGACTTGGTGGGGTCATTGACATCTCTCGACTGTTGAGCGCCCAAGCGGCCAGTGGCGGCAGCGCCCTTTCCTTCACGGTGCTAGCGGGGATTGTGGTCGGAGGAACGTCTATCGCCGGAGGCGAGGGGTCGGTCTGGCGCACCGGTATCGGCGTGCTCTTCATTGCGTTGATTGGCAACGGCTTTAACCTGCTGGGCGTTGCCGTGCTCTATCAGCAGATCGTCTTGGGTCTGATCTTGCTCCTCGCGGTGGGTCTCGATTCATGGGCCCGCTCGCGGCGTCGTTAGGGTCTGAAGGCCGAAAGTAGAACCAGGAGAAGTCATGGGAATTCACACACACGGAAGCAACACGGTCGACTGGGAGAGCCGCGTTGACGTGGCGCGCCTGCGCGAGGAAAGGCTGGCGAAACTGCAGGCTGAGTTGGAGCGCTCGGACCTGGGTGCCCTGTTGACGTTCGACTTCCACAACATTCGTTACATGACTGGTACGCACATCGGCACCTGGGCCATGGACAAGTTGATTCGCTTCGCGTTGCTGCCGCGTGGCGGCAAGCCCATCGTGTGGGACTTCGGTTCGGCCGCCCGTCACCATCAGCTCTACAACCCCTGGTTGAGTGGCGTGGAGATGAACGAGAAGGGCGAGAGCGTCCCTTACGAGGGCGCACGCGCGGGAATCTCGACGTTGCGCGGTGCGATTCCCCCTGGTGCGGACCGCGCTGGTTCGGTGGCGTTGAAGATAAAAGAGGTGCTCCACCAATACGGCCTGGAGAACGAGCCGGTCGGCGTGGACGTCGTAGAGATGCCGATTCTGAGCGCCTTCGCCAAGGAGGGCATCACGCTGGTCGACGGCCAGCAGGTCTTTCTCGAGGCTCGTCGGATCAAGACCAAGGACGAGATCTCGCTCTTGACCCATGCCGCCTCGATGGTCGACGCCGCCTACGAAGAGCTCTACTCGTTCCTGCGCCCAGGCGTGAAGGAGAACGAGTGCGTCGGCGTGGTCAATAAGACGCTTTACGACCTGGGATCAGAGCACGTCGAGGGCGTCAACGCCATCTCGGGCGAGCGCTGCTCGCCGCACCCCCACGTCTACAGTGACCGTCTCATTCGCCCGGGTGACCCGGCGTTCTTCGACATCCTGCACAGCTACAACGGCTATCGCACGTGCTACTACCGGACCTTCGCGGTCGGCAGCGCCTCGGTGGCGCAACGCGACGCCTACACCAAGTGTCGCGAACTGATCGACACGGCCATCGCGATGGTAAAACCAGGGGTCACGACCGCAGACATCGTTTCGATTTGGCCTCGGGCCGAGGAGTTTGGCTTCGCGAACGAAGAGGCGGCCTTTGGCTTGCAGTACGGACACGGCATCGGGCTCTCAATTTGGGAGCGCCCCATCTTTAGCCGCATGATCTCCCTCGATCATCCCGAGCTACTCGAAGAGGGGATGGTCTTCGCATTAGAGACCTACTGGCCCGCGAAGGATGGCTGGTCGGCCGCGCGCATCGAAGAAGAGCTCGTCGTCACGGCGACCGGTTGCGAGGTCATCACCAAATTCCCGGCCGAAGAACTCTTGGTGGCGGGGAAGCGTTACTACGCCGCCGGTGGGATGCTGAGCGAGCTTCGCGAGTCCCAGTCGAACCTCAATACGGCAGCGGGCCAAGCCACGTCGGCGTAGTCACGCCGAAAGAGCTTCGTCGACCGTCAACTCAGCGGCGGGGTCCGCCTCTAATCGTTCGTCGGGTATTGGCTCGCTACTTCGAACAGAAAATCCATAAGTTCCATTGAGAATTCGTTGCTGGGCTCGTTCAATCGCGCTCAGTCGTTCGCGAAGACCTTCAGTTATTGCGGCCTCTTCTTGCTCGGAGACCAGAGGTGGGGCCGAGTCGCTCATGTCACCTTGCTCGTTGGCGCTCGAGCGCTCGTCTTGCGCGTCGACATGCTCATGGTCGAGCAACTGGTGAATACGTCGGAGTTCTACTTGAAGGAGTTCGTTCGCTCGGCTGACTTCCATGAAGTGGCTCCATTCGTTCTATGTTGCTATTTCAGGGTAGTCATTGGTCTGAAAAACGGTCCGCGCAGGCGTTCCACTCTAAAAATTTGCAACCTCTCTGGATTACGAGCTTCGACTTTGACTGACTTTCGTGAGTGAGCCAACTTTCGAAGAACTCTGGACCGGAGGCAAGATAAGTGACGGAGAAATTCGAGGCGGCGCTGCTGCACCCCAATCGGCACCCCCAACGGAATTCGAACCCGTACCGCCGCCTTGAAAGGGTGGTGGACATATCTGGGATCCTGACAGACAATCACTGATCAGCGTGTGTTTTGAGTGTCGCTCGGAGACCTCATTCGACCGTTTGGGCGCTCCAGGGCGACTACAAGACTGCCGCGCGAAACGACGGACCGCAGAAGGTCGCCGCAATTGTTGGTTGACCGACCTTTGGGAGGTATGTCCATGACTACTTCGCCGGTTCGTAGGCTTGTAATCATGGAATCTTCGCGCTCCTCAGACCTGGGACCGGAGTCACGACCTGTCGCAATTCCTGATGACTTCGCAACTGCGAGCGGCGATACGGCGTCGGGAGTGATTCGTCTTCCCAATCGAATTCGTTGGTCGGCTCCCGATTTAGCCTTTGACATGGACATCGCGGCCGATCGTCATCGCGTGTATGAACTGGTACTCGTTGATGGAAACGAGGAAGACGTACGACATTTTGTCAGATTCGATGAATTGATTTCGATCTGGGGTGATATTTTCCTTCCTGCGTACGTCCGTAAGGCCTGGCAGGAGTGGTTTGCCGCACACCATATTGATGTGCCATCTTGCTAAGTCCTCTGCAAGAACAGATTCTGACAATTATTGGACGGGCACTTGAAGGCTCCGACTTTGCATTGGCCGGAGGTGCCGCAATCATTAGTCAAGGTTTGGTCGATCGGAGAACGCGAGATCTCGACTTCTTTGGATCGTCGAGTCTGCAGTTGGCCGAGAAGCTTCCGATCATCATTGAAGCGCTAATCGGTTTGGGATTAGAGGTGAGGATCGATCGTCAGACCGAACGTTTTGCGCGACTAGAAGTTAAAGGTTTCGGGGAGGAAACGGAAGTTGATTTTGGAATCGACTTTCGTCTGTTTCCACCTCATGATGGGGCAAACTTTTCGGTGCTATCTATCAAGGAGCTCGCGGTCGACAAGGTTCTCGCGATATTCGGTCGCGCGGAGCCCAGGGATTTCATCGACCTAGCGGCTCTTTCTCAAATCTTTGAGATCAAGGATCTGTTTGGCGAAGCCGTTCGCAAAGATCAGGGGTTTGATCTGAAGATATTTGCCGAAATGACGAATCGCCTAGACATTCTCCCACGTCGAGAATTTCCGATCAGTGACGCTGAATTCGATGAGCTGAAGTTGACTGTTGAGTCATGGCGTGAGATTGCCAAAGAGAAGATTCGAAATCGCGACCGAGGGATAGAGCGTTGAAGCGATAAAAATTATCATCCGTTCGGTGCTTATCTCGCTTTGCTTTAACTATTACTCGAAGTGCAATATCCGGGAATCTATGATTTGATCGAAGAATTCCGATTTGAACGCCGACGAGTCTTATTACGAGATGCAGTGGATTTCAGTCGTCATCAACTCCACCGGGACAAGCGCGGTCGTTCGCTCGAAAACGTGGATTTGGCCTCTTCCAGTGATAGTGATGCGTTGCGGTTCGATGAGCGACTGCTGACCATCGATGAGGTGCCTGCCGCCTCCGCAACGATTCCAAATGAGTTCGTGGTACGCGTGTCGATGAGGTCGACGGGATCCGCAATCGCTTTCGTCGCTGTATACCTGGTGGGCCCGCGAGAAGGACCTAGAGCGAGATGTCGGGAGACGCGAAGGAGTCCATCGGAGGATCCGTCGGCGAGGCGACGGATCGCGAGATACGAATACTCACAATCCTGGGGTCCCTGACGGCTGGTCACGCTCACGCGACGAAAAAGGACATTTGCTGAACTACGACTTTCCTCATGCGCCGGCATCTTCATCAGTTTTCACGCGACAATCACGACATCCTCTGAATCAGCAAAGGAATAATGGTTTGATCAGGTTAATCGTGTAACTTGTGCTTACTGCTAATGCCACGGGACTATCGGGGTGAAATCGTGGCGCAGATGCTTTGAAATCACCATGGATCTGTCGCGACATCGTGAACACCACCCGAGATCGCTGGCGTCACGACTTTGCCCAAAACCGGATTCCGCTTGCGAACGAAGGTCTCCAGCGGCCCCTCCAGAGCGCACGTGGGCGTTCTACGGGCGCTAAAGATGCTGGTTTCTCGTCAATATGAGGCTTTTCTGGTTGCCACGCGTTGAGGAGAAATTATCCTTCACCAGGAATTATTTCGCACCCCCAACGGGATTCGAACCCGTGCCGCCACCTTGAAAGGGTGGTGTCCTGCGGAACCAAAAGGAGGAAAAGGACTGATCACGGGGTGTTTCTAGCGACCAGTCGTTTGCTCTTTTTGGTCGTGGGCACTCCACGGGCACTAAGGACACGATGTCTTCGGCTTAATGAGCCAGCCAACGGGACGGCCGTGTCCTACGCCTTTGGGGGTAGTGCTTCTGATAAGTGACCGGCAACGTTTTGGGTGAGGTCAATGGTAAGGAGTCCAGGCTCGGCGATCTTCCGGGCGAGCGCGTTAGGCCCGGAGACAAAGACTCCTCGCATGGTGAACGGTTTGGCGAACCATCCCCACTCAGCGTCTGTGAAGCAGACGGCGCTCGACACCGGAACTGAATCCCCACCGAGTGCTTTGATTACGGCCTTGACTTGCCAGCCCAACCCGTCGAGGACCTTCGAGCGGTCGCGCCCGCCGACGTAGAGGCGCAGGTCAACTTTGAAGAAGCCGCCGACATCGCGTTGTTGGACGAGGCCAGAGTAGTTCTTGGCGTCAACAACCCAGACGCCCGAGGAAGCCACAACGATATGGTCGATGTTCCCTCTTGTTCCCGGGACTTTCCTGTCGTGTAGCAGCACGGCGCGATCGCCAAGATTTTCTTGAAGG
>Ga0307373_10007376_pt1 | contig 17190 bp, 18 predicted proteins | sample OX2MG_FD_202534 | JGI IMG/M metagenome (GOLD analysis project Ga0307373, IMG submission 202534) | Soil microbial communities from Risofladan, Vaasa, Finland - OX-2 | ecosystem: Environmental > Terrestrial > Soil > Coastal area > Acid sulfate soil | place: Finland: Risofladan, Vaasa | collected... | reverse complement strand
CTCTCCGAGGTCATCGTGCAGAAGTCGATTCGCGAGGGCTTTGGGCTTGTGGTCTCCGAGTCGCTGTGGAAGGGCACACCTGTGGTCGCCGGTCGCGCCGGTGGCATACCCATGCAGATGCCGGAGGCTCAACGCCCTATTCGCCTTTGTACAGGAGCTGCAGGCTGGGCGGGCCGTCGAGGCCCTGGCCCAGTTCATCCCCCACCAGGTAAAGGTGCTGCGTGGAGAGAAACCTACTGTGGTCACGGCTGATGAGCTCGTTCCTGGCGATGTCGTGATCGTCGAAGAGGGCGACCGCATCGCGGCGGACATGCGCTTGCTCACAGGCGCGGTCGAGGTCGATCTCTCCACCCTCACCGGCGAGTCCGCCCCGGCGCTACGCTCAGCCGAGTTGGTGGACGTAGGTGTCCCGCGGATCGCCGCGCAAAATCTGCTCTTCAGCGGCACCAGCTGTACCGGGGGAGAGACTCGAGGTGTCGTCGTCGCCACGGCGATGCACACCGAGCTGGGGCGCATTGCCGCGCTCTCTGAGCGGGTCAAGGAGGAGCCGAGCCCGCTCGAGAGACAGGTGCGCCGGGTCGCGTGGCTGATCGCCGGTTTCGCACTCAGCGCCCCGCTAACCGCCGCGACCTCCCGATCACCAGTCGGTGTAACCGCGCGGGAGGGCGGCGGACACCCGAACCCCGACGACATCCTGCGTGGTCGGTTTGCGGCAGGCGAATGCTGCACATTACGGCAGGTGTATCGAACTCTCATTACGACAGCGTGCGCCGCACCCTGCCCCGCCGCGTGTCAACGCAGCTGGCGCAGCGACCGGCGCTCGAACAGGACCTTGGCGCGGTGCCACCTTCTAGCGGGTCGCCGGAATCGCAGCCGGCCGCGCGCGGACCGGTAGAAGTCCCCCTTTGCTCTCGCGGCCCGCCCGGATCCCAACTCCAGGTAGTAGTCGAGTGACCCGTCGAACTCGCGGCGCGGGCGGTACCCAGCCGCCGTGGTGGCGATGTTGTCGGCAACCACCGCCGCCTCTGCCTGCGCCAGCACGCCTGCCTTCGGTAGCTTCGCCCCACCGGCGAGCTCGATCTCGGTGACATCGCCGATCGCGTACACGTTGGAGTGGACGCTGAGGCTGAACGGCGCAGCCCGGATCCAGCCATTCGGCCCGGCTAACGGAGAGACCGCGATGAAGCCCGGAGCGCGGTGTGGGGGAATGGCGATCAGGAGGTCAAACGGCTCGCTCCCGTCGCTGAACCGCGCCTCACGCGCGGCGGGATCGACCGACTCAAGGAGGCGGTCTGCCTGGAAGCCGATGCCGCGGCGCTCCAGCGTTGCGGCGACGCGGTCGCCGACCTCGTGATCGGCCGCCGGGATCGGCCGCGGCTCGGCGGTGGCTACGTCGACCTTGGCGGGCACGTCGCGCTTGCGCAGGAAGTCGTTGATCAGGAAGGCCGCCTCGTATGGGGCCGCAAGGGACCGGTAGGGGGCCGCCACGACCGCGATCAGCACCCGGCCGCCGCCGAAGGTGACAAGGGCGTCGCGTAGGCGCTCGGCGTCGGGGAGCGTGTAGAAGCCGTGCGCCGCCTCAGCAAGCCCGTCCACCGACTCCGGGGTGAGGGTTGCCCCGGGGGCTAGGACCAGCTGGTCGTAGGGGATCTTGCCCGAGATTGTTGAGATCGCACCCCGGTCGAGGTCGATCCCAGTCACCTCGGCCTGGGTAAACCGGATGCCCCGCCGCACAAGTTGCTCCAAGGGCCGCGATACGTTCCCGGCCCGGCGCCTGCGAACGGTCACCCAGGGAAAGGATGGGGGAAAGTCATGGTTGGTCTTGCGGTCGACGAGGCAAATATCGAGCTTGTCGTGGTGCCTGGCGAGACGGCGGGCGCAGGCGAGGCCACCCAGACCACCTCCCACGATCACCACCTTTGTCTTGCCAGCAGCCATCACCTTGGGCACAACACCAACCTCCGAACGATCACGTTACGCACAGAGCGGACTTCCGCCACCGTATACTCCGGCCACCCGGCTGGACAACCGTGCTCAGCCCGGACCGCCCTCCGTGGTATCTACTGAGCTCGCTCGATGGCTGACGCCGATGGCGGCGGCGCGAGCCTCGCGTCTCCGCGCCGGGAGCTGGCCGACTGGAGGACGCTGACCGACATCGAAGGCCAGAGCAGAGCGCACACCGGCGGCGCGAAATCTCCACCCAAGCTGCCGCTTACGCCGAGCGCGTCTGCGCCTCGGCGTCGGGATCGAGGACTACGTGGGTGACCGGCAGGTGGGTCTCTTGCCGCGCACGCTCGAGAACACCGTGCTCAATCGGGGGAGAGAGATCAGGCGGGAGAGTGGCGATGATGATCTCATCCGCCGCGAAGACCCGCAGCGCATCCTCCAAGGCCACGTTGGGGTCGGAGTCCCCCACCTGGCCGCGGGCGCGCAGCCCAGCCTCCTTAAATGCGCGCAGAGAGAGCTCCAGTCGCAGGCGCGCCTCCTCCATCGCCGCGTCGACGGCGGAGGCCCAATGCGCGGCACGCGAGCCCGTAACGGAGGGGGTGACGAGGAGGATCTGGCTCCGGCCCTCCCGAGAGCGGTTCTTGATCGCAGCACAGGAGCGCGCGTCGACGGTTTGGCTGCAGAGCACCAGCATCCGGTGCTCGCCGTCTCGACCGCGTGAGACCTCGGTTTGATTAGCCAGGGTCCCGCGGGAGCTTCGCCAGGCGAGTGCGGACACGAAACCGAGCGCCGCCACGGCCCAGATCACACCCACCTCAGGTCTCGTGATCAGGGTGACCGCGACCACCGAGGCAGCCCAGATCCCAATCACCACGGCCCAGCGGAAGACATCGCTCTCCGATCTCAGTGGGTTGTGCAAGTCCGCTCCTTTCCGCAGTCTCTGGGCGCGATTATTGGAGGCTCTTTACCGCCGAGATCTCGAGCGCGATCTTCACCTTGTTGCCGAGGAGCGCTCCGCCTGTATCGAGCACCTGATTCCAAGTGAGGCCGAAGTCTCTGCGGTCTAGCTCTCCGCGTAGCTCGAGCTCGATCCGCTCATCGTCGCCTGCCTCGCGTCTTTTGCCGGCGAGCTGCGCATCGAGCTCGAGCTCGCGGGTGACGCTGCGCATTGTTAAGTCGCCGCAGATACGGAACCGCCCGCCGTCAAGGTAGTCGATCCGGGTTGAGTTGAAGCTGATCTCCGGATAGTGCTCGACGTCGAAGAAGTCGGACGAGCTCCGCAGGTGCTCGTCGCGCACGAGCTCGTTCGTGTCGATCGAGGCGGCCGTAACCACTCCCATCGCCCGCGGGACGCCCGACCCTACCTCCAGCGTCCCATCGAAGTTGCGGAAGCGACCATTCATCCGGGTGAACACCATGTGCTTCACGGCGAACGCGACTTTCGAGCGCGAGGCGTCAACTGACCATTTGCCTGCGGGCACGACAGTCTCAGCGCCGCTGGTCGCATCCACCAAGCTCATCCAAGGACTCCTTGATCGGGGAACGATGCTCAAGGGTAAATTAGCCTTTGCGCCGCGTCGATACATCGGTAGACGGCTCCATCGTTACTCAGTGATTCTCCGCACGACGGACGCCTGCAGCCGCGTTTAACCACCGGTCTGCTCGTTGCGGAGGGCTGGAAGGGCCGGAAGTTCACAACCGGATGACGGTAGGCAGCTCGTGCGTCGCGGCCGAAAGTGCCCCAAGCGCGCGTAGGACCTCCACCGAACGCGGGCGATCGGATGCGCGTCTCCGTCAAGGACGATCACCAGTTCGCGTTGGGGCGGCCTGCGAACAAGGAGCGGGCCCCCGCAATCGTTCCCCCGCCCACCTCGGTGCCCACCACAGCAAACGACGCGGCAACCCACGGCGGCCCAAACCCCCCGAGCCCACGACCTCGAGGACTGTCGAAGATCCTTCGACCTCTTGAGAGCTTGCAAGTGATGGGCCGTCGTGGTGGTTGGGCATGCGGCCACGCCAAGCCTCCGCGCCCAAGGGCCGGTAACCGTGTACGCCAGCTGGAACGATGCGATGCAGGTGGCGAGCGAATAGATGCTCGCGGGGGCCTTCGGCGCGCCAGCCACTGCCCGTGGCCACGGGCAGTGGCTTCAAGATGACGACGCCCAGGCCTGAGCCTACGTGGCCGTGCAGGTTCTCAAGGGCGGCGGGGGCTACTCGGCACCGTGCATATGATCAATGGGAGATGGACTTCGAGCACTCCCCTCGCACCCAGGAGCTCCTGGCGCGCCTGAGCGCCTTCCAAGAGCAGGAGATCGAGTCGCGCGAGGAGGCCTACCTCCGCGAGCTGGCGGCGAGCGCTGACCCGTGGGTCGTCTCGCCGCTGATCGAGGAGCTGAAGGCAAAGGCCAGGGCGGAGGGTCTGTGGAACCTGTTCCTGCCCGATGAGGAGCACGGCGCCGGTCTGTCCAACGTCGAGTACGCGCCGCTGGCGGAGCGGATGGGCCGCTCGCTGATCACCGCCGAGGTCTGCAACTGCAATGCGCCGGACACCGGCAATATGGAGGTGCTGTTGCACTTCGGCTCAGAGGAGCAGCGCGAGCGCTGGCTTGCCCCGCTGCTTAACGGAAGCATCCGCTCCGCCTTTTGCATGACCGAGCCAGACGTGGCCTCTTCAGACGCGACGAACATGCAGGCCACCGCCGTGCTTAAAGGCGATGAGGTCGTCCTCAACGGACTGAAGTGGTGGAGCACCGGCGTCGGACATCCCAACTGCAAGGCGCTCATCTTCATGGGCCTCACCGACCCTGATGCAGACCGCTACCACCAGCACTCGATGGTGCTCGTGCCGCTGGAAACGCCCGGCGTGAAAGTCGAGCGGATGCTGGAGACGATGGGGTTCCTCGACGCGCCCGGGGGGCATGGCGAGGTGTCCTTCACCGATGTGCGGCTGCCTGCCAGCGCGATCATTGGCGGGCCGGGCCGGGCGTTCACGATCGCCCAGGACCGTCTTGGACCCGGGCGCATTCACCACTGCATGCGCCTCATCGGTTTGGCCGAGCTGGCGCTGGAGCTGGCCTGCCGTCGTGCCACCGAGCGGGTTGCGTTCGGCAAGCCGCTGGCGAACCTCGGCGGCAACCGCGAGCGAATCGCCGACGCGCGCATCTCAATCGACCAGGCGCGACTCCACGTCTTGCACGCGGCGTGGCTGGTGGACAATCAGGCGCCCGAGGCTATCGGCGCCGTCTCACAGATCAAGGTCGCGGTGCCGAACATGACCCAGCGGGTGGTAGACATGGCGATTCAGCTGCACGGCGGCGCGGGCCTCAGCAACGATCTACCGCTCGCTGGCGCTTGGACCGCCGCTCGCGCCCTGCGGCTGGCAGACGGCCCCGACGAGGTGCACCGCGGCGTCATCGCACGCCTGGAGCTCGCGCGCTACGGCAAAGGGAAGTGGTCCCCCTCAACTCCGTCGTCGGCTGGGACACGAACCTGATCTCGTGATGGCTGGCGATGGGGGGCTGCAACCGCCCGCGGGCCGACGGCCGGCGTCTGCAAAGAGAGCGTGGCGCATCCGTAGATTTCCCGGATTGCAGCCCCTCCTTCAAAGCGTACGGTTTCTGGAGTGGCCGACCATCTGACGCCGCTGGACGCGGTATTTCTGGAACTCGAAGATGGCGACGCGTATTCCCACATGCACATCGGCTGCGCCCTGGGTGCGCCTCTGCGCCAGGTACTCCCGCTGGTGCCGATCTTCACCGGCCACAGCGTCGGCGTTGCCGCGGTCAGCTATGACGGCGAGGTCACCTTCAGGCTCAACGCCGACCACGCCGGGGTCCCGGACCTCGAAGTGCTCGAACACGGGATCGAGGAGTCCCTCGTCAAGCTGCGGCGAGCGGCCCGGGCCACACGAGGTCAGTGCAGCGGGCAGACCCCGCCGCTGTTGGAGCTTCGGGTTGGGTCGCCGTGAGCCCGATCGAGGTCAAGACAGTGATGCTCCATGGCCGCTCGGTGACCTACGCCGAGGCCGGCGAGGGGCCGGTCCTGCTGTTGATCCACGGGATGGGGGGCAGCTTTGAGAACTGGCAGGCGGTCATCGAGCCGCTGGCCCTGGGCCACACTGTTATCGCCCCTGACCTTCCCGGCCACGGCGAGTCGGCGCCAGGCGGCGGGGACTACTCCCTCGGGGCGCTTGCCGCGGGCCTTCGCGATCTGCTGCTCGCGCTCGACCACGAGCGCGCCACGCTCGTCGGGCACTCGCTCGGCGGCGGCATCGCGATGCAGCTCACCTACCAGTTCCCAGAGATGGTCGAGCGCTTGGTGTTGGTCTCCAGCGGCGGCCTTGGCCCCGAGGTCAGCCCGATCCTGCGCTCCCCGGCGCTCCCCGGCGCTGATCTCGTTCATCGCGGCGACCGCAGCTTCACTGGAGCCCGCGCCACGATGCGCGCGAGACTCTGCGCCAGACGGTCGCCGCGCGGGGAGGCGTTTGACCGATGCCCCCTCCCGTGAATTCCGCCACCGCCCCCGCTGCGCCGGCGATCGAACAAGCCCTCGGACTTTTCGAGCCGGCCCGCCGGCCGGCGGAGTTGCACGTCAAGGACGGCTACCTCGATTTGATCGGCGAGCAGGACCCCACCGGACCCCATCCCGGCCAACGGCTGATGCTCAGCAGGGCGCTGCCGCGGATCTACGAGCGGCTGTGGCGCCCGTTGGGCGGTCGCCTACTGATGGGAGTCAGGGGTCCAGGGACAGAAGGTGAGCACCGCATCGCGCTGGACATGCTCGCCCTTTCGCGCGGCGATCGGGTCCTCGACGTCGCCTGCGGGCCGGGAAACTTCACCCGGGACTTCGCCCGTGCCGCGGCCGACGGTCTCGTCGTGGGCATCGACGCCTCCGAGACGATGCTCGCCCGAGCCGCAGCGGAGACCGCGAGCACCAACGTGGCCTACGTGCGCGGGGACGCGTGCGCGTTGCCGTTTCGCGACGGCGGCTTCGATGCTGTCTGCTGCTTCGCCGCGCTGTATCTGATCGAGGAGCCGACGCGAGCGCTCGATGAGATCGCCCGCGTCCTCGCTCCGGGCGGTCGAGTGGCGCTGCTGTCTAGCTGCAACCGGGGGCCACTCCCCGCCCGTGCAACCAATGCGGTGGTGCACATGCTGAGCGGCGTGCGGATCTTCGCGCGCGAGGAGTTGACGCAGGCGTTGGCCGATCGCGGCCTGAGCGGCGTCGAGCAGCGCGTGTCCGGATTCGCACAGTTCGTGTCAGGGCGCAAGCCGGCGCGCTGAAGGGAGCGCGAGGGCCGGGTCGCCGATGCCTGAGTCGTTTGGCAGTAAGCCCGCGCCATCGCCGCGTTGCGGGTCTGGGTCGGGTGCTCAGCGGGCAAGTAGCCGCAGTCATGAGCACCACCTGCTAATTTACCCACTAGCGATGTGAAAATCTTCGAACGGAGGCAAGCGGTGGCCTACGTGATCAACGAGCCCTGCATCGGAACGAAGGATCACTCCTGCGTCGAGGTCTGCCCGGTCGACTGCATCCACCCCACCCGGGACGAGCCGGACTTCGACCGGCACGAGCAGCTCTACATCGATCCCGGCGAGTGCATCGACTGCGACGCCTGCGTGGAGGCATGCCCGGTGGATGCGATCACCCCGGAGGACCAGGTGCCGCCGGAGTGGCAGCGCTACAGCGAGATCAACGCTGCCTATTTCAAGCAACGCGTCACTGGGCGAGATTGAGCCCCAGCCAGACGATGATCAATGAGGCAACCAGGATCGATGCCTGGATCGCGTGCAGCCGCGGCCAGCAAAGGTGAAGGACCGCCAGCACCAACACGGCCGCGACGAGGGCCAGCTTCAGCTGCAGCGTGCCGTCGCCCCAGCGGTGCTCGTGAGTGGCCATCGCCGCACCGGTTACCAGAAGGACGGCGAGCGCCGCCAGCGAGCCATACCCGAAGCGGCGGGCGATCGCCCGCAGTCGCTTGGGATCGGGAGATTGGCGCTCTACCGGGACCACGGCCACCGCAACCACGATCTGCCCGCCGACGAAGAAGGCCATCGCCAGCAGATGCAGGTAGAGAACCCCGAGCCAGAGGCCGGACTCGCTCACCGCTCCGCCTCGGCGCGCTCGATGGCCCTCGCCAGACGGCTGAGGCTATCCGGGTCAAGCGCCTCCTCGATCAAGGGGAAGAGCTCTCGCTCCTCGAAGCGCACGTGCTCAGCCAGGCGTCGGCCGAGCTCTCGCAGCTGCTCCAGCGAGGCCTCACCGACCTTAAGGCGCAGCGCATCGCGACGGATCAGTAAGTGATCGCCCAGCATGCGCGTCACCGCAGGCTGATTCACCGGAGCATGCAGTGCCCACCCTGGCAGCAGCACCTCCTCCTCGACGCGGAAGTGATGCTGGCCGTCCCGGCGCCAGAAATCGAGAAAGGATCGCGTTGCCGGCTCGGGGTCGGCAGCCTCCCGCAGGCCCTTCGCTGCAACCAAGGCGGCGTGATGATCGCGCGAGAGCGGGCGGAGCGCCTCGGCTCGCTTCACCTGAATGCTCGGCCGCGCTCGGGTGAGGTCGCGGACGCCTTGCGCCAGCCCCCACCGCTGACCTCGATCAAGCAGCCGGCGCGGTCGGGGTCGTGGGGCTCAAAGCGCGTCAACTTCGCCCCCGGGTCGAGCTCCGCCAGCAGCCCACCCGTAATCCCACGGTGCAGCGTGCAGACCACGTCGGCGTTCTGGCGCACCGAGTCCCGATAGGGGCAGTTGTCGAGGCGGCAGACGAGCTCCCCCTCGCCCTCGGCCATCAGCTCGGGCTGGAAGCCGAGCGCGGTCATCACCTGGAGGAGGCTCTCGACTGGATCGCGCCGGTCGCCGCTTGCCAGCTCACGCCCGATCTCACGGCCGGCTTGCTCGATCTCGCGCAGGCGGCTCGAGCTGGCGCGGATCGCGCGGGCCAGCCAGCGAGCCAGGTCGGTGTAGGCCCTGGGGCGCTCGCCACCGGGATGAGCGCCAGCCGCCACCAGCCACCGATCGCGGGGCCGGCCTCTCTCTCCCCGCGCTCTGCGCCGTTCGACCAAACCGGCTTCCTGTAGTCGGTCGAGATGCCGGCGCACCCCGTTTGGGTGCAATCCGAGCTGCTCGGCCAGCTCCTCGGTGCCGGCAGCCCCCTTCCGCTCCACCAGCACGGCGAAGATGCGGGCGCGGGTCGGCTGTGAGAGCACGTCCCCGCCGGTGTTGGGCACGTCCATAGCGAGAGAAGCTTTGCACAGATTGACTGTGTAAAACCGCTGATCGGGCTCTTGAACGACCGGGCTGATGGTCGAGTGGCAGCCCGCATGGTTTCGGGGGTCACGTCGGTCGGGGGCTTGCTGCGCTCACCACCAGCTCCCAGCGCTCGACGCCGACCCAGTATCGAGCCGCCGCTCGACCATCCGGCGATCGTCGAGGGCCGGAAGTTAGGGCACCCTAACGTGCTAGGTTAATTCTTGTTAGGGTTGCCTAATTCAGCGCGCTTGGAACGAAAGCCTAGGACTTGGCCGAGAGATACCTCACCGCGATAACAGCAGCATCCTCCCTGGCCAGCCCTTGATCGACGCCCGCGGCCAACGGACATATCCCAAGGTCCCAAGGTCCCAAGGTCCCAAGGTCCCAAGGTCCCAAGGTCCCTGACCCTTCGCCGGCTATCTGAGCCAACCAGATGATGCCTATCTGCTTAAGGATTGAACGACATTCGTCGCCGATGCGCACCCGTCCCTACACCGGATAGGAGACCGAAGCCCGAGATGTGGTACCCAGCTCCCATACGTCAGTGAACCTGTCCCGCGTAGCGGTAGTGACCGACACCACCGCTTACCTTTCCGGCGAGCTGATCGGTGATCTCGGAATCGGCCTGGTTAGCCTCTACGTCAGCTGGGACGATCGCTCTGAGCGAGAGTCCGAGATATCGAACCTCGATGCCTTCTATGAGCGGCTGGGCAGGGCCCAGCGGCCACCCACCACCTCGCAGCCGTCAATCGGGGACTTCCTTAACGCTTATGAGCCGCTGGTCAAGGCAGGGCAGGACGTCGTCTCGATCCACCTCTCCGGCGGAATCTCCGGCACCGTCGAGGCCGCGCGGCAGGCCGCGGTGCAGATCGCGGAGCGCTGGGGCACCGGCCGCGTCACGGTGATCGACTCGGCCAGCATCTGCGGCGGCCTCGCCTTGGTCGTGCTTGGCGCCGCACGCGCCGCGACTGGGGGCGGCGACGCCGAGAAGGTCGCGCAGCGCGCCCGAGATGCGCGTGAAGAGATGAAGATGTGGTTCGCCCTCGACACCCTCGAGTACCTGCGCCGCGGCGGGCGGATCGGCGCCGCCTCAGCGTGGCTTGGGTCGGTGCTGAAGGTCAAGCCGATCCTGACGCTGGAGGAGCAGGTCACCCCGGTCGAGCGCGTCCGCACCCACGCCCGCGTGCTCCAGCGGCTTATCGACTACGCGAAGCAGCGCAAGGCCGACGGCTGCGACGCGTGGCTCGTGCAGCACATCCAGGCGCCCGAGGAAGCGGCGCGGCTAGCCGAGGCCACACAAGAGATCATGGGCTGCCCTCCCCTGCTCGTGTCCGAGGTCGGCCCGGTGGGCGGGTGCTACGCGGGCCCGGGCATGCTGGGCATCGGCGCGATGCCCGCCAGGTTCCTCGAGTAGCGTCGCGCACCCGGGAGATCAGCTCGATGGCAAACGCTTGGAGCCGGGCTGGAGTCGTCTCGTGAGGTGTCTTTCGCTGCGCCATGTCTGCGCAATGGCCTCTGCCTTCTCTTGACTCAAGGCGCTCTTGGCCCGGCCATCTATGGGACCGACAGCCGGGGCTCCACCAACGTCGTGTCCGCCGCGCTTGGAGCGGGTCGCCTGCAGGTCACGGAGCTGCCAGTGCCGCGCGGCCCTCTGCGTGCCGGCGGGATCCACGCTGCTCAGGTTTGACCGACCAGCTCCCTCTCCCGCACCGCCAGCACCCGCTCGGCCACATCAGCGGGCTGGCGCTCGACGACCTCGGCCAGAGCGTCACAGCTCACGACCGATACGCGCGCCGCCCGCACGAGTCGCAGCGTCTCCGCCGCTCCGGACTCGCGTATCTCGCCCGGTTCGGCGATCGCCTCGATCCGCGCCAGCGTCTCGACAACGCTCTCCTGGTCGGCGTAGAGCCCCTCGACGTAGTCCTGCCCGAGCGCCCCGATGAGCTGCGGGAAGAGCGCCCTCTGCTCGTATCGGAAGTGCGGCTCGGCGAGCGCCCGCAGCTCGTGGACGAGATCCACGACGCGTCCGGCTTCGCCCTGCTCGCTGGCGGTCTCGATCTCCGTCAGCAGATCGAGCAGGTGGCGGTGCTCGGCATGCGCGACGGCGCCCAGCTCCGCCACCGGGTCGGCCTCGACCGCAACGGCCGCCGCGGGGACACTGGCCGGCGGCGGCGCGGAATCTCTCGCCAAGCCCGCCAAGGCCGGGCCACCGCCATGGTCGATGTTCGGCAGCCTGCGGTCGAGCCAACCCGGAAGCCACCAGGCGCGGGGGCCCAGCGCGCGCATGATCGCCGGCAGCAGCACCAGCCGGATCACCGTTGCGTCGAGCACGACCGCGATGGTGAGCCCGGCGCCGAACTGCTGCAGGGAGGCGATCTGCGCTGTCGCAAAGGCGAGAAAGACCGCGCTCATGATCGTCGCTGCCCCGGTGATCACGCCCGCGGTATGCCGCAGACCGTGCTCGATCGCATAGATGTGGTCGTGCGTCTGCAGCCACGCTTCCCGCATCCGGGTGAGGAGGAACACCTCGTAGTCGATCGAGAGGACGAACATGATGGTGAGGATCCCGGCGGCCGAGACCGCATCAACGTAGTGGGGCCCGACCAGCACGTCGAAGCCGAAGAGGAGCTCCAGCGCGCCGAACGCGGCGGCGATCGTCAGCAGGTTGAGGGCGACCGCGACGACCGGGAGGAGCAGCGAGCGCACCACCAGGATCAGGGTCAGGGTTGCGACCAGCGCGAGCGAGATGACGAGCCAGGGGAGGCGGGCCATGGTGGCGTCGGTGTAGTCGGCAAGGCTCTGCGCCCCTTCGCCGATCGCCACGTCTGTGGCACTGGTGCGGGCGAGGGAAGGCAGCTCGCCCTGCAGCCGGTGAGTGAGCCGCAGGGTCGGCTCGGTACTGGGGCCGGATGCCGGCACGACCAACATCCGCGCGCTCTGGCCGCCGCCGTCCACGTTGACGACCTGCGCGATCTGTTCTCGCGTCGCTGGCACGGTCCCGTCGAGGGCGGTGAGCATCAGGTAGCCGGAGTCGAGCGCGCCCGGCGAGCGCGCCCGCAGGGTGTGATAGCCGCGCTGGTAGCTGCGCAGGAGCACCGCGTAGTGGCTCAGCGGCCCCTGGGGCTTGGCGAGACCGCCGGCCAGCTTCCCGCTGCGGGCATTCCCGCCGCGCAGAGCGCCGGAGAGGCGGTCGGCCCCGGAGGCGATCGAGCCAAGCCCGCCCGCGAGCCGTGCGGCGCCGCTCCGCGCTCCTCCCACGCCATGGTCGAGGCGCTGGCCTCCGTGCGCCAGGCGCTGCAGCGACGCACGGAGTTGACGCGTGCCGCGCTCTGAGGCCTGCGCGCCGGCCGCTACCCGGTTGGCGCCCACCCGCAGCCGGCCAACCCCCTTGGCGAGCCGGTCGAGCTGGTCGGGAAGCGAGGCCAGCGATTCCACCGAGGTCGCGAGCTGCTGCTGGATTTCGCCGAGGGCTCCCGCCAGCGACTGGGACACCCCGGCCGGCAGCGCGGCGGCGCTTTCCGGGGGCGTGGTCCCGGCCGGGGTGCCGACCAGAGCCGACGCTTCGCGGATCTCCTTCACCAGCGCGGCGTAGCGCGGGTCGCTTTTGCCTACGGTCATGCCGCCGAGTTCTTGCAGGGCGCGGTCGAGGCGCTCCACCGCCATCTCGGTCGGTACCCGCAGCGACCTGATCCAGGCGGCCCACGCGTGCAGCTGGGTGGAGATCACGCCCATCTGCTCCAGCGGCCCGCGCAGCGAGTCATCGAGGGTGCCTATGCCACGCGCCAGCTGCTCAGCGCCCCGGCTGAGGCGGCGCTGCCCGCGCAGGAGGCGCTCAGCGCCGCTCACGGCGCGATCGAGGCCGCCGGAGAGCCGGCGTGCGCCCGCGCTTGCCCGCGCGAGGCCGCCTTCGAGGCGCGCCGCGCCGGCCTGCGCGTGGCGGGTCCTACCGGAGATCGTCGCCGCCCCGGTTGCAGCCGCGTCGAGCCCGTCCCGGAGCCTCACGACCCCCTTGCTGGCGCGGCGCAGGCCGGCTCGGAGCGAGGCGATCCCGCCTTGGGCGCTCGCGAGCCGCTCGGGTGCCGAGTCATAAGCGCGATGCACCGTCGCGAGCGGGCCCTCCGCCTTCTGCAGCGATGCGGGCCCGATCACCGCGGAGACGTCGGGCTCACGGGCGATGCGGTCCTGCCAGCGCGAGATCGCTCTGAGCCGGTCCGGTCTGGTGATCACTCCATCGCGGGCGGTCGCCACGACCATGATCGGCGCCGCCCAGCCGGGCCCGATCGCCTTCTGCAGCGCTTCGAAACCCTGCCGGGTGGCATTCGACGGGGGGAGCTGGCGCGGGTCGGGGGGTCCCATGCTGAGTGCGTTTGCGGGCGCCGCGATCGCGAGCATCGGGGCCACGATCAGCGGGATCGCAATCCAGGGGCGGGCGATCAGCCCGCCCGCGAGCGCAAGCAGGCGACCTCCCCGAGCGGGGCTCGGCACTCGCCAGCGCTCGAGGTGCGGGCCCAGAACCTGCAGCAGCGCCGGCATCAATGAGACCGCCAGCAGGACACCGAGGAAGCCGGAAATGATGACGCCCGCCGCCACGGAGGCGAGCAGCTCGCCGGGAGCAACCATCGCGGCCGTGAACATGGCGATGATCAGGGTGGCGCCAGCGAACACGATGGTTCGTCCAGCCGCCTGCGAGGCGATCGCGAGTGCCGTGCCTTGGTCGGCCCCGGCATCGCGCTCCTGGCGCAGGCGCGAGACCATCAGCAGCGCGTAGTCGACCCCGAGCGCAAGCCCCATCATCGAGGCGATCGCGACGGCGATCGAGTTGATCGGGATCACCGAGGTGGCAAGCACCAGGAGGCCGCGCCCCCCGAGCACCGTGGCGGCTCCCATCAGCAAAGGCACCGCGGCCGCAATGGGAGAGCGGAAGACGAGCAGCAGGACGATCACCAGGATCGGCGTCACGAGAATCTCGGCGCTGTGGGTGGCCGCCAGCGCTTCGTCCTGGATCGCCACCCCGATCGCCGCGACCCCGCCCACGTGGGCCCGAACCGGCGGCCCGACCGTTTCGCGGGTGATTCTCTGGGCGGCCGGCACGACCTCGCTCATCGCCTCGGATTCAGGGCGGATGAAGTTGGCGACGACCAAAGCCGTGGTCGGTTTGGGCCGCAGGGTCGCGAGCTCTGCGTTGGAGTTCCACGGCGACATCACCTCCACCTTCCCCTGGCGACGCAGTGCGGCCACGAGGCGCGGCCCCTGGCGGTCGATCGCGCCCGCCGGACCCTGGAGCAGCACTGTGACCGGCACCGAGTTGCCGAACTGGCGGTCGAGCATCTCGTGCGCGCGAGCCGAGGGGGTGCCGGGCACGAACAGCGAGACCGGAGAGAGTCGGGAGGAGATGCCGCCGCCGAGCAGGGCCAGCGCCGAGATGACCAGGGCCCATCCGCCCAGCATGAGCCAGACGCGGCTCCCCGCGCGGGGAGCGCCGTCCTCTGCGGAGGCCGCGGCGATGGGCGAGCGCGCGTTGCTCACGATGGCCTCGCGGACCCCTACAGCCTCGCGGATCCAGCCATCACGGGCCCGGCGCGCATGCGTTGGACCTCTGTGGCAAGGCGATGCGCCCGGGGCTTCCAGCGGGCCAGTGTGCCGCTGAGGCGATCGGGGTTGACAGAGAGGCGACCGCCCGGCCGCAGGCGCAGCGGCTCGCTCAGGGCCTGCCCGACAGCGCCGAGGACCGAGGCGGCGAGCAGCCGGCGGTTGACGATCCTGGCTGCCCGGTGAAAGCTGTTGCCCATCGCGACTCTCCTGTCGATCACTTAGAGCTAAACATACGTCCGTATAGATTTATACGAATGTACGATAGTGCGCGGCATGGCTGCGGAAAGTGAGGGAGGTCACAGAGAGCGCCTGCTGGAGGCGACGATCGTTTTGCTCCAGGAGAAGGGCTACGCCAGGACGACGGCGCGCGATCTGGTCGCTGCGTCTGGCACCAACCTCGCCTCGATCGGCTACCACTTCGGCTCCAAGGAGCACCTCCTTAACGTCGCCGTCACGGAGGCCTTCCAACGTTGGCTGAAGCCGCTGGTCGCGCTGGCAGCCGAGCCCGGGCCGGCGACGCCGCTGGAGCGGCTGCAGCGAAGCCTCGCCGGTGTGATGGACACGCTCGAGGAGAACCGCTCGCTGATCACCGCCTGCCTGGAGGCCTGGGCACAGATGACCCGCTCGGAGGACCTGCGTGCCGAGATTGCGGCGAGCTATGACGACTTCCACCGGGTGATCGCCGCGACCACCCGCGACGCCTTCGCCGAGATCGGCTCTACGGACGTGGACGCCGACGCCCTGGCGTCGCTGATCATCGCCCTCTTTGACGGCCTGCTGGTCCAGTGGCAGCTCGATCCCGAGCGGGCGCCGAGCGCCGAGCGCCTGACCAGCGCGGCGCAGGGCGCCCTGGCGGCCCTGACGGCGCTGCGCTGAGGTCTGAGCCGTCCCCGCCGGCTCAGTCTTCGTCGAGCATCCGCTGACAGGCGCGCGCCTACGTGCTTCGGCTCGGCTCCGGCGCGGTGGCGACATCGGGGCTGGGCGTGCGGATCTGGCGCGGCGCCGACGAACGCTAGTGCACCGTCTCTAAAACGGCTTTACACCGCCCGACCTTCTCGAGAATCGAGTCGATCGAAGCGGTCCACACAAACGGCTTGGGGTCGTCGTTGTGGGCCTTGAGGTAATCCTCGATCGCGGCGATCAGGTCGGGGACGCTGTGGACGCTGTAGAAGACACCCCGGCGGATCGCCTTGTCGGTGAGCTCTCTGACCAGCGCTCGATGAGGTTTAACCACGAGCTCGAGGTCGGCGTGAAGTGCAGGTGAAAACGCGGGTGGCGCTCAAGCCAGGCGCCCACGTTGGCGTGCATGTGGGTGGCGTAGTTGTCGAGGATCAGGTGCAGCTCCAGCTCTGCGGAGAGCCACGATCGAGGCGGCGTAGGAACTTCAGAAACTCCTGGTGGCGGTGGCGGGGCAGGCACTGCCCGATCACGCTGCCATCGAGCGTGTTGAGCGCCGCGAACAGGGTGGTCGTCCCGTTGCGCTTGAAGTCGTGGGTCATCGTGCCGGCGCGGCCGCGCTTCATCGGCAGGCTCGGCTGGGTGCGATCGAGCGCCTGGATCTGGCTCTTCTCATCTACGCACAGCACCAGCGCCTTCTCCGGCGGATTCAGGTAGAGACCGACGACGTCGGTCAGCTTCTCGGTGAATCGGGGATCGGTGGAGAGCTTGAAGGTCCGCACCCGGTGGGGCTTTAGTCCGTGGGCGTCCCAGATGCGCTGCACGCTTGCCGGACTTCCCCCCTGGGCCTTTGCCATCGAGCGGCAGCTCCAGTGCGTCTGCCCGGGAGGCGTGCTCTGCGTCGTCGCCACCACGATCTCCTTCACCTTCGCCGCGGAGATCGTGCGCTTTCGCCAGCGTCCCTCCATGACCTCCGTCAGCGCCTGCGGGCCACCCTCCGAGAAGCGCTTGCGCCACACGATCACCGATCATGGGCATCCTCAGCCTCGCGCTGATCTGCATCCCGTTCATCCCCGGCCTGCGCACCCTGTCCCGCCACCTGCGCGTTTACCGCGCGATCTGGCGCGAGCACTACCGCGAAGTCGAGGGCTGAGCCGGAGACAAGACCCGGCTCGGCCCGGGTCAGCTTGCCGACCAGCAGGATCGCGGCGGGAGTCGCTGAGAGGACGAGCACGAGCAGGAACCAGGGGTATGTGGAGATCACGGCGGCCTGTTGCGAGACGCGACCGCTACGATGCGACACGCTAGGAACGCAGCCACGTCATCGCCGAGGGCTGCGGAGACGCCGACAAGCCGCTGCACTCTTAACGTGCCCCAGAAGGCGAGGACTCGATGCTCCAGAAGGTAGCCGTCGGCCGTTGGTCACTCGATGCCTACCGGGACATAGTTCCCGAGCACATTCTTGAGGAGCTACATGTTCATGCTCGCGCCTTGAAGGGAGCTCGCA
>Ga0307373_10007375_pt1 | contig 17192 bp, 12 predicted proteins | sample OX2MG_FD_202534 | JGI IMG/M metagenome (GOLD analysis project Ga0307373, IMG submission 202534) | Soil microbial communities from Risofladan, Vaasa, Finland - OX-2 | ecosystem: Environmental > Terrestrial > Soil > Coastal area > Acid sulfate soil | place: Finland: Risofladan, Vaasa | collected... | reverse complement strand
GGCTACATCAAAGGGCAAATCACCGATTATTCCGGCAGCCCCATTCAAGGAGTCATCGTGAGGGCTGTAGCGTCCTCGGGAGAAACCACCAACCCTGAGGACGAGCTTTTCGGGGAGTCAATCGGCGGCGGCAACGGAAACAACGCCACCACTTCCTTTGATCCGGGAGTCAGCGACACGAACGGCTTTTATCGCATCCGATTCGTCTTACCCATCATCAACAACATAGTGGACATACGAGGACGATTGGTTTTCAACCCCGGATGGCAACAGCAGAAGGAAAACCTGGGAAAAGCCTACCAACCCCAAACGAAGGAATCTCAATTCCATCTCTTTTACAACTACAAGAACGGACAGCTCATTTATGTCCAGGGCGTCCAAAAAACCATCGTCGCGCCTGCCCTAAGCGGACTGCCTCCCAAAATGGGCGGACTTCCCGGCGCCGAGCCTCCCCCGGCTGCGAAACCGGCCGCCTCTTCGCAAAACCAAAACAGCAGCGGAGATCAAGATCTTTTCAAGGGGTTCGGCTTCGGCCCATGACGCGCGAGAGCTGCGCCTACCTCGACTATAACGCCACGACGCCCGTTCGTCCGGAAGTCTTGGAAGCGATGCTTCCCTATTTCCGGGAGCATTACGGAAACCCAGGCAGCCCCTACTTCCTCGGCCAAAAAGCGCGCAAGGCGGTCGAGCGCGCGCGCGAGCAGGTCGCTCTGTTTCTGAACGCTAAAGATCCGCAGGAAATCGTCTTCACGTCCTGCGGCTCGGAATCGGACGCCCTGGCCGTCTCGGGCGCCGCCTGGTCGGCATGGGAGGAAAACTACGGGCGCGTCAAGCCGCGGATCGTCTCCACGCCCATCGAGCATGACGCCGTGCGCACGATGCTAGATCAACTCCAGTTGCGCGGCTTTAAGCGCGCTCTGGCTCGCGTCGACGCCTACGGTCTGGTCGAGGCCGATGAATTCGAGCGGCTCATCACTCCAGAGACGGCGGTGGTTTCCGTCATGCACGCGAACAATGAAGTCGGAACCGTAGAACCCGTGGAAAAAATAGCCGGGCTGTGCCGAACAAAGGGCGTTCTTTTTCATACCGATGCGGTCCAATCCGCCGGCAAAATTCCGCTCGATGTGCAGAAAATGAACGCCGACATGCTCTCCATTTCCGGGCATAAAATCGGAGCCCCCAAAGGCATCGGCGCCCTTTACGTCCGCGGCGGCCTCAGGCTTTCGCCCGTCATCACCGGCCATCAAGAAAAGAACCGGCGCGGCGGAACGGAGAACGTGGCCCTTATCTCGGGGCTTGGCGCCGCCTGCGAGTTAGCGCGCAAAGACTTGATGGACGCAAAAAAACAGGAGCGCTACGAATCTTTCCGCCGGCAAATCGCGGACGCGGCCCTTAAAATACCGGGAAGCGCGATCAACGGGCATCCGTCGCGACGGCTTTCCACCTGCATCCATTTGAGTTTTTCCGGCGTCGACGGGCACGCCTTGGTCATCGCCCTCGACCTTGCCGGCGTGTGCGTCTCAAGCGGGCCCGCCTGCTCAACGGGCTCCCCCCAGCCGTCGCATGTCCTGACCGCCATGGGCGTGCCGCCCGAATTGGCCCAAGGCTCCCTGCGCGTTTCCTTCGGGCACGCCACGACCGAAGAGGACATCCGCCGGCTCATGGCCGCCCTGCCTGACGCGGTGGAGAAACTCCGCGAGGTTTCCGCCGTCCGATGAGCGGAAAAACGGCGCTCGTCGCCATGAGCGGCGGCGTGGACAGTTCCGTCGCCGCCGCGCTCATGGCCGAGGCGGGATGGCGCGCCGTCGGCGTGACCCTTAAAATCATGCCCGGCACTCCAAGCGGATTCGGCTGCTGCGGATCCCCGACCGATATCGATGACGCCAAGCGAGTCTGCGAATCGCTTGGTTTGGCCCACTACACCCTGAACATGGCCGATCTCTTCGAAGATAAAGTCATCAAGCCTTTTGTCGAGGCCTACTTGAATCAGCGAACTCCCAACCCCTGCGTCGAATGCAATAAGAGCGTCAAATTCGGACATCTTATGGCCCTGGCCCGCGCTTGGGGCGCCGACTGCCTTGCTACGGGCCATTATGCGAAAACAGAAAACGGCCGGCTCTTTATGTCAGAGGACCGGGAAAAAGATCAGAGCTATTTTCTTTATGCTCTTGGCCGCGAAGAACTTTCAGGAATCAGGTTCCCTTTAGGGGAGATGACCAAAAACGCCGTGCGCGAAAAAGCGCGCGCGCTCAAGCTCAAGACCGCCGAAAAACCGGAAAGTCAGGAAATCTGTTTCGTTCCCGGCCGCGACTACAGGAACTTCATCGCCGGACGGGTTGGGGAATCATCAACGGCCTTGACGGCCGGACCCATCAAGGACACGCAAGGTAAAATTCTTGGCCAACACCGGGGCTTGGCGTCCTATACTCGCGGCCAAAGAAGAGGGCTTGGCATCTCCGCCGCCACGCCCAGCTACGTTGTTCGCATGGAGCCGGAAAGCAACACCTTGGTGGTCGGAAGCAAGCAAGACACTTTCAATTCTTCCTTTACCGTGCGGAGCCTCAACTGGATCTCCGGCCGCGCGCCCGACGCCACCGGCGTGGAGGTCCGCATCCGGCACCGGCACAAGCCTGCCCCCGCGATCTTAGACGCTATTTCAGCCCGGGAAATGGGCGTCCGCTTCCTGACGCCGCAGCCTGCCGTCACTCCCGGGCAAGCCGCCGTTTTCTATTCGGGCGATGAAGTTTTAGGCGGAGGAACAATCGCGGAGGTCGCGAATTCATGAGAAAGATCGCCTTTGGACTTGGCGCGGCTCTTTTCCTATGCGGCGGGTGCTCGATTTGGCCCAGAAGCGACTTCTCAATGTCCGCGGAAAAAAGCGTGCGGGCCGCGGATCTCAGCGTCGATGAAACCAGAACCTTGGCCGGCCTTTCCGAAATCGAAGAAGCCATCCGCGACTACTACACGCACGAGCGGCGCATTCCGGACAACCTCGACGCCCTGGTCCCCCAGTATCTAGCCGCGATTCCCACCGTTGAACTTGGCCTATCCCAGCACCGCGACACCAACCGCGTGACCAACTACAACCCGGAGATACTCATCGACGGCGTAGTCGACGGCGCCAGAATCGGCGACACGGGCGGGTGGGGCTATGTTCACACGTACCGGCAAGTCGTAGTCTTCGTGGACTGCACGCACCTCTCCCCGAACGGCGCGCCCTGGTATTCGCGCCAGCCCTAAACCGGAAATATCCTAGGAAGCGGAATCCGGCAAGCCGTAATGTTTCCGTGCCGTGGACGCCTCGTCCACAATTTCCCGGCCGGCCTTGTGCCGCCAATGGCGGATAGAGCCGGCCGCCAGATACGCCAAGGCATGCAGTTGCCTTAATCGGGGACGCGTGCGAAAAAACTTTCTCAAAAATGCCGAGGGCTTCGGGAAATTGGGAGCGCTCTCGACCGGCTGGCCCTCGAGCGTTTCGCCGCGCGTGCGGCAGGGCGCCGCGCGGCCCAGCTTCGCTCCCGCCGCATCGGCAGCCGCTTCGGCCATCGCCCGGAAGTCCGACATTTTTCCGCCCCCAATGCTGACCAGCCCGCCAATCCCGTCCCGAGACTCATGGTCGAACACCTCGTATTGCCTAGACAAAAACCTTTCGTCGCCGCCGCGCCCAAGAATCGGCCGCGCGCCCACGATTGTCGAATCGTGCCGCTCGGGAAGATTTTTGAGGTAAAGGCGCGCGCTTTTGGAAAGCGACTCGATTTCCGCGGAAGAGGTTTTAACATTGGCGGGAGTTTCGCCGGCATCCACGTCCGTGGGGCCAACCAGAGTGCCATCTTTGAAAGGAATGGCAAAAATATAGCGCCCTTTTCCCACCGTTTCAAGCAACAACCCAACGGAAACTAGATGCCGCTTGTAAATCAAATGGGTCCCCTGACGAAGCCGCAAGGGGATATCGGCCCCGGCCATGGCCGCGATTTGGCCGACCCACGGCCCGGCCGCGTTAATCACTATCCGGGAGCGGATTTCTTTGCCGCCGGCGGAAACTCCGCGGACGTTTTTCCCCTCCATGAGCAAATTCTCGACCGAAAGTCCCGTTTCCACCCGGGCTCCGTGCCGGCGCGCCGATTCAAGATTCTTGTCGACCAGCAGCAGCGGATCGACCCACCACTCATCGAAGAGAACGCCGCCCTTGAGGCCTTCGGGCTTCAGGTCCGGAATCAATTCCAGGACCGCGCGCGCAGAAACTCTCAGGTGCTTCTTGCCGCCCTTCATGCGCTGGAAATAATCGTAGGACTCCAAAAGGGTCTCCACGGTCTCAAGACCGTGGGAATGCCAATCATAAACGGGCCAAAGAATCGGCATGCGCGTGAGCAAGTCACCGGCGATGCGCAGGATGTGCCCCGAATCCCAGCACGTCATGTGGGTCGTGAGCCGATCATAAAGCAGGTAGCGCAGGCCGCCGTGGATCAGGTGGGTGGAGGCCGCAGTCGTCGCCCCGCCGGGCCGTCCGCGCTCGATGAGCAGGGTCTTAAAGCCCCGCATCGCGCAGTCGCGCGCGGTTCCCGCTCCGGTGACTCCCCCGCCGATGATGACGGCGTCGTATGGCGCTGGGAGGTTTTTCATGCCGCTGGAATGAAAACCATTGTATCATACCGGGCCGCAACATCATTTCCCTAATATGCTGGCTGACGGGCGGTTTGGTCCTCGGCGCGCCGCCCGGACGTGAAATGATATAATTCGCGCGTGCGAAGAAGGCGACTCTACGAATTGTTTGTATTGGCCGCCGCGATTATCTTCATTGGAGCCGGCGCTCTTCACAAGCTCCTAGCCGGCCTGCCCGACATCCAACGACTCCAGAACTACGTCCCGCCGCTGACCAGCTACGTCTACGATGAGTCGGGAAACGTCATCGCCGAGTTCTCCATCCAGCGTCGGGCCCTGTTGCCTTTGAATAAAATCCCGCAGGATATGCAAAACGCCGTCATCGCGGTGGAAGACGACCAGTTCTACAGCCATTGGGGAATTTCCCCCCGCGGCATCCTGCGCGCGGCCTTGACGGACGTCCTCTCCGGGCATTTCCGTCAAGGCGGATCAACCCTAACCCAGCAGGTCTCCAGAGGAATCTTTCTGACTCCGCAAAAGACCCTGACCCGAAAAATCCGGGAAGCCCTCCTGGCCATTGAAATCGAGCACAACTTCTCCAAGCAGGAAATCCTTCAGATTTACCTCAACCAAGTCTACTTCGGTGAAGGCGCCTATGGCATAGAATCCGCCGCGCGCATCTACTTCGGCAAGAACGTCGATGACCTAAGCCTGTCGGAGTGCGCCCTCCTGGCCGGGCTCATCCAATCGCCGCAAGGCAACTCGCCGTTCCTGCATCCCCAAAAGGCCACCGAGCGCCGCGACTTCGTCCTGCAACGCATGAAGGACGAAGGCATGATCAGCCAAGAGGAAAAAACTCAGGCCGACAGCGAAGCGCTGCCGACCACCAAATGGATAGGGCTCTCCGCCCAGGCGCCCTATTTCGTGGAATACATCCGGCAAAGAATGGAGCGCAAATTCGGCTACGACGCGCTCTGGAAAGGCGGCCTGAAGATTTACACCACGCTCGATTTGAGCATGCAGCGGGAAGCCGAAACGGCGATGGATAATCGGCTGACGCAATTCGACGCCAATGCCCTCAAGAGGTGGCAGGCGAAAGTGGCGCAGGACGCGGCCATGGGCATCGCCGGCTCAACCATACCGCCGGCGGAAGTGCAGGGCGTCTTCGTCTCCTTAGACGTCAAGACCGGCGCGGTCCGCGCGATGGTCGGCGGACGGCCGGACTCCATCTTTAACCGCGCCATCCAAGCACGCCGACAGCCCGGATCGACCTTTAAGCCCTTCGTCTGGGCGGCCGCGCTTAAGTCCGGCATGACCCAAGCCTCAATTGTAGATGACAGCCCCTTGGCCTATTATTACGACGGGCGGGATTGGCGGCTCATGGAAGGAGCGACGGATCAAATCGCCGTGAACTTAGCCACCGCGACGTTTATTCAAAATCCGGATTTTAAAATCTGGGTGCCCACCGACTTCGATGACAAGTACCTGGGCCTCATCACGCTGCGCACGGCCCTGGCCGACTCGCGCAACATCGCCTCCATCAGGCTCATCGAGAAAGTCGGGCCGCCCCTAGTCGTAGAAATCGCCCACGAGGCCGGCATCACCTCCTATCTGGACCCCGTCTTATCTCTTGGGCTGGGAACTTCCGTGGTTAGCCCGCTGGAAATGGCCAACGCCTTCGAAACGTTCGCCAACGGCGGCATTCGCGAAACCCCCTATACCATCGAGCGCGTTGAAGCCCATGACGGAACCATCCTGGAGAGCCACTCGCCATCCGAGCAAGAAGCGATGTCGCCGCAACTCGCCTACCTGATGACCGACATGCTTAAGGCGGTGGTGCAGTCCGGAACGGGGCGCTACGCCAGAATCCTCAGGCGGCCCATCGCCGGCAAAACCGGGACCACCAACGGCAACCGGGATCTCTGGTTCATCGGCTACACGCCGGACATCGTGGCCGCCGCGTGGATGGGCTACGATGACTTTTCATCGCTGGGACGGAGCACGAGCATCCAGGGCGGCGTGACCGTCCTGCCCTGGTGGACGGAAATAATGGGCCAAACTCTCAAGGACAAGCCCAAACGCGATTTCACGGTTCCTTCCGGCATTGTTTTCAAGGAACTAGACACCTCAACAGGCATGCTGGCATTGCCCACCTGCCCGAGACGGAACGTCGCGCTGGTCGCTTTCTTGAAGGGAACGGCTCCCGCGAACTACTGCAATATCGATCATTCAAAACCCATCCAGCCCCAATTGCGGCAGGAATTGGGCCTGGCTCCCGCGGCGGGAGAGATGCCGTCATCGCTCAGCCCGGGCGACTTCGGCGCCGCGGTCTCTACGGACAATGTCTTCGGTCTCCCTTCCTCGTCAGCGCCCAATTCGGCCAATCCGGCGCAGCCTACCGGCTCGGATCAGAATCAAGAGCCGACCGTCATCGAATAAGCGTTTTTCGGCGCTTGGATTTAGCCCAGGTAGAATCTGGGCACGCGCGAGCTTGTCGCCGTGCGGCGTGCCGGCAGGGTCACGATGTCCCCTCGGCGGGCGTCCGGGGCGTCGGTGACGTCCACCAGAATATGGGCGATGCCGCAGCGCCCGACGAAAGGAGCCTTCTTGCCGCGCACGACGCCCCAATATTGGAATCCAGACCCCAGGCTGATGAAGCGCTCGGCCGGCTCCATGGCGATTCCATCGGCGTAGCCGCAAAGCACGGTGCCCACGCGCATGCGCCGGGGCGCAATGTATTCCCCGGCGTAGCCGATGGAGCGCCCTCGCTCTACCTGCCGCAGGGAGACGATGCGCGCCTTGAAACTCCACGGGCTGCGAATGGGCGCGGACAAGGATGACGGCTTGACGCCGTAGAGGAGATTACCGACGCGGACCATGTCCATCTGCCGGTGCGGAAAATCGACAAGCACCGAGCTGTTGGCCGCGTGGCAGACCAAGTCCGGAAAACGTTTTTTAAACCGGACCGCCAGGGATGAAAAGGAGTTCAGCTTCTCTTCCGCCTCCACCGCGTTTTTCCCCGGGACATAATCGATGTGGGTTGAAAGGCCGCGCAGGCGCAGCCGGCGCAAACGCGAAAGCGCTTCCAAGAAACCTTCAGCGTCCCGGGGAGAAATTCCCCAGCGCCCGAGGCCGAAGTTCAAGTCGACGTGTACCGCCGCTCCGGACGTCGGCGCCGCCGCGTTGATGGCCCGCGCCTGGCTTAAGTCGTCGATGGTCGGAACCAGATTCCACTTGAAAACATCCCGCGCCGCGGACGGCAACACGGGCGCCAGCACCTGAATGGGCGCCTTGACGCCGGAGCGGCGCAAAACCGCGGCTTCGCGCACCGTCAGGACGCCCAGCGAGGAAGCCCCTCCGCGAATGGCCTCGCGGGATATCTCGGCGCCGCCGTGCCCGTAGGCGTCTTCCTTGACCACGGCCATCAGGGCGGTCTTGGGTGAGAGTTGGGAAATAATCCAGCGCACGTTCGCGCGGACCACGCGCAGATCGATTTCGACCCACTTGACCTCGCTGTTCGCCGGGCGCATGCCCTGATTATATAGAATAGGCCCGTAGCCATGAAGCGCAAAATTCTGAAAATGGGCACGCGCGGTTCCGCGCTGGCCAGAGCGCAAGCGGAGCAAACCGCGGACGCCTTGCGCCGACTCCATCCCGGACTCGCGGTTGAAACCGTCGTCATCGAAACAAGCGGGGACCGCTTCGCGGCCGGCCCCTTCCAAAAAGCGGCCGGCGATTTAGCCGGGGACCGCGGCGTCAAGGGACTTTTCGTCAAGGAAATAGAGCAGGCCCTGCTGGAAGAGCGCATCGATTTCGCCGTCCACAGCGCGAAGGATCTCCCGGAACAACTGGCTCAAGGGCTCATCGTCGGAGCCTATCCCGAGCGGGAGGACCCGCGCGACGTTTTCGTGGGCAGGCCCGGCGTCTCATGGGCCGATTTGCCCCCGCGCGCGAAAATCGGCACCTCGTCCTTGCGGAGAAAGCTGCAAATTCTGGCCGCGCATCCCGGCGCCGTCATCGTTGCGCTTCGAGGAAACGTCGACACGCGCTTGCGAAAAATTTCGCTCGAGGGCTTGGATGGAATCATCCTCGCCGCGGCCGGCCTGCGCCGCCTTGGAAAAAACGACGTCGCCGCGGACCCCATTTCTCCGGAGATTATCGTCCCCGCGCCGGGCCAAGGCGCGCTGGCCGTTGAAATCCGCGCCGGCGACCTTGAATTGCGGGATGCCTTAAAACTCCTAGATCACCCCCGCACCCGGCTGGAGGTCGAGTGCGAGCGGGCCTTTTCAGCGGAGTCAGGCGGCGGGTGCTCATCCCCCGTAGGCGCCTTGGCCAGGGCCGAAAACGCCGGGCTTTCACTTCGAGTTTTCTGGGCCGCCGGTGAAAACTCCCCCGTACGCCGCTGGATGAAGACCTGCCTGGATGCGCGGCGCTGGACAGAACTCGCCGCCGAAGCCGCCCAGGCCGTAAAGCCCTAAGCCGGCCATGGCGGAACCGGGGCGCCGCAGGCTCGTCGGTCTGCCTAGCTCGGGAGCTTGGGCTTGCCTAGCTCACTGCGCTATCTCCAAACGCCCTATCCCTAATTTAATCCTGCCTGAGTTCGACGGCCGATTGGTGCTTGTCCTGGAAAATCGCGAGCAAATAGAGGACGTGCGGGACGCCTTCGCCGGCCTATGCCCGGTTTTCGGCTTGGACGCCTCCGCAACAGCCATTTTCGCCGATGACGCGGAGGAGCGTTCCGCCTCATTGGAAATTTTACGGCAAGGCAGCGCTCTCATCCTGGCCACCCCTCAGGCCTTGGACGAAACAGCTCCCTCTCCAATGCAATTCCAGGAGAAAACCCTGTTCTTCAAGCCCGGCGCGGCCTTCAAGCGTTCGCGGGTGGAAGCCGGCCTCGCCGCCATGGGCTACCGGAGGGTTGACTTCATTGAAAACCCCGGCGAATACGCCGTCCGGGGGGCCGTCGTCGATTTTTTCTCCATCCAGCCTGAAATAGCCGTCCGAGTCCTTTTCGATGAGGATTCTATCGCGTCGCTGCGCCGCATCGATACGGCCTCCCAAGAAGCACAGGAAATGCTCGACGGTTGCCGAGCCGTGCCCATGCAAATCGAAGCGGCATCCGCGCGAGTCAAGGACTGGATCGCCCCGGGCTCCCTCTGCGTTTTCCAGGAAAGCCTTCAATTCGAGCCGCCCGCAGGGGCGATTCTTCTTCCGGCGGGGCGGCTTTTGGAAGCCTCGCCTGACGATTTGGATTTCGGCGCCAAAGCGCTGCCCGTCCTCGCCGATCCGGCGGCGTGGACCGCGGAGCTTGGGCGTCTGGCGCTAAGCGGGATCAAGGTTTTCCTTTTCTCCCTCAACCGGGGCGAAGACAGCCGCCTGCAGGAAATATTGGAAGGCCGCGTTCCGGAGGGATCATGCCAATTCCTCATCGGGCCGCTGCGCCGCGGCTTCCTGCATCCCGGCTTGGGCTGGTGCGCTGTCTCTACCTCCGAAATATTCTCGCGGCTTTACCGGCCGAGCCGCTCCTGGGGCGCGGCGGACAATAAAGGCGGAAAGCTCGCGTTCCGGGAACTGCGCTTGGGCGACTACGTCGTTCATCAGGACTACGGCTTGGCCCGCTACCGGGGGTTCGAGCCGTTGGAATTTTCGGGCGGCAAGACCGACTGCATGATTCTCGAATTCAAGGGCTCGGACAAGCTCTATATCCCGATGGGCGAATTCGGGCGCATCCAAAAATACGCGGGCGGAGAGGGCAAGAGGCCGCGGCTGTCTTCCCTGGACTCCCGCCGCTGGGAGGAAATCAAGCATCGCGTCGCCGAGGGCGTGCGCGAGCTCGCTCAGGAAATCCTCAAGCTCGAGGCGGCCCGCAAGGCCGCCTCGGGATGCGCGTTTCCCCCGGCGGCGGAAATGGAACGAGAATTCGCGGACGCCTTCCCGTACGATGAAACCCCGGATCAGGCGCGCGCCATCGCCGAAGTGAGCGCGGACATGGAAAGCCCGCGGCCCATGGATAGAATCGTCGTGGGCGACGTCGGCTTCGGCAAGACGGAAGTCGCCATGCGCGCGGCCTTCAAATGCGCCGCCGCGCTCAAGCAAACCGCCGTCCTCGCGCCCACCACCATCCTGGCCGAGCAGCATTTCCGCACCTTCTCCGCCCGGTTCGCGGCCTACCCCTTTAAAATCGCCGTTTTGACCCGCTTCCAAAGCCGCAAAGATCAAGAAGCCGCCGTCCGCGGCCTGGCCGACGGTTCCGTCGATGTCGCAATCGGCACGAGCCGCCTTCTTCAGCGCGATGTGCGCTTCAAGAACCTCGGGCTCATCGTCATCGACGAAGAGCACCGCTTCGGCGTGAAGGACAAGGAACGCATCCGATCTTTCAAGAAAAACGCGGACTGCCTCTCTCTTTCCGCCACGCCGATTCCGCGGACGCTCAACCAAGCCATGTCGGGCCTTCGGGATATTTCCCTCATTGAAAGCGCGCCCGAAGGCCGGCAGCCTATTCTCACCAGGGTCGGACCTTGGAGCGAGGCCGTCATCATCGAGGCGATCGCGGAGGAGCTCGGGCGCGGCGGGCAAATTTACTATGTCCATAACCGCGTGCGGAGCATCCAAGACGCTGCGGCCAGGATTTCCCGACTGGTTCCGGGAGCCAAGGTAGCCGTCGTCCACGGCCAGATGAGCGGCGCGGAAATCGAGAAGACGATGTGGGAGTTCTTCCATAAAAAATCCGACGTTCTCGTGGCCTCGGCGATTATCGAGTCGGGGCTCGATATTCCCAGCGTGAACACCATTCTGGTCGAGAACGCTCAGGAATTCGGGCTGGCCCAGCTCTACCAACTGCGCGGCCGCGTCGGGAGAGAAAGCCGCAAAGCCTGCTGCTACCTATTTTACCCCGAGGACTACGAAAATCTTTCCGAGCTCTCCGAAGAAGCGCGCAAACGCCTGGAGGCGCTCAAGGAGTTCGCCGGATTAGGATCGGGATTCCGGCTGGCCATGCGGGACCTGGAAATCCGCGGCGCCGGAGACTTGCTGGGCCGGCGCCAGCACGGATTCATGAACTCCGTGGGCGTCGACCTCTACAGCCAGATGCTATCGGCGGAAATCGACCGGATGAAAGGCAAGCCGGAATCGAGGCGCCACGAAGACGTCCGAATGGACATCAAAGTCCGCGCGTTCATCCCCAGCGACTATCTCCCTCAGGATATGACGCGCCTGGAATGGTACAAACGCCTACTGGAAGCCAGAGAATCCGAACTTGCCCCTCTGCGCAGCAGGCTCGAGGACCTATGCGGGCCGGCCCCGGAGCCCGTCGCCAATCTTTTCGCGCTTTCCAAGATACGAATTCAAGCCGGCAACGCGGGCATCCGCTCCATTTCCCAGAGAGACGGCGTCATGGAGGTTTTTTTCCGGAAGGACGCGCCCATGGAGCCGAGCGTCCTTCACCGATGGCAGAAAACCTACGGCGAGAAGCTTTCCTTTCTTCCTTCCGAAGAAGGCGACGGCCTGGCAGTTGCGATTCAGGAAGAGCCTTTGCTGTGGTTGGGGGAATTCCTCTCCCCCGCGGCTTGACCGCAAAAAAATGATATTATCGGCATCGTGGCAATCCTGCTGGCTCTGCTCCTGCCTCTTTTTTCCGCCTGCCATAGGCAAGGGCCTGTCGTAGCCAAAGTCGGAAACCTCGTCATCACCCGCGCCGAGTTCAATAGCAAGCTCTCCGAAGTCGCGCCGCCCTACCAGAAATACGTCGATACCCCCGCGGGACGGCGCCAGTTCCTGGACGTCCTCATCAAGGAAAAGATGATCCTCGCCGCGGCCGAGGATTCAGGCGTTTCGAAATCGGCCGACTTCAAGCATGCCATCGAGGAGATAAAGGAAAACGAGGCCCGGCAGTTCACCCAGGAAAAGGACTATCTCCTGACCGAAGCCTGGAGGAAAGATCTCGAGGACCGCGGCATCACCCAGGTCAGCGATGCGGAAGTCGCCGCGTACTATAAAAAATATCCGTATGAAGTCTCCATTAAGAATATCCTGGTCGAGGATCCCAATGAGGCGGATCAAATCCTGAAAAAACTGCAGAAAGGCGCTTCTTTTTCGGCGATCGCCAAAAAATATTCCATCGATTCCGCATCCTCCGAGAATGGAGGGAAAATGCCTCCGATGCTCTATGGGGAAATTATTCCGGAACTTCAAGACGTCGTTTTCCACATGCGCGTGGGAGAACTCTCCGGTCCCATTAGGACGAAGTTCGGCTACCACGTGCTCTACAAGGTAAGCGAGACCCGCGTTCCCCTCTCCGAAGTCAAAGAGCGCATCCGCGGCATTTTGGAAAAAGAAAAGCTGGATAAATACCTGCGTTCTATAGAAAACCGTTTCCCGGTGGAGGTCGTCGATGAAGAATTCAAGTAAGATCGTCCTGGCCGTCGCCGCCCTGGCATTTTTCGCGCCGGCCGCCCAATCCATGGTAGCCGAAGATGTCATCGCGACGGTCAACGGCAAGCCCATTATGCTTTCCGAGTACGAGCGGCAACTCTCGCCCGTCATGAGCGAGTGGGCTCAAACCAACCCGCAGGCTCTGCAGGATCCCGCTTTCGTGGCGAAGCTGCGCAAGTCGGCCCTGGAGCAGATGATTGACGACGAGCTTCTCTATCAGGAATCCGTCAAGAAGCACATCACCGTCGACTCCCACGCCGTCGACGCCGGCATCGACGAAATCAAGCGCCGCTTTCAAGTCGACGAGAACGGCAACCCCGTCTCAGCCCAGCAGGCCGAGGAAGCCTTTCAGGATCAACTCAAGCAAGACAACATGACCTACGGGCAGTTCCGCGAAAGGATTAAAAAGCAGGTCGCCATTCGAAAGCTCATCGAACAGGAAGTCAAATCGACCATCACGCCGCCCGACCCGGCGGCGGTCCGCGCCTATTTCGATAAGATTAAGGCTTACATCGTCAGCGGCAGCACGCTCCCCCCAACGGGAATGACCGATGAAGACGCCGCGGCGTTCATGCAAATCGCTCAGCAAGTCAAGAGCATGAGCGCCGAGCGGGTGCGAGTGTCCCGCATCCTCATCCGCTTGGCGCCGGGCGCTTCGGACAATGAAAAGCACCGCGCTCTCGATGCCATCAGTCAAATCCGGGAGCAACTCGAAACCAGCACGGAAACCTTCGCCCAGGCGGCTCAGGAGAATTCCGAGGATCCCGCCAGCGCTTCGCAGGGCGGGGACATCGGCTACATCATCCGCGGCATGGCGCCGCCAGCGTTCGAGAAGGCGGCCTTTGATCTGCCCGTGGGCCAGATCAGCAAGCCCATCCTGACCCCGGACGGCTACAATCTAATCCAGGTCGAAGCCCACCTAGCCGCCTCGCCGCCTCAGTTCTCGGACTTCAAGGATCAGTTGGCCAAGGCCATGATGAACCTCGAACTGCAAAAGAAGCTCGAGAGCTATGTGAAGTCGCTCAAGGAAACCGCCGTCATCGAGCGGAATCTTCCCAAATAGCCCGCGTCTCCGCCATCGTGCCGGAAAAGCCGCGGCTCGCCTTCACGCTGGGAGATCCGGCGGGCATAGGCCCGGAAATCGTCGTCAAGGCCCTGCGCGGCGGGCGGGTTTCCCGCGTTTGCCGGCCGATTCTTGTCGGCGAGAAATCACTATGGAGACGCGCGGGCTGGACGCCGGAACTCGCCCCCATCCTGGACACCCGGCTCGGCCTTCGCTCCGTCAGCCCAGGCCGGACGGATAAAAAGGCCGGCCGCGCTTCGTTCGCGGCCCTGGACGCCGCCGCGCGCTTGGCCGGACGCCGCATCGTCCGCGGAATCGTGACGGCCCCCATTTCTAAAAAATCCTGGAACGCCGCCGGAGTTCCTTTCCCCGATCATACGGACTATTTCCGGAAAGTTTGGCGTCGGCCCGAGGCCCAAATGATCCTGGCCTCTCCCCGGCAAAATCTGTGGTCCGTTCTTGCCACCAGGCACATTCCTTTGGCTCAGGTTCCCTCCCGATTAAACCCCGCTCTTGTCTTGGCCGCGGCGCGGGCCCTGCACGAAGCCTTGTCCCCGCTAATCTCAAGAGAGCGACCGCGGCTGGGACTCTGCGCGCTCAACCCTCACGCGGGCGAGGAAGGCATTTTAGGCCGGGAGGAAAAAACCAAGCTTGCGCCGGCCGTCGCCTCGGCGCGACGACTGGGCCTGGACCTTCAAGGCCCCGTGCCCGCGGATTCCGCCTGGCGGCTGCACAAAAACGGGACCTTTGACGGCTTGGTGGCCCTCTATCATGATCAGGCCCTTATCGCGCTTAAAGCCTGCGCGGGGCTTGATATCGTCAATTGGACGACGGGACTCCCCTTCGTGCGCGTTTCGCCCGGCCATGGCACGGCTTTCGACATCGCCGAAAAAAATCAAGCCGACCCTGCCGCCCTCGTGGCGGCCGCTGAACTCGCGGCCAAATTGTGCGCCTCCTAATCGCGCTGCTGGCTTCCGGACTGGCTTTCCAGGCCGCGCCCGGCGTCGCGGCCGGAAAAACCGCGAAGGCCGCGGCTGGCGCGTCGGCCGATTCACAAGATTTGCTCCAGCAAGCCTCCTGGGCGATGGCGGCGCTCGAATATGGGGAAGCCTACGATTTAGCGACCCGCGCCATTAAAAAGGATTCCAAGAATGCCGCGGCTTTCGGCCTGCGGGCTCTCGCCGGCAACAAGCTCAAACGCTACGATGCGGCGCTCCAAGACGAGAACGCGGCCCTGGCGCTCTCGCCGGACGACTCGACCGCCCTTCTTGAGCGCTCCTGGACCTTTTCAAGGCTCAACCGCTTCGCGCCCGCGCTTAAAGACGCCCAGGCCGTTCTCAAGGCGCACCCCGAGAACAGCTTCGCCTATCAAAACCTCGCGGTCGCGCTGGCCGGCCAGGGCGACCGAGACGGAGCGGTCGGAGCCCTGCGCCGCGCGGCCGAACTCAATCCGGACATGGAAACGCGCTACGACCAAGCGCGCCAAGCGGCCTCCGGTGGCGAAATCTTATCGCTTCTGACCCACCAAGAGGGAGCTCCCGCCGCCCCTCCGAAAACCGCGCCGCGTTTTTCGACCCTGTTTCTTTTGACCATCAGCGGCGGCCTGCTTATCGCTTTAGGCATTCTCAGTTTTTTCCCGGCGGGCACGGAAACCGGGAAGAAGCGCCCCCCGAAAGATGCTCGGCGGCCGCCGCCGTCTTCGTCGCGCTCCCATTCCCGCGCCGGTTCCGAATCTATCCCGGCTCCCTACGAAATCATCAAGCCGATCGGGCAAAGCTCCCTGGATTTGGCCTATCAAGCCCGAGATACCTCTCTCAACCGCTTGGTCACGGTCAAAAAGATGCGCCGAGAAATCCGCGCGGACGCGGACGCGCGGCGGCGCTTTCTCCAGCAGGCCCGAACCATCGCGCTGCTGCGGCATCCTCACATCGCGGACATCTATCAGGTGGTCGAGGAAAACGAGGATATTTTCGTGATCTCGGAATGGTTCGAGGGACTGACGCTCAGCCAAGTCATTGAGCGCTACGGGCCGCTCGATTACCACCGGGCCCGCAAAGTTCTAAAGCCGCTCTGCGCCGCCGTGGACTACGCCCACGGCAAAGGCATCGTCCACGGCAGCCTCCGTCCGGAAATCATCCGTGTTTCCAAGGAAGGAATCGTCAAAATCACCGACTTCGGGCTGGCACGCGCCATTGAAGATACTCTCCTGGCTTCGGCGAACAAGACCCAGCCGGCGCCCGAACCAAGCGATTACACGGCGCCTGAGCAGGAAAAAGGGGAGCCCTGCCCGCAATCGGACATCTTCTCCCTGGGCGCCTGCTTCTATGAAATACTTTGCGCGCGCAAGCCCTTCAAGGGCGAGGGGCACTTTCTCTCGCTCAACAAGGCCGGCGGACTCTTCATCCCCATTCCCGCCCAGGAGACCAAGGGAATCCCCGCGGGCCTGGACGCCGTGTTCAAGAAAGCCCTGGCGCCGGATCCCGCCCAGCGCCAGCAGGCGGCCCGCGAACTCTACGCCGATTTTGACCGCCTGCTGCCCGAGCGCGGATAAAAAACGGTTAAAAGCCGGAAACGGCATTGACAATGGTCAGGGTTCCATTTAAACTTAGTTTGGGCCCAAATCTAACATGAAAAAATCTGCTTTCCTTTATATAGTCCTATTTGTCTTGTGTTTTTTCACATTAAACGGGCTATGCCAAGATCAACCCAGTTCTAAACACGGTGACGGATCGGAAAAATTAGCAGGACAGCCCTTCGGTACGCAAACCAATCTAAGCGAAGAAGCATTTCGAAGACAACTCCTCCCGCAATACAGTAACGCTCTTAAAACAGCTATAAACAATTCGAATCTACCCGCCCAGATTAAACAGAGTATTGCCTCCTCGTTATCTGCGGATAAAACTCAAGCTCAAATGAATCAGCTCTGGGGAAAAAACGGCATCGTTACTAATGCCATCATCAAAAACTACGCGTCTAAAGGTAAACGACGAATCCCATTAAGCCAGGTAGACGGAGCCATCCGCGCTGAAACTAACGCTATCGCCGGCGGTATGGTCGATGCCTATGAGGATAAAAAACTTATAGGCGGAAAAAATGTGCA
>Ga0307373_10007374_pt1 | contig 17193 bp, 18 predicted proteins | sample OX2MG_FD_202534 | JGI IMG/M metagenome (GOLD analysis project Ga0307373, IMG submission 202534) | Soil microbial communities from Risofladan, Vaasa, Finland - OX-2 | ecosystem: Environmental > Terrestrial > Soil > Coastal area > Acid sulfate soil | place: Finland: Risofladan, Vaasa | collected... | reverse complement strand
CGTAAGCGATTCATTGGAATAGGGCCGACGGCTCAAATGCCTGACTATCGTTGATAACTTCACCAAGGAGGCGGTCCATATTGTCGTCGATTACGGGACCTCCAGTCACTACGTCATACGAGTTTTTGATCAGGCGGCTCGTTTTCGTGACCTACCGAAGGTGATTCGCACCGATCAGGGACCGCAATTCACCGGCAATCTACCCGCGCCACCGGCGCGCCGCACCACAGGTTCATTTGGCATGTGGCTCGTAGAGGCTGACGAAATCACCAAAAGTGACTGGAAACTTCAGGGACTGTACGGAATCGAATGGATCATATCCGAGAACGTCTTCCAGACGTGCGACGATCAGCGCGAAGCTGAGCGAATCGAGCCCCGATTCGAGAAGACTCAATCGATCCGTCAGCCGTGCAAGTTTCCTACTCTGTTCGCGCGCGACTTGCTCGAATTGGGCTACTACGACCGCTCTTACGGACATTTTATGCTCCAGCGAAAGTTCAATAATGAGGCTAGGCTCCTCGATTATAGATTCCGAATCGAATTGGTAACAACTTTCCGCCATAATCTCTGCCTGTCAATTCACCGCTCCCACCGACCACCGAACCTGCCAGTATCTGGCGCGCGCATTGTCGAATGAGACCTATTGTGTGAGAATCGGCTGAATTTGCATGCCGACACACAGCGGATATTATTATTTATCAAGTGGGTAGCCGTACATTTAATCCGAACGGTGGGTCTCCACGTTCAGATCCTGAAGTGGCATATTTGAACATTGTTGCGAGCAGCGCAAATTTTTCTGCAGACGCGCGTCGTCCACTCGTACCGTACTTCCACCGGCCGACAATTAATAATAAAAAGCGCGCGCCGGCTACCATATCCTGTACCGAATAAGTGGGATATATGTTCGGTCATGTAAAGGAATTGATCGTTATCTTGGTCATAGCCGGCGCAGTGTTCGGCTTCGCCAAGCCAGTGGCATTGCGCTTTACCGCCGAACGCGATTTTGTACGCCGGCGCAACGTCTGGTTTGCGTTGACGGTGACCGCATTCCTCAGTCCCACCTTTTGGCCGTTCGCTTTCATCGCGATGCCACTTCTTCTATGGGCCGGACGCAAAGATAACAATCCAGCCGCACTCTATTTGCTGTTATTGCAAGTTATTCCATACATATCCATCCAGATTCCCGTAATCGGCATTAACAAACTGTTCGGCCTTGATAACTATCGACTGTTATCGTTTTTTGTACTGATTCCGCTTGCCTGGCGCATACGACATGCAAAAAACCCTGCCAGAATCCTCGGGCTGCAAACGATGGATGTATTTTTGTTAATGTACGGCGTCGTCCAAGTGGCCTTGTTTATTCCGCCGGATTTACCGAATCACGTTATTCTTCATGATTCGCCGACCAACTTACTGCGACGGGCCGTTCTATTCTTCGTCGACATCTATTTCTTGTACTTTGCGGTGAGCCGATCTTGCGCAAACCGCGAGTCTATTGTCGACGCCGAGGCGGCATTCTGTGTTTCCAGCATCATAATGGCGGTGCTCGCAGTTTTCGAGACTTTGCGTCATTGGTTGCTGTATGCGGCCCTTGCACCAGACTGGAGCGGTAATGATTTTAGCGTTCCATTTACGTATCTCGCTCGTGGAAACATGCTGCGCGCCGAAGCATCCGCGGGGCATCCCCTCGCGTTGGGCTTTCTTTTGGCGATCGCTCTCGGCTTATGGATTTCGATCCAGTCCCGCGCTCGGACAAGACGCTCGAGAGTGCTTGTGGTAGTCGCTTTGATATTCGGACTGCTAGCCACTTACTCGCGCGGCCCGTGGCTCGGCGCCATTTTCATCTTTATTGCGTTCTCGGCTCTCGGCTCATCTCGCTTTTCCCGACTGTTAAAGGCCGGTAGCGTCATCATCCTACTGGCCGGAGTGATCAGTATGTCGCCCCTGCGCGCCCAATTGATCAAGGCATTGCCGCTCCCCGGTGGGCCTGTCGATACCGACTTCACTTACCGGCAGCGATTGCTTGACCAATCATTACAGCTGATCGAGGCGCGCCCTCTTTTTGGCGATCAATCGGCATTGTCAAAAATGCAAAATTTGCGTCAGGGGCAGGGCATCATCGATGTCGTGAATTCGTATATCGACATTGCGCTGTTTCATGGCCTCGTCGGGCTTGCGCTATTTCTGGGCTTTATTCTGACAGCGTTAAATCGAGCATACCGTGCCGCTAAGGCAATGATCCACACCGATGCCGAATTGGCGTTGCTTGGGTTTGGTCTGGTCGCATGTATCCTGGGCGCGTTACTTATGATGGCGGATATCAGTTTCATACTTGGAATCGAGAAGATGTTTTACGTGCTCGCTGCGCTCGCAGCGGCATATGCTCATTGCGCTCGAGAATCGAGCCGCCGGCCGCTTGTGCACTCTCATTCCGATAGGCCCACGGAAATTCGGTAAGTGGGGCGCTGGAAACTCGTCAATATCGACGGCGACTTGTTTGCAACAGCCCTCTCGTTCGTCTTGCAGGCAATCATTAGACTTGGTAGTAGCCTCATCCTCACGAGAATCTTGCTCCCCGAGGCCTATGGGGTCATCACCATTATTACGTCGATCGCGTTCGTCGTCGAATTGATCGCCGATACCAACACGTCGTTGTTCATCATTCGCGATGCCAGAGGGGAGGAATCCCGGTACCTGAACACAGCGTGGACAATTAAGTTTGCGCGCGCCATGCTCAATACGGTCGCTCTCTACGCACTCGCTCCCACGGTAGCCGCGTTGATCTACCATTTACCGGCATTGGCGACCCCCATGCGCGTGTACTCTGTCTCATTCATCATCGGCGGGATCCAATCAATGTCGTTTCCGCTCGCGATCCGCCACAAACAAGCACGCATCATTATGTACTCCGAGTTGGCGGCTACCTTCGTATCGGCCCTCTTTTCCGTGGTCTATTGTTATTTTTCTCGTAACTATTGGGGCATGGTCTACGGCATTTTATTGAACCGCATTTCGATGGTTGTGCTTAGTCGGCAGTTCTATCGCGAAAAACGTCCGCGATTTCAGTTCGATCGGGCTGCGGCGCTCGACCTCCTCGGTTTCAGCAAGTTTACAATTCCGTCCAGCTTACTCACGCTGGCGTTGAGCCAATTCGACAAGGTGGTAATCCTTCGCCTGTTCGATTTGAAGTCCCTTGGGATATACGGCCTCGCGGGGAATATCGCGGGATCAGTCGAAACGTTGATTAGCAAGATTAGCCAATTAGTCCTCTATCCGCGCTGTGCACATAATTTTCGCACAAATCGCGATATGCTGTCCGTCGCGTACTATCGCGAGAATGTGAAGCTCTTTTTTAGCATCATGCTTTTTCCGGCGGCCGTCGGCGGCGCCGCGCAATTGATCATCGCGTTTCTGTATCCATCGCGTTATTCCCAAGCGGGCGCGGTTCTGCAGGCCTTGATGTTGCGAGCGGGCCTCCTATCATTTTCGGCGCCGGCCGAGGATCTGTTGATTGCTACCGGCGAGTACAAGGTTATATTGCACGGCAATGTGTACCGCGCCGTTGGTTTGATTAGCGCCAGCCTAGCCGGATATTACTTCTTTGGCTTTTTGGGGTTTGTGTACGGGACCGCGCTCAGTGGCCTGCCGCCGCTGATATATTATTGGTGGCTCCAACGAATGAAGGGCCTAATGATCGTAAGGTATGAATTTTACAAACTGGGATTTGCCATAACCGTGGCCGTATCGGCGTTCCTGACTAGCCATTTTCTACTGGCACTATGGCCCTTGTTTTCGCTGCGACATTAATGCGTTGGCTCCATAAACGCTTGAGCGACATTACACGTGATCGACGACAGGAGAAAGTCCCGTGAATGTCGGCGAAAGCAATTGGCCGTTGCGAATCGACGTCGTCATCGTCACCTATCGGTGCGCACGGCTAACGATCGAGTGCTTGCGCTCTGTCGAGGATGAGCGACGGCGAACACCTGGCCTCGCAATTCGCGCCATAGTGGTCGACAATGCGTCGGAAGATCTTCCCGCAATCCGACAGGCCGTCAACCTAAATAGCTGGTCCTCCTGGGTCGTTCTAATCGATGCCCCTAGGAATGGCGGGTTTGCATACGGAAATAATCGCGGAATCGAATATGCGTATTCCAGCGGCCCTCCCGCGTATGTATATCTTCTCAACCCAGACGCGCAAGTCCGCGTTGGAGCCATCAGCTCGCTGGTGCGATTTCTCGAATCGCACCCAAATGTCGGAATCGCGGGCAGCAGCTTCGAGAATGCCGATGGCAGCGATTGGCCGATCGCCTTTCGGTTTCCGACTCTATGGAGCGAATTGATTGGTGGTATTGGAATCGGATTTGTCACGCGCCTGCTGGGACGTTGGGAGGTCGCTAGACGTATGACCCGGGCGCCGCAGCCGACGGACTGGATATGCGGCGCATCAATGCTAATTCGCCCTGCGGTATTGTCGGCCGTCGGCGGAATGGACGAGAATTATTTTCTCTATTTCGAGGAAACTGATTTCTGTTATCGCGCCATGCGAGCGGGTTTTGTCACTTGGTATGTTCCGGAGAGCTGCGTCATGCACATCATGGGACAAAGCACTAGTGTAACCGACGTGACCGATGGTCCTAAACGTCTCCCGGCCTATTGGTTTGAGTCGCGCCGTCGCTATTTTGCGATGACATTTGGTGTTGGCAACGCCATTGCAATCGACATAGTAGCTTTGCTGGCGCATTCGATCGGCGCAATGAAACGCCTATTGTGGCCTCGCCGAGGTCGTGGAATTCCATTCTACGGACGGGATCTACTGACCCATAGCGTCATATTCGCGAGAAATCGAGCGTTTCCCACCGTCCAATGTTTTCACCCTCCCGATTACAATTGGCAATAGAAATAGCGTTTTATAGCAATCAATGAATCTGATGGGTCAATTTTTACGACGTTAGCGGGCTTGCAGTTCAACTTGCACTCTGGCGGAATTCAGAGCCCCGCGTGCGCACTTGTCCAAATGGGTCCGCCGCCAATTGGCTACCATCTACGCTTGATATCAATTTCGACGTGATACGCGACGAGTTAGGCGGATCACAACGCAATATGAATGGCGGTGCGGAGGAGGCCGCTTACGCGACTGACGACTTTCAGCCGCTGCAACCGGTATACTGCTCAAGGTGCTCAATTTCCTGGATGTTGCTCCAACGCCAGTTTACTGAGGAGATCGCGTTCGGCGGACTCGAAAAGCTCCTTGCTGAGTACGCTCTCCATTACGGATCGCGCACTACTTTGACTGAATATGTGATCGCCGCCGTCGATGATATGCACACGGCAACGATCTTTCAGTCGAGATACAGAAGAACCCGCCTGAAGCGCCAGTAAATCAATACCCGGCTCACCCTTTGCGAATACGAAAACCACCCGTACCCCGCGCGCAGCAATTTGCTCGAGTTCAAAGCCCAGATCGTTAGGTAGCCTAATGCCGAGACTGCGAGCGCAATCGCGCAGCGTAGATTCCGCCGCGAGACTCAAGCGCTTACAATAAATCAGGAGGATGCGCCAAAGATTAACCTGGCCGGTCAACAATCTTCTCCAGCCGAATACTGACAACAGCCGTACACGGTAAACGCCCGGATTGCGTACGGCTTCGGCCAATTGTACGTCAGCGAGGTTCATGCCGCGTTTCCAGAAATAATTTGCTGGATTGACCATCAATATGCGATCTACGGGCAGGGCGACTATCGCCGCGCGCAACGCGTGATAGGCGCCCGAACAAATACCTACCAACGAAATCCCGGTGACACGGTATCGATCGCGCAAAAATTCGATCGCAATGCGAATATCATCTAACGCAGCCGGCGGAAAAACTTCATCGTCAGCGCGTCCGGGACGAGTGCCGCTGTCGCCGATTCCCTGAAAATCCATACGTAGGACGACATATCCATGCCTCGCCCAGTTCCGGGCAAGATCCACGTACATCCGGTTAGGACCAATGTGGTAATCTACGCCCACACTGAGTAAAATCACACCGCGGCGTCGACGCTCTTGCTCCGCTGGTTCGGTGACGATTCCGAATAATAGCGTCGGTACTGGCAGCGCAACCGGTCGCTCCGTAATCGAGTGTGCGGCGACTGAACCAAACCCGTGCAAGGTAAGGACCGGTTTTGCCAAATTTATACCAATATTAGGATGGGCACCTCCGGCGAGGCTGAGAGACGCAACGGATTCGCTCTTCAGGCGCTCCAACCAATCACAGGTCGCCGCGATCATTGCATTTGGTGCTGCAGCGAATTGCGGCGCGGTCATTACCATCTCGACCAACCCTGGCAATGCCAGGTATTTCGTAGAAACGCCAAGCCGCGACAGCACGCTTGGCCAGGCGCGGGCCACCGGCAAGCTGTTACCATCCAGAATCATCATTTCTCTGGCCGGAGCCGTACTCAGTGACATCAAGTCGATTGCGGCAAGAGCGGCAAGCGTGGCGCACGACAATAAAAAGCCGCTGACTTCTAATGAACCGTCAGTTTCCAATTTAGCAGACGGCGCGGTCCCTTCGCGTGAATTCGTGTCCCCTGCGCCGAGCAATCCCGCTAGACGCGTGGTCCGCAAATCGCGCAAATAGCGCGGGCCGCTAATAATCGGGGAGATCAGGATCAATGAACGGATATCATTGCACTGGGCTGCTGCGAGCGTCGCTAACAGCGCTCCGAGTCGAATTCCTAGCGCACTAATGTGGTGTACGCCGGTCAGGCGGCGCAATTCAGTGACAGCCGCCAACACATCGCTGGACCAAACTGCGATTTGATCCTCTTGGGGTCCAATGTCAGCCGAATCACCCGTGCCGGTATAATCGAATCGCAACACCGTAACGCCTGCCCGCACGGCCGCCTCGGCAAACGTCCGTATGCTGCGCTGCGCGCATATCGCTTCATATCCGAAGGGCTTGCAGATCACGAGACCCACCCCGCCGGCGACTTGCTCAGCCGACCGATGGAGCCACCCAAAGAGCTGACGCCCTCCCGAGTCGAAATAAAGCACCTCAGGCGTTTGAGCATCTAGTTGCATTGAGGTTCCGAGCCGAACGACGCTCATTGAATTTCGAATCTTTCGTTCATGATTACCGGCGCGAGCATCGTATACCGCGTTCGCATGTTAGCGGATGCCACAATCGCGTAGAACAGCAGATAGTATCTTCCTTTTCTTTGAAACCTCGTCAGAATGTGTCATGAATCACGAATTTGACACGCGCTCGAGTTCCCCAGGCTGATAGGGCTCCCTCTGCCGTCCAACTATCCCAACTTAACCCTCTGCGCCGGCGGGTCATTATCCATCCTCGAACTCGGTAATTGGTAGGCACCAGGAGACTATGGCATTGCCCCTCTCGACGCCGGCCCCCGTATAAAGCGGGCGCAACATCCTGTCCCTATGGTTTGGGTCATTGCCGTAATTTCGAGAATATAGACCCCGGTATTATGCAACCGGCATGCTAAAGTATTGTGCTGTGTTGCGATTATCGGCGGCGACAAACTAAATGGATCACTTCTCACGGGGATTCCTGGCGCATAGTCGCTTTAAGGTTGGGCATTAAATTGGTTGCCGAGGCATTAGCTCAAGATCCCGCTGCTGCGCGCCCCTTACAGACGCTCGGGGCAGTAGTCATTGGCCGTAATGAAGGCGACAGATTAAAGTGCTGCCTTGAATCGGTTCACGCGTTAGCCAATCGTCTGGTCTATGTGGATTCCGGGTCGAGAGACAACTCCATCGCGATCGCACTCGCCCTCGGAGCGGTCGTTGTTGAACTCGATATTAGCGCTCCTTTCACCGCAGCGCGTGCCCGTAACGAGGGCTTTCGGAAGTTGGTGAAGTTGAATCCCGATCTAAATTGCGTATTCTTTGTGGACGGCGATTGTGAAGTTGTCTCCGGCTGGCTCGATAAGGCCAGCAAATTTCTCGAAGAGCGCCGCGATGTCGCCGTAGTCTGGGGTTTCCGGCGCGAACGCTTTCCGGAGAAATCCCTCTACAACATGCTGTGCGATTTCGAATGGTCCGATTACCCCATCGGTGAAACGAAACTATGCGGTGGTGATGCGCTCATCCGCGTGGGCGCATTTCGGCAAATAGGGGGCTATCGAGCCGATCTGATTTGCGGCGAAGAGCCGGAAATGTGCGTTCGACTACGTCATGCCGGCTGGCGCATTTGGCGGTTGAACGAGACCATGACTCTTCACGATGCCGCAATGTACCGCTTTGGCCAGTGGTGGATACGCATGCTCCGCGGCGGCTACGGTTTTGCGCAGGGCGCATCATTGCATGGTGCAGCCCCCGAACACCATGACGTCCGTGAATCTTGGAGTGCTTGGATCTGGGGCCTCGGTATTCCGCTAGCCACGCTGTTCCTGATAATCACGAGCGGTTGGTGGGGAATCCTGCTGCTCGGTCTATATCCGCTGCAAGTGACCCGCCTGGCACTGCTCGGCAAGCGGTCTGTCAGGGAGAATTGGTGGAGAGCCGGGGCGCTCGTAGTATGTAAATTTCCGGAGACGATTGGTCAAATTAAGTTCCTCGTAGATCGCCTTCGAGGTGTGCAGTCCCGATTAATCGAATACAAATAGACCCTGTCTTGAAAATTGCGTATTTCATCAATCAATACCCGAAGGTCAGCCATAGCTTCATCCGCCGGGAAATCGTCGCGCTGGAACTACTCGGCTTCGAGGTGCTGCGCATTGCGTTGCGTGGATGGAACGAGTCGCTGCCGGATCCAGAAGACGGTATTGAACAACGCAGAACAAGCTACGTCCTGAGATATGGGCTGTTCGGCTTGCTCGTACCGACACTGGTTATATTGCTGCGCTCGCCGATCCGTTTCTTTTCCGCGGTGGCTTTGGCGATAAAATTGAGCCGGAATACCGATCATCGACTTTTCCACCACCTGGTATGCATATCGGAGGCGTCCTGCACCATCAGATGGGTAAAGCGGTACGGCGCCGTCCATTTGCACGCGCACTTCGGAACGAATTCCGCCGAGGTCGCAATGTTCGTTTGCGTCTTGGGCCGAGTTCCCTACAGTTTTACCGTGCACGGGCCCGACGAATTCTTGGGACCGATGGCGCTAGATGAGAAAATTCATCGCTGCCGATTCGCGGTGGCGATTAGTTCTTTCGGGCGCAGCCAACTCTATCTCAGATCGCGTAACCCCGACTGGCCCAAAATCCATGTGGTTCACTGCGGACTCGAGCACTCCTTTTACTCTGGAGTTTCGCCGCCACCTATTACTCCACGTTTGGTTTGCGTCGGCCGACTTTGTGAAGCAAAGGGCCAACTCCTGTTGATCGAGGCGGCTGCCCGGATGGCGGCCAATGGCGTAGCATTCGAGTTGGTGTTGGCGGGCGATGGCGCGCTTCGTGCCGACATTGAGCGCTTGGTGAGACGATTTGGGCTCGGCGATAAGGTCCGCATTACCGGCTGGTTGAGCAGCACTGACGTTCGCAAGGAGATTCTTGCAGCGCGCGCCTTGGTTCTGCCGAGCTTCGCCGAAGGTTTGCCGGTGGTGATCATGGAGGCGATGGCCTTGCGCCGACCCGTACTCGCCACCTACGTCGCCGGCATCCCTGAGTTGGTGCGCCCCGGAAAAGACGGCTGGCTCTTTCCCGCAGGCAGCATCGATGCTCTTACGAGCGCAATGGAGGAGTGTCTGGCGACGTCAGATGAGGTCCTACAACGAATGGGCGAAGCCGGCCATCGCCGCGTAATAGAGCGGCACTCAATCGAAATCGAGACCAACAAGCTATCGAACCTCTTTCGTACCGGACTCCTTTCGTCGTGACCGCAAATCCTCATGTTTGAGAATATTCGGAAGGACTTGAGAGCGCATGGTGGCGCTTGGGGCGCACAAGGTTTCTGGGTCCTTGTTGTCTACCGCTTTGGCCGCTGGCGATTCGGAGTTCGTCCGCTATTTGTGCGCAAAATCTTTTCCCTGCTTTACAAGGTCGCATTCAAACTGATCCAAATCGTCACCGGTGTGGAATTGCCCTGTGAGGTCCATATCGGCCGGAACTTCGTGATCGATCATTTTGGCGGCATCGTCATTAGCGGTTACGCGAAATTTGGCGACAACTGCCGCATCCGCAGCGGCGTGGTCGTTGGACTTCGCCGCGTCGATGAGCCAGGTGCGCCCGTGATCGGCGACAACGTCGACATTGGCGCTGGAGCTAAACTACTTGGACCAATCGCGATCGGCAATAATGTGGCGATCGGAGCTAATGCCGTCGTGCTCGACGACGTACCGGATAACTGCATCGCTATCGGAGTGCCGGCGGTCATTAAATCTCGGCGGATATAGACCCGTGTACTTAACTCTGGAGATTTTTCTCGCTGGCGCCGCATTGCTGGTATTTGTACCTTGCACGGTGCTGTTCGTCGAGATTTTATTCGCGACTACACGTCGAACAGACAGCATAAATTGCAATGTCGAGCGTCACCGGCTCGCGGTCGTCATGCCGGCTCACAATGAAGACTCCGTGATCGCCGAGACGCTCAAATCCATCGTCCCACAACTACGCTCCGATGACCGATTGCTTGTGGTAGCCGATAATTGCACGGACAACACCGCCACCATCGCAATCGACGCACATGTCGAGGTCATCGTGCGTTCCAATCTCACGCGCCGCGGTAAGGGCTTCGCGCTCGACTTTGGCATACGGCATCTCGAAACAGATCCTCCAGATATCGTCATCATTGTCGACGCCGATTGTCAGGTCGAATCCGGCTCGATCGATCGCTTGGCGCGGGTTTGCACGCAGACGTCACGGCCGGTACAAGCGTTGTACCTGATGCATGCAGGCCCGCATGCAGCCCTCAAGATGCGCATCGCCGACTTCGCGTCCACGGTCAAGAATCTCGTTCGCCCGCTTGGGCTCCAAAGTCTCGGACTGCCCTGTCAATTAATGGGAACGGGCATGGCATTTCCGTGGAATTGTATTCAAAGCGCAGCGCTCGCCACCGGGCATATTGCGGAAGATATGAAGCTCGGCCTTGATCTAGCCCGCGCAGGTACTCCGCCGGTATTTTGCCCGGAAGCCATGGTGACAAGCGAGTTCCCCACATCGGCGCGTAGCGTATTTAATCAGCGAACCCGCTGGGAACATGGCCACTTAAGCATTATTATGAGCGACGCGCCACCCATGCTCCTCGAATCGATTAAGCGCATGAACCTGGCGATGTTCGCGTTGGTACTCGATCTAACCGTGCCACCGTTGGCGCTATTGACCATCATGGTGGTAACACTCTGCTGCGTGAGCGCGGGTGTATACGCGATATTCGGCATGTGGGTCCCACTTCTCGTCGCAACCATATCCGGCGCGTTGCTTGCGCTCTCAGTACTGTTATCGTGGGCGCGCTTTGGACGGCAACTCATCTCCCTCGGCAGCCTCGCCCTCGGCGCTGTTTATCCGCTTTGGAAAATTCCAATTTACGCGCGATTCTTGGTGGCGAGACAATTGGATTGGGTTAAATCCAAGCGGGGTGACGATTAGCCTCCACCCAAGGCTCAAAACAACCGGCGCAACTGGCGAGCGATAATCGGTGGCAACACGTCGCTCGCGATACGTCGCAAACGCTGCGCCGACGTAAGCCGGAAATCACTCTTGTTGCGCTCGCGAAATATCGTCGAATGCTCGCCGCTCACCTCATCAGCCGGCCGACCGTTGCTGAAATAATACAGCGCGAGGGATTTACGGGTCATGCTTTCGGGGCATTGCAGTGGGTCAGGGTGACCATGATAGGTGAAGTCCGTCGTGCCAAAGATCATCATTCGATTGAAAATCGGCAATACCTTCGCTTCACACCGGCTCATATTGCGGTCCCATAACTGCAAATGCCCGCCATATTCCTCGCGCCAATCCTTGTTTAGATATAATAGAAGATTTAGTCGCCTGTCCAAATCGAATTTGCGATGTCGGTTGAAATCCGCATGTACGCCGAGTTTGCCCCCGCGCACGATCTGGTGGAGGCCTCCGCCTTCGAAACTAGGGTCCGGAATTAAATTGTCGATGCCGGTGATACGACCGACGAACTCTAAAAACGTGATCGAGTTCAAATGGTACATGAACAAGCGGGTCAACGGTCCGAATGATGCGTCGGTCGCCGACGCAAGCTTAATCTCGTGCGCGCTATTGAATGTTTGCCATTGGATTTCACCTGGTTTTGGAAACTCCGCCAATACCGATTCGATGAGATCGGAATCGAAAAAATTGTCGAGAATAATATGTGGGAACGGCTTTGCATTCATATATGAAGTGCGTGCCGTCGAAGTGACGTCCTTCATCCGCGCGAGTGGCAGGAAGGACTCGATCGTAAAATCAGGTTTTGTTAGCATAAATCTCTCGACATCGACGATATTCCGATCAGCGGTGCAAAGCATACTAAATGCAGAAAACTCTACATAACATGACTCTGACCTTGACTGCCGCACTTTGGGTCCCAAACGGAGATGCTATCATTTTTCGATTTCGCTCAGCTCGGCACGGGTTTGGATGTATTGGCCCGACGCTGTAGGCGCTCTGTACCAGTCTCGCCTGTGTTGCCCCCACATGACCGTCGCAAGCGCTTAGAGTGGGTGCTCCCAACGATTTCCTGCGGCCCCGTGGCGATTTCACACCATCCTCAGTTCGTGGCACCAATAGTCAAAGCCGTTTGTCATTAATTTGGCGATCACCGAACCTATAACAAAGGCCGGCGAGACTCGCGCGAATCAGAAAGGCCAAATTTCCCAGCATATAGCGCCGCCACAGGCGAGCCGGTTCCAGCCACAGGCGAAATAGCCATTCCATCCCGAATCGTCTCAACGGCAAGGGGGCGCGTTTAAATCGCCCCGCCATGAAATCCAAAATAGCTCCGCCGTTTATAATCAGAACTGGATTTGAGCATTCTTTCATGATCACCTGCGCAAGAAATTCTTGCTTTGGCATGCCCATTCCTAGGATTACAACTCTAGGCTGCTCAACCTTGACTCTTTCCACATAGTGCGCAATTGGTTGGTATCCATCGCAATGTGTTACCGTCGCAACCCCGTCGCGCTGTAGACAGGCTGCCGCCAACGCCGCGACTTTGGCAGAAGACCCATATAAGGCAATCGCCTTGGATTTACTTGCCAGGAGCATTCGGGGAATGAAGTCCGTCCCGTTCATATTAAAGCCCGGGTTCCGGCCTAAAGCTCTCATAAGTATTTTTGCGCCGATGCCGTCGCGCAAGAGTAAGTCGGCATGCGTAAGCGCAGTGAAAAATTCTACGTTCTTACATGCAAGGTTTACAGCATGCGCGTTGACGAAGGACACGACGTAGCTACGCGCCGACAACAGCTCGTCAAATAGTGACACCGCGCGGTCCTCGATGGGCCTGATCATGCTCGCGATGGCCCTTACCGCCGCAATGTTAACGACCGACATGCAATGTGGGCGCAATAGGGGCTTTGCCAGACAATTCAACGGATGCGATAAATAATAGCCGCATAGAACTGGTACTCTTTATCTGAGGCAATCGGACAAGTGGCAACTCCGTCCAGTGACGCGACATGAACGTACGGATCATTCGTTGCGTTAGTTGGCGGCTGGTTGTAGACCCTAATTCCTCTCAACAGATCAATTCTGCGTAGCATATTCATCCGGAATCAACTCGTTGACGGTGAGTGATCGCGGTAGGGACGCCCGTTGCTGGGCGCCCCCGGAATCCGCTAACGTGATGCCTTGGCGCTCGAGGTACGATGTCAGCTGCTCGCCACTAAATTTTGATGAACCGGCGAGCGCCTGAGCCTTCTGCTCGACAGTCCAGACACGTGCCTTTGGAGTGTTACAGGCCACCGAAGGAAGGCTACGCGCCTCGTGCAGCCATCGCGACAAGTTCTGCTGCCGGATCCCGATCTCGCGGCACAGATCCGACGGACTTACCGCGTTCCTCCCGGTAGCCCGCTCGACCATCTTCTGTTTAAACGCTAAGGAATAAGCTTTGGTCATCATGTCGTCCCTGGGTTCTAAAGATCTCTGAGGATCTATGATAGAAGGGAGCGACAACTACCCTGACACAGGGGGTCCTGCGCCCAAACAACCCAAGACGCTGCCCGTCATCTTGAGCCCCGATGAGGTTGCGCCAGTTCTTGAGTAGCGTGCCCCGACGCAAGACGCGCACGGTTCTCACCGTCTGTTACGCGGCGGGACTGCGCATCTCGGAGGCCGTGGCGCTCAATCCCACGGATATCGACAGCCGGCGTATGACGATCCGCGTCCACCAAGGCAACGGCAACAAAGATCGCTACGTCATGCTCTCCGAGCAGCTGCTGCAAATCCTGCGTGATTGGTATCGCTTCGTCCGACCCAAGACGTGGTTGTTTCCCGGCAAGATCCCGGGTGCTCATCTCACTGTTAGCAGCGTGCAACGGGATTGCCAGCCCGCCCTTGAGCGCAGCGGCTTGTCCAAACCCGTCACGGCGCATTCGTTGCGTCATGCCTTCGCCTGTCACCTGCTCGAGTACGGCACGGACCTGCGCACCATCCAGCTCCTGATGGGACATCGATCGCTGTCCACGACGGCGCGGTATCTGCGTTTGGCAACTTCTAAGGTCTGCGCGACCCGCAGTCCCCTGGATTTGCTGCCGCTTCCTCTGCCGCCGCCGGAACCGCCCAAAGCGCCCGAGCACTTCTAAGCCCCGCTCCCGGTGGGGCGACCCCGGCTCGAAGTGGCGGATATCCTCCGCCGCTACGGTGCAGCTTATCATGCTGAGCACGAGCCGTCGCTGTCGAATGCGCAGCGGCGCGTCATGCGGGCGATCACCGCGTGCCGTACCGCTGCGCTCGGCGGACACGTTGAGGCGTGCGATAGCTGTGAGCATCAACGCGTCGCCTACAACAGCTGTCGCAATCGGCACTGTCCGAAGTGCCAGTCTCTCGCTCGGGCACAGTGGATCGAACGCCGCCAGGCCGAGCTCTTGGACTGTCAGTACTTCCACGTCGTGTTCACTCTGCCGGAGGAGATCGCGGCCATTGCGTACCAGAACAAGGCGGTGGTTTATAACCTGCTCTTCGCCGCAACGGCCGACACGTTGCGCACGATCGCCGAGGACCCCAAGCATCTCGGCGCCAAGATCGGCTTCTTCGCCGTCCTGCACACTTGGGGGCAAAATCTGATCCATCACCCACATCTGCACTGCGTGGTGCCAGGCGGCGGTCTTTCCGCCGACGGGCAGCGCTGGGTGGCCTGTCGGTCGGGGTTCTTTCTGCCCGTACGGGTGTTGTCGCGCTTCTTTCGCCGGCGATTCCTGGAACTGCTGACGCAGGCCTTCGACCGTGGCGAACTCGAGTTCTTCTCGGCCCTGCAGGAGCTGCGTGAGCGCCATGTCTTCCGACGCTATCTCGATCCCCTGCGAGAGAAGGAATGGGTCGTCTACGCCAAAGCACCGTTTGCCGGGCCAGAGCAGGTCCTCGATTACGTTGGCCGCTACACGCATCGTGTGGCGATCTCGAACAATCGGCTCCTGGATATCGAGGATGGGCAAGTCACCTTGGACCTACCTCGTTTCAGTGGACAGGTAATACTTCTCTAGGATCTTAGGATTTGATTCTGATGTTCACCTTCCTTTTCCATTCTAATGGATTCAGACCAAGCGCGGTCTGCCGCGTTCAGCGGCAGAAGCCGGCTTTTTCTTGCATCCCCGGAAAATCCGAACGCCGCAGAAGCGCTCAGAGCGACGATCGATGCGGGGGCCTTGGTTTGGGTACCCCCCGAAATGCGGTGCTGAGCAATTCTCATGGGGATGCCATCGCTTCGAAGTTGCCGATGCGAGCGACTCGCGGTGCGGGATTTGAAGCGGTGGCGGCCATCAATTCGCTCTCGAAGCGCACCGGCGAGCGGTAACCGAGGGAAGAATGTCTTCTCCGAGTGTTATAAAACCCCTCGATGTATTCAAACACAGCGAGCTTGGCCTCCGTCTGCGTTTGAAACGACCGTCGATTGAGCAGTTCGCATTCCAGCGTGGCAAAAAACGACTCGGCCATCGCATTGTCGTAGGCATCACCGACCGAACCGACGGAGGGCATGACGTTCATTTCCTGGCAGCGCTTGCCGAACGCAAAACTCGTATATTGGGTGCCGCGATCGGAATGATGAATTACCCCGTCAGGCCGGCGCTGCGCGAGCGCCATGTTGATGGCCGCCAGGACGAGCTCGGTGCGCAGATGATTCTCCATCGCCCAACCGACGACTTTGCGCGAACACGCATCCAGCACGATCGCCAAATACAAAAAGCCCGCCCAAGTGGGGCAATAGGTGATATCAGCCACCCATAGCCGATCGAGCTGGTCGATCTGAAAGTTCCGATCCACCAAATCGGGCGGCGCCAGCGCCGTCAAATCCCGCACCGTGGTACGAACGAAGGCGCGGCGCGTTACGCCGCGCAGGCCGGCGGCACGCATCAGGCGCGCTACGCGCATCTTGCCAACATGCATGTCGTAATCGTCGGCCAATTCCGCGTGGATCCGCGGCACACCGTAGCATTCGCGCGAGCCGCGGTGGATCGCATGAATCTTCGCGCTCAAGGCGATATCAGCGAGCGCTCGTTTCGACAACGGGCGCCCGTCCCACGCATAAAACCCGCTCGCAGAGACCCCGAGCAGTCGGCACATCAGTCGTACCGGGAACTTGGCTTGGTTCGCTTTCACAAATCCGAAGAGTGCTTCGTGTTCGGCGCGGTCTCCTGTGCGAACCAAGCCGCGGCTTTTGATAAAATTTCACGCTCGAGCTTGAGCTGCCGATTCTCACGGCGCAATTTCGACAACTCCTCGCGCTCCGCCGTCGTCAAACCCCCATCCCCGCGACCGGCATCGCGGTTCGCCTGGGCAACCCATTTCTTGATCGACCAGATCGAGCAACCAAACTCCTTCGTCAACTCCATCGGCTGTCGACCGGCCCGCACCAACTCGACCATCTGGCGGCGAAATTCCGGCGCATACCGATTCGATTTGCTGGATTTACGCATAACGAACTCTCCTTTTGAGCACTATGAAGAGTCCACCAAACCGAGGCAACTCCACTTCGAAGACGCAGGTTATAGCGGCGCAATTCTCGAGCGCCCGGGTCTTGAGCGGGTGCGCGACCTCGCGGCCGAAGGACAGATCCAGGCGGTTCTGGCCTATGCGCCGGACCGTCTGA
>Ga0307373_10007373_pt1 | contig 17193 bp, 10 predicted proteins | sample OX2MG_FD_202534 | JGI IMG/M metagenome (GOLD analysis project Ga0307373, IMG submission 202534) | Soil microbial communities from Risofladan, Vaasa, Finland - OX-2 | ecosystem: Environmental > Terrestrial > Soil > Coastal area > Acid sulfate soil | place: Finland: Risofladan, Vaasa | collected... | reverse complement strand
TACTCGACCGATACTGGATGCCGACACTGTATATTGGACAATCGGCAGTCGCGGAACGCGGCTAAGATTACGACTCTAATGCGCGCCCCGACGGATTCGAACCGCCGACCACCTGCTTCGAAGATCTTTTGGCTGTTCGCGAGCCATTGAATTTATTGGTAAATTTCGCGTGGCGTCCGTTGCATTTGTCACGACGAAGCGCAACCGAGCACAACCAAACGCGCAAAAGCCCCGCAAGGCTCAAACGGCACAGGAATCATCAGATTTCTGCAAGCCGCCGAACGGTGTCTGGGAAACGTTGCAGCATCCGAATCAGCAATGCGGCCTGAGCATTGGGCTTAGCACGTCCTTGCTCCCAGTTCTCCAGCGTCCGTACATTGGTACGAAGATATCCAGCGAAAAGTCCACGCGACAGGTTCATTTCCCCGCGAAGCCGTGTGAGTTCCCGAGGTGTAACCTTCGGTGCCGGCTTGGCCGCCACGATGTGTGTACGCAGGGTGCGTTTACCCAACCGTCGATCAGCGAGCGCATCGAACCCTTCCGTCAATTCGGCGAACGACTTGCGTGTTTTCTTCATCACTGCCTCCTCATCTTCAACTCGTTCTTCACGAGTTCTTCAAAATTGCTCGCTGCTTCGCGGTCAAATCCGACTGCCGGTCCTTGTCGTACATGTTGAACAGCCAAATGCCGGCCCCGCAAGCCAGAAGTAGTAAATGACCCGCAACCCACCGCGTTTTCCCTTGCCTCGGCGCGCATCGCGGAACCTCAGTTTACGCAGGCCGCCGCTTCCCTCGATCAAATCGCCTGCCTCAGGATTGCTCATGAGTTCCATCTGCAGGAGCCGGAAACGGTCGTCATCGAGATAATCGTCGCGATAACGTGCAAAAGCCGGGAGCCCGACGAAAAGCGCCTTCACCTAATCACTATACGCAATTTGCGTATAGTTTCAAGCTCGGCGAACGAAGACGCGGCGCGTGGGTCGCACTTCTCTGCATACGCGCCAATTGCCGGACCCATTCGACTACTCCCGCGATCGGCAAGTCGGGCCGCGGGCGCTTCGGTAAAATTCACACCCTCGAGCAACGAGCAGCACCACAAAGTTTCCGGGCCTCGATGACATAGATTGATGCTACGAAATGCAGCTGCCGATCGCCAATTTGAGTTTCTGAACAGAACAGGGTCTTAGTCACCCTCCTTCAGCAGGCGATTGACGATCTTCGCCAAACAGCAAGCATTCTCCGAGCTCGCCTGCCCGCTCCGACCCGTCGCATCAGTGCGTCAGCTGTTGCTCCTACTCATCTGTATCCCGGATTCTGTTCAAGTTGGCCTGGTTGCTATCCGGTGTTTCCGGGGAAGCCGTCTCGGCTGGCTGGGCAGACTCCTTTTTCGCCGTGGCCAAGTAGGTGTAAATCACCGGTACCACGTAGAGGGAAAACAGCGCGCCGATGGCGAGGCCTGCGGCGATCACCAGCCCCATGTCGAAGCGGCTTACCGAGCCGGGACCGGTGGCGAGGATCAGCGGCACGGCGCCGAACACCATGGCGCCGGTGGTCATGAGGATCGGCCGCAGGCGGATGCTGGAGGCCTTCTGCACCGCCGCGCCCCGGTTCAGTCCCTCGGTTTCCTGGATCACGTTGGCAAACTGCACGATCAGGATGCCCTGCTTGGTGATCAGCCCGATCAGCGTAACGATGCCCACCTCGGTGTAGATATTGAACGTAGCCGCGCCGAAATACATGAATAGCAGCGCCCCAGAGATGGCCATGGGCACGGTCACCATGACGATGAGCGGATCCCGGAAGCTCTCGAATTGCATCGCCAGCAGCAGATACACGAGCAGGACGGATAACATAAAGGTGATCAGAAAAGTGTTGCCCTGCTGAACGTACTGCCGCGACTGAGCGGCGTAGTCGTAACCGAAACCGCTGGGCAGGATTTTCTCCGCTTCTGCCTTGAGGTACGACAACGCTTGTCCCAGGGTGACACCCGGCGCCATCACGGCCTCGATGGTGGCGGAGTTGAGCTGCTGGAACTGCGGCAGAAACTCCGGCTGCACCTGCGTATGGACCGAAATCAGGGTGGAGAGCGGCAGCAGCTGGCCGCTGCCGTTGCGCAGGTAATAGCGGCCGAGCAGCGCAGGATCGGCACGGAAGCGATCCGGCACCTGCGGAATCACCTTGTAGCTGCGGCCGTTCAGGTTGAAGCGGTTCACGTAGTTGCCGCTGAGCAGCGGGCCGAGATTCTGGCCGATTTCGGCCATGCTGACCCCGAGCGTGCCTGCCGCGTCGCGGTTAATGCCCATCGTCACCAGCGGATTGTCGTAGCGCAGGTCCTGGGTGACGAAGCCGAACAGTCCGCTCTTCATGGCGACGGCGATCAGCGCGCCGGCTTGCTGATCGATCTTATGATAATTGCCGCTGGAGGTGATCACGAACTGCACCGGGAAGCCGGTGGGCGAGCCCGGCAGCGTGGGTTTCTGGAATGCCGCCGCCTGCAAGCCGGTAACCTGGTTCAGCCCCATTTGCACCATGGGCAGAAGCTGCATCTGGCTCCGGGAGCGCTTATTCCAGTCCTTGAGCTTTATGCCGTCGATGCCGGCGTTGTTCCCGCCGCCGCCGCCCAACGACAAGCCATTGATTTGGAATACCTGCCTGGTTTCCGGAAAGCGCTCGAAGATCTTGCGAATCTGCGCCGTATATTTGTTCAAATACCCCAGCGTAGCGGTGGCCGGGCCGGTGGCAGCCACCAGGATCAGCCCCTGGTCCTCGGTCGGCGCGAGTTCTCCCGGAACGCCGAGGGACATCACCGGAATCGCGATCAGCACGCCGGCCACCACCACCAGCACCGCCGCCCGCTGATTGAGTACGCTCGCGAGCGAACGGTCGTATGCATGGCGTAGCCGGTTGAAACCGGCATCCAGTGCATGGCCGAGGCCCCGCGGCTTACTGTGGCGCAGCACTTTGGAGGAAACCATCGGCGAGAGCGTGAGCGCCACCACCGCCGAGACGACCACCATGAACACCAGGGTGAAGGCGAACTGTGAGAACAGGCTGCCGGTGAGTCCGCCGGTAAGGCCGATAGGCGCGAACACCGCCGCCAGTGTGGTGGCCATGACGATGATCGGCGAGGCCAATTCACGGCCGCTCATGAGCGCGGCCTGCAGGGGCGGCTTGCCCTCTTCGATGTGCCGGTGGATGTTCTCCACGACGATGATGGCATCGTCCACCACCAGCCCGATGGCCAGCACCACCGCCAGCAGCGTCAGCAGGTTGATGGAATACCCCATGGCGATCATCAGGGTGCCGGCGCCGGTCACCGACAGCGGAATGGCGATCGCCGGTATCAGCAGCGAGCGCAGCGAACCGAGGAACAGGAAAATCACCGCCACCACCACGACCAGGGTGATCGCGATGGTTAGCGTAACTTCATGTATGGAACGTTGGATGAACGCGCTGGTGTCATATGGGATGGCTGCCTGGATACCGGGCGGCAGCGAGCGTACAAGCTCGGCGAATGCCTGGTGCACGCCGTTGGCCACCGTCAGACTGTTGGCGCCGGGAGTGGGAAACACGCCGATGAACACCGCGGGCGTGCCGTTGTAGAACACCGCCTGATTGTAATTCTGGGCGCCGAGCTTCACCTGGGCGATATCTCCCAGCCGCACCAGGGTATTGCCCCGGTTCGCAATCACCATCCGGCGGAATCCGCCGGGGCTGTCCAGCGAGGTTTCCGCGGAGATGGTGCGCGCGATATTTGCGGATTTCGTGCGCCCCACGGCGCTGATGAAATTGTTGGCGGCGAGTGCCGCGGACACATCTGCCGGCGTGAGATTGAACGCCGCCAGCTTGTTGGGATCGAGCCAGGCGCGCAGCACAAAACTATTGCCGCTGGGTCCGGTGCCCGCCGGCACGATCTGCGCCTGCCCAACCCCCGGTTCACCCTGGATTTTCGGCTGCGCCACCCGCAGCACGTAATCGTTCACCTGCTGCTGGTCGAGGGTCTTGCTGTAGAACGCCAGGTACATGAGTGCCGTCTGGTCGCCCACAGTTTCGTTGATCACAGGTGACTGGGTGCCGATGGGCAACTGGTTCTGCACCTGCTGCACCTTGGACAGGATCTGCGCCACCGCGGCGTTGGGATCGTAGTTGAGCTTCATGTACACCGTGATAGTGGACAGGCCTTGGGCACTGGAAGATGTCATGTAATCAATGCCGGGCGCCGAGGCGATGGACTGTTCAAGCCGCGCCGTCACGAATCCCTGCACGGTCTTCGGATCCGCGCCAGGATAAGCGGTGGTCACGGTGATCAGCGTGCTGGTGACCTGCGGATACTCCTGCACGGTCATGGCCGTCCAGGCCCGCAGGCCGAGCAGCAGAATCACGAGGCTCAGGGCGCTGGAGAGAACCGGGCGACGGACGAAGATGTCGGTAAAACGCATGCCGTTCTCCGCTCAATGCGCAACGGGCCGTACGATGGTGACCGGCATACCGCTATGCAACTTGATTTGTCCGGCGGTCACCACCGTATCTCCTGCCTTAACAAGGGTCGAGACGATTTCTGTCATGCCATCGCGGGTCTCGCCGGTGGTGACGGTGGTGGCGACCGCCACCCGCAGGAGCTTGCCGCCATTCGGCTGTTTCCGCCGGACCACATAGACATAGTCGCCGAAGGTGTTGTAGGTGATGGCCACGGCCGGTACCACCAGTATTTTCTTCGCCGCGCCCACCAGCAACTCGGCTTCACCGAACATCCCGGGTCGCAGCAGGTGTCGGGGGTTCGGAATGCCGGCGTCCACGGTGATATTGCGGGTGCTAGGGTCAACCTCGGAACCGAGGGCGATGACCGTGCCATCAAACGCTTCGCCCGGAAAGGCATTGACTCCGAGTACGACCCTCTGGCCGGTATGAATGAGGCCCAATTGGCTTTGCGGCACGGTGAATTCGGCGCGCAACGGGTCCCAGGCATTGAGCGCGGCGATCTCGGTGCCGGGCGTGAGGTACTGCCCGAGACTCACCTCCCTGACACCCATCCAACCCGAGAATGGTGCGCTCAATGCCAGCTTGGCGAGGGTTGCCCGGTCATTGGCTACGGCGGCCCGAGTGTTTGCGTAGCTGGTGCGCGCCGTATCGAGCGCCGCGCGACTGGTGGCGTGCGCCTGATAGAGCCGTTCGGCGCGCTGATTATTGATGCGGGCAAGTTCCGCCGAAGCCTGGTCGCTGGCAAGCTGGGCACGCTGGTTGGAGTCATCGATCTGCACCAGTCGCTGGCCCTTGCGTACGTAATCGCCGGAATGGAAGTAGATCCCGGTAATCTGCCCCGGCAGCTGCGGCGTGAGATGCACGCCCGCGACCGCCACCAGGTTTGCCAGGGCGTGGATCTGCTGCTGCCAGGCGGCCGTTCCGACGGGGGCCGCTGATACGCTGACCGAAAACGCTCCCCGGTGCGCCAATGCCGCACGGCTTCGATGGCCAAGCCAGGCCTTCACGCCGAACAGGATGATGAGTAGCAGCGCTACCACTACGGCGGTGCGCAGCAGGATGTTTTTTTCCAATCGACTCATGCCTGAGTCCTCCAATTGAACTAGCGTCGTGCGTGTGGCGGCGTGGGCGGTACCGAGGGCGGCGATTCCACCATGCCGCCGCCAAGCGCGATATACAGGGCCGCGGTATCCGCGTAACGCTGCGATTCGGCCTGCACCTCAGCAATGCGCGCGTTTTGCTGCTGAATTTCGCTCGTGAGAAGGCCCAGGTAATCCACCGCGCCATCCCGGTATTGGATACGTACCAGCGCAAAGGCGCGGCTGGCATCGCGCAAGGCGCGCGCCCGGGCATCGAGAACGGCGGAATCGCGTTGCAGGGCGCGCAGTACGTCCGCGACGTTGCGAAACGCATTCAGAACGGTAGTCTGATAATTGGCAAACACGCCGTGATAGGCCGCTTCCGCAGCATGTTTCTGTGCCTCGAGAGTGCCACCCTCGAACAACGGCAATACGATGCTGGCGGCCACGTCCCAGATGCGGCTCGCCGGATCGAACAACGCTCCCGCCTCGTTGCTTTGAGCGCCGAAATTGCCCGTCAGTTGCAGGTTCGGATACATTGCGGCCACTGTTTCACCGACCTGGGCATTGGCGGCGCGCAGTTGCGCTTCCGCGGCAAGGATATCGGGTCGTTGCTGCACGAGTGTCGACGGCAGGCTTACGGGCAAGGTCCCGGGCAATTTCAGTACCGCCAGTACCGGTAGGTCGAGCTTGCCTGCTTTGGAGGGAAACCTGCCAAGGTAGGTGGCGAGCAGGTGCCGATCCGCCGCATATGCCTGCTGCAGTGCCGGCAGCATGGCCTGGGTGCTGGCAAGCACACTTTCCTGCGTGAGTACGTCGAATGGCAATGCGGAACCGAGCCGGTACTGCGTCCGGGTCAGATCGAGCACCTGCTGCTGATCATTGATCGCAATTTTGGTCGCCGTCAGTTCTTCCTCGAGGAGCGCCAGATCCAGCGCAACGTTGACCACATTGCCCTCGATGGTCAGGCGCGCTGCCAGCAGCTGGTCGCGAGCGATATCCACCCGCGCCTGCCCACCCTGCGACACCAGCCGGTTCAGGCCGAATACATCCGGGTAATAACTCACGGATACCTGGCCGGTGTACAGGTTATACAGCTGGGGTCCGACAACGTGGCCGCTGGACGCGCCCGAGGTACGAGTACGTTCACCGCCCAATCCCAGCGATACTTGCGGATAGAAAATGCCGTTGACCGCCTTCAACTGGTATTGGGCTGCCTCGAGTGTCGCCTGAGCGGCAGCGAGATCCGGGTTGTGCGTCAATGCCTGGGCCACGAGCCCATCGAGTGCCGGCGAACCGAAATTCACCCACCATTTCTGGTTCACATTGGCACCCACCGTGAATCGCTGCCCCCCGGACCCGGCGCCGGCCGCGGACCGAGCAGCGGGAATCGGGGGGGCGATCGGTGTTGCGGTGTACCCTTGCAGGGCCGGAAGCGCCGGCTTCCGGTACCTCGGCCCGACAGCGCAGGCGGAAAGCCCGGCAAGCATCAGAGCCACAGCCGCGATCCGGCTCAGCCTGCCTCCGGATAGACGCAATACCAGGTTCGCGCTCGGGGAGCGTGGAGTAGCGTTGGCGCCGTAAGAACCCGGCACACACTTTGCCCGTTGACCCATGTTCGCAAACAGGCGGCTATCGATCTGTCGCCGGTCGACGCAGGAACCAGTTAAATTCGGCCAATACACTGAATCATCCGGTTGATGGACTCCTGCTTGACGAAATCTTCTCGCGCCATGTTTTGAACCTGTGGGGTGCGAATTCGCAAATTATAGCGGGAGGCGCCGTAAGCGAGCAGTCTTGCGCTGAACGGCTTCCCTGGTAGCCTGCCTCGACGATGCGTGCCTTGATTCTTCGCGCAGTGCAATTGATCGTACCCTAGCCAAGCTCGCGCGCCCCGGCGGCGTCCGCTCCGTCGTTGCCGACTCCTTGCTGCTTAAAGCAACTTCTCATTATCCGCCGTTCCAGTCGACGCGCCCCGCCTCTGACAACAATTGATCGATTCGTGCTCGGATTGATGACGCTGTTCGTGCGTCCTCGACGAGTCGCGAGGCTCGCCGCAATTCTCAAGCCGGCGACGTTATTACGGTTCCACAAGACGCTAGCCGATCAGAAGTATCGCCGCATGTTCTCGTCCGCGGGAACCTGGCGCAAGCCCGGCCCGAAGGGACCAACGCAGAAAATCGTCACCGCCATCATCGAGATGAAGACTCGCAACCCCTGCTTCGGCTGCCGGCGCATCGCCGAGCAACTTGCCTTTGCCTTCGGCGTCGATATCGATAAGGACGTCGTGCGTCGAGTCCTCGCCAAGCACATTTGACCTAAAGGTGGTAGCGGACCGTCCTGGCTGACGTTTCTCGGACACTCCAAAGACAGCCTCTGGCGCCTCGATCTCTTTCGCTGCGAATCCCTGTTTCTGCGAAGCCACTGGGGCATGGTTGTGATGGACCAGTACACGAGGCGCATCGTCGGCCTTGCAGTCCGCGCCGGTGTACTTGATGGTCCGACCGTTGGCCGCATGCTAAATCGAATCTTTGCTACCGCACTGCGCTATCCAATCGCGTTGAGCACCGATCACGACCCGCTCTTTGAATTCCACCGTTGGATGGCCAACCTTCGGATCGTCGAGGTCGCTGAAGTCAAATCGGTGCCGCTGGTTCCGACCTCTCACCCATCCATAGTCGGTGGGAGGCCTCACTCCCAGCACGCGGTCGGCAGACGAATGTCGAACGGTAGCCAGCGTCGCCGCATACCGGTGGCAACGTCATTGTCGAGGCCTGTACGAGTTGCCGGAGGCCGCATAACAACAATTCGCCACAGACAGGTCGGGTACGGGGACGGCCAGCGACTCGATGCGCCCGAGCGGCAACCCGACGGAAGCGATGCAGCCCCGCAGGACGGCGGGGACGGCGCTGCCGGCGCCGCTTCTTTGCCGTCAGTACATATTGACGTTCGTGACCCCGACCAAGGACCATCCACTAAGGGAATCGGGCGATAAGGAGAACCCAATGGCCAAGCCGATGAAAGTAACGTTGATCGCATTCGCCGCGCTCGTGCTCGTTACGGGCGTTGCCGTGTTTTTGCTGTCGCGAGTTGATATTCAATCCCGGTTCGAAGCGTTTGCCTCCGAAGCAACAGGGTTGGATGTTGCCGTAAAAGGCCGCGTGTCCGTCGGTCTCTTTCCAACTCTGCATGTACGGCTTGAGGATGTGACACTGAAGAATAAGGAGTCGCAGATCGCATCGCTGGGCGAAGCGGACGTCGCTGTGGATTTTTGGCCGCTGCTGCGCAATGAGGTTCGCATCAACCGGCTCACGTTGCAGAACGCGAACGTCGACGTTGTACGAGATCGGCACGGACGCTTCAATTTTGCCACATCGCAAAAGTCATCGTCGGACGAGCGATCCGTGCCGGCGATGAGTCTGGGGAGCGTGTCGCTCACCAAGGTCACCCTTCACTACACCAATCAACAGTCCGCCAAGGAACTCCAGGCCACCGATTGCAAGTTCGATAGTAACGACTTCCAACTCGCTGAAGGAAACAGTGAGGACATCATGAAGCACCTGTCGCTTACCGCGCGCGCTGAGTGTGGGGAATTGCGCAACAGTCTGTTTGTGGGCACGGATGTCCACTTCTCGGTTACGGGTGACCACGGCATCTTCAAGCTCACACCGGTGACGATGCGGATCATGGACGGGAGGGGCACTGGAAACATCGACGCGAATTTCACCGGCGCGGCGCCCGTGTATCGGGTTCACTATGCTGTCACGCAGTTGCATGTCGGCAATCTCTTCAAGTCGATTGCGCCCGGCAAGGTGGGTAACGGATATATGGACTTCACCACTGACTTATCGATGCGCGGATGGAGTGCCGATGAAATGGTTCGTACTACTGACGGCGAAGCATCATTGCGCGGGAAGGATCTCAACATTGCCATCGGCGATCTGGATGAAAGGTTGGCGCACTACGATGCGAGTCAGAACTTCAATCTCGTCGATGTCGGCGCCTTCTTTATCGCCGGTCCGCTTGCCCTCGTCGTGACCAAAGGCTATAACTTCGCGAGCATCTTTCAAGGCACGGGAGCTAATACCCACATCCGCCTGCTCGTGTCGACCTGGAAGGTGGAAAACGGCGTCGCACACGCACAGGATGTGGCCATGGCGACCAAAGCGAATCGGCTGGCCATGCAAGGCGCGCTCGATTTCGTCAACGGGGATTTTGACGATGTTACTGTCGCCATCCTCGATAAAAAAGGATGCGCCCGAATCGAACAGAGAATTCGCGGCCCCTTCAGTAAGCCGGTAATAGAAAAACCTAACGTAATTGTTTCCCTCACCGGCCCGATCAGCAGACTGTTCAATAAGGCGAAGAAACTGTTTGGCGCCAAGTGCACGCCCTTCTACCAGGGGTCGGTTCAACCCTGAAGCTTGCCTAACGCATGCGTGAGCGCGAATTCAATTGGATTTCGGGTCAAATCGGGTGCCAGAGCGTGCGGTAGGGTACTTTCGAGTGATAGAGCATACTGACAGTGGGGGTATTGAACCCCCGACACGCGGATTTTCCATCCACGTCCCAACATCGAGTTAAGTCATTGATACGCGATCACTTTCAATGTCGATTCTAACGCACTACGCCCAATTGCGTCGTCTCGACGTGCGACCTATGCCGGGATTCAAAGCGTTACTCGGGTCGAGATTTTTATAAGACTCCGCGAGAACTGCCTTCGCCTCGTCTAGGTGCCCGACGTTATGCTCTGCTGGAAACTCAGCACCCCGATTGATCAAATCGGCAAGAACCCGACTCGTGACTTCGTTCTGTTCAATAACTCCAACGCATTCGTGCCGCCGCTCGTCCGTAGAAATTGAGCATTCCGCCTGTGGGGTGCGAATCCCGCTCGCGCCTGCAGCTGCGTGATCGAATATTTACGCACCATAAGCCAAATTCAATTGTCCGCGCGGGCAGCGACGAACTTCGCGGGCTGCCCCAGCCTGAACGCTAGGCTTTGCGGTTGACAAACTCCCACACCTTCGAGATCACGACTGATCCTTCGCCGACCGAGGATGCGACGCGCTTAACTGAGCCTGCGCGCACGTCGCCCACCGCGAAGATGCCGGGCAGCGAGGTGGCGAAGGGCGAAGATGCCGAGTCCTCGCCGGAACCGGTGATCACGAAACCATTATCGTCAAGTTTCACCAAGCCAGAGAGCCATTCGGTATTCGGCGCGGCGCCCACCATGATGAACAGCGCGCGCGTATCGACCAGGCGGGTCGCCCCAGTCTTCACGTCACGAATGGTCAGCGCCTGGAGATGCTCAGCACCATGCAACGCGCTCACCTCGGCGCCATACTCAATTGTGATTCTGGGATCTGCCGCGAGCCGGCTGGAGAGGTAGCTCGACATCGACGCGGCAAGCGACGCGCCGCGGACCAGCACGCGCACGCTACTCGCCGACCGACTGAGAAACATCGCTGCTTGCCCCGCCGAATTGCCGCCGCCAACGATGACCGCTTCCGTTCCCCTGCAATAGCGCGCCTCCATTTCGGTCGCGGCATAATAAATGCCGGCGCCTTCGAAGTCGGCTAGGCGGTCGAGCGGCGGCCGGCGATATTGCACCCCGGTCGCAACCACCACTGCTCTGGCACGGACGCGCTGTCCGTTGTCGAAAGTGGCGCAGAAGCTCTGATCCTGGAGTTTCTCGAGAAGCATTACCCGTCGCGGCATCGAGAAGCGCGTCCCAAATTTCATTGCCTGTACCTCGCCGCGCCACACCAGGTCCGCACCGGAAATGCCCGTCGGGAAGCCCATGTAGTTCTCAATACGGCTGGAGGTACCGGCCTGGCCGCCGATCGCAATGTCTTCCACGACCAGCGCACACAGACCTTCGGCTCCCGCATAGACTCCCGCAGCGACCCCCGCGGGCCCGCCGCCCACGATCAGTACGTCAAACGTCTCGTCAATTCGGAAGTCGAGATGCAGTCCCAGCAGTCGCGCAACCTTGTCCGGCGTGGGATCGGTCACGACAACGTTCCGCCCAAATATCACCGCTGGCTCACCCGGAGCAATCGAGCAGCTGCTGGCGGTCGCCTCGGCTTCAGGACTTCGAAGTAACAAGGAACTGTAGGGAATGCGGTTGCGGCTGGCAAACTCTGCGATGCGGCGCACGTTGCGGTCCTCCTCTTCGCCGATCAATCGCAGGACGCCGTCGCGGTCGTCGAGCTGGCGTCGACGGCGCGCAGAAAGCACTGTGATGATGATGTCTGACATTTCTGGGATTTGCGACATGAGCTTCAGCATCGCTTCACGCGGCACCTCGATTACCCGCGTTTCCCGAACCGCGCGCATCGGCATCGACCAGGCGCCGCCGTTCAAAAAGGCGATCTCCCCCATGAACTGGGTCGGACCTAAGGTGGAGGGCAAATTGCGTTTGTCGGTATAGGGATTGACTACCTCTATCTCGCCTTCCTCGATATAGACAAAGCGATCCACCGGCTCGCCGGGTCTTGCGAGAAACGTACCCGTAGGATAGCTAGCGATCTTGCCCGCCTCACGCAGCGCCTGAACGTGAGATGAGGACAGCGGGGTGCGCTGCATTTGGCGTAAATCGCCGCCGATCGTTTCCATGGTTCTGCTCGTCTCTCTATGTTGCTAGGATTGGTCAGCTAACCGATCATTCATTCTGGCATGATTACCCTCGTTGAACGAAGCCGGTGGACTGGAGGGTTATCTGTACAGGGATATGCTCGACGAACAGCCGCCTGAATTGCTCGTCATTTGCGTCAACAAGGCACCATAGTCGCGTCCGAAATAGTGATGGCCTTTGCCGGCGCATTTGCAGGACATATCTCCCGGCACTGGCCGAGGCTCACGCTGAAGCTAACCTGTGGGTGCGAATTTGCAAATCATAACGTAAGGCGCCGGGTGTGAGCAGTCTTGTGCTGCATGGTATCCCCGGTAGCCTGCCTCGACGATGCGTGACTTGCTTCTTGTCGCGGTGCAATTGGCCGTCACCCTGGCCAAGCTCGCGCGTCCCGGTGGTGTCCGTTCCGTCTTCGCTGAGTCTTTGCTGCTAAAACAGCAATTCCTCATCATCCGCCGTTCCCGTCGACGCGCCCCGCCCCTCACCACAATGGATTCATGCTCGGATTGACGACATTGTTCGTGCATCCCAGACGAGTCGTGACGGTCCAGACGATGCTCAAGCCGGCGACGCTGTTACGATTCCACAAAGCGTTGGTCGATCGAAAATATCGCCGCCGGTTCTCGTCCGCGGAAAACCGACGCAAGCCCGGCCCGAAGGGTCCCACACAGGAGATCATCGCGGCAATCGTCGAGATGAAGCTTCGTAACCCCAGATTCGGCAATCAACGCATTGCCGAACAGATCGGGCATGTATTCGGCGTGCGGACCGATAAGGACATCGTGCGCAGAGTGCTCTCAGCACACTACCGCCCCGATCGTCCCGACCGCTCGGCTCCCTCCTGGCTCACTTTCTTCGCGCAAGCCAAGGACAGCCTCTGGAGCGTGGACCTGTTTCGCTGCGAGTCGATCCTGCTTCGCAGCCACTGGGTCCTTGTAGTTATCGACGTGTTTACCCGCCGCATCATCGGCTTCGGCATCGGCGGCGAATACATCGACGGTCCGCACCTTTGCCGCATGTTCAATCAGGCCATCGCCGGTCACGCGCCGCCGGCGCGGATCAGTACGGATCACGAACCACTGTTCCGCTTTCACCAATGGCTCGCCAATCGACGGATCCTCGAGGCCCAGGAGATCAAGTCAGTGCCCTATGCCCCGATGTCGCACCCTTTTCATTGAGCGACTGATCGGGACGATCCGGCGCGAATACCTGGATCACGCGTTCTTCTGGAATTCGATCGATCTTCACCGCAAGCTCGACAAATTCGGCGCCAATTACAACGGCGTTCGTGTCCACCGCTCCCTCATCGGCACCACGCCCGAGATTCGTGCCGGAAACGCCTCATCATCGAAAACGAACCTGGCTCACTAGGCCTGGGAACGGCATTGCAATGGACTATTCGAAACTCCCGTCGCCGCTTGATTGGTAATTCGCCTCCCACAGGACCTCGAGCGCTGCTGACGCCGTCCGATAGTCAGTTCGTCTCATTGTTACAGTAGGTCTCGGGGAGGAAAAACAGCGTGACGACGAATCCGACCGCGGACACGGCCACCGGGTACCAAAGGCCCGCGTAGATGTTGCCGGTCGCGGCGACGATCGCAAAGGCGATGGCCGGCAGGAAACCACCGAACCATCCGACACCGATGTGGTATGGCACGGACAGCGCCGTGTAGCGGATACGAGTCGGAAAGAGCTCGACGAGGGCCGCGGCTTGCGGCCCGTAAAGCGCCGTCGCCGCGACGAGGAACAGGAACAGAATCGCGAGCGTCAGCGGCACATCGATCTGGCTTAGCGGCGCCGCGGTCGGATACCCCGCATCGGTGAGTGCCCTACTCAACCGCGTCTGGAAACGTCCCATCTCCGTCGACAATGCCGCCTTGCCGAGATATTTCGCGTTGACGCTCGCGATTTCCTGACGGCCGATACGGATCACGGCGGGCGCCCCGGGCGGTGCGGCGCGATTCGTGTAAGCAACGCCACGATTTGTCAATGCCGCCTTGGCGATGTCGCAAGCCGTGACGAACTTCGCCTTGCCGATTAGATCGAATTGCAGTGAGCAATCCTCGGGCGGCGAGACGACGACCACCGGCGCGTGCGCATTGGCGCGGGCGAGCGCCGGGTTCGCGGCTTCGGTCAGCAGATGAAATCCGGGAATAAAACTGAGTGCGGCAACGCCGAGGCCGAACAGCATTACTGGCTTGCGTCCGATGTAATCCGACAGCCACCCAAAGAACAGATAGAGCGGCGCCGACGCGAGTATGACCACGAGCAGCAGGACGTTCACCGTCGCCGGTGGCACCGCGATGATTCGTTCGAGGAAGAATTGGCTATAGAACTGCGCCGTGTACCAAACGACGCCCTGACCGGCGAGGACGGCGAACAAGACCGTGAGCACCAGGCGTAGGTTCTTCCATTGCAAAAAGGCCTCAGCGAGCGGCGCCCGGCTCAACGTCCCTTCGGACTGGATCCGGAGGAATTCCGGGGACTCCGCGAGTTTGAGGCGGATCCACAAGGAAAGCGCGAGCAATAGCAACGACACGGCGAAAGGCACGCGCCAACCCCAAGCCTCGAACGCAGCCTCTCCCATGATCGTCCGAACGATCAGGATCACGATCAGCGCCATTGCGAGGCCGATGCCCGATGCGCTTTGTATCCAGCTGGTCACAAAGCCTCTGCGGCGCGCGACCGTGTGCTCGGCGACGTAGATCGCCGCTCCACCGTATTCCCCGCCGATCGCGAACCCTTGCAGCATGCGCAAGGCCACGAGCAAATAAGGCGCGGCCACGCCGATTACCGACTGGTCGGGCAACACGGCGACGATGAATGTGGCCATTCCCATTACGCTGATCGTGACGAGGAAAGTGCGTTTACGTCCCGTTCGATCGCCGAACCAACCAAATGTGATCGCACCGAACGGCCGCACGGCGAAGCCGGCGGCGAACGTCAGCAGCGCAAACAGATAGCCTTGCGTCTCTCCGACACCGGCAAAGAAATGTCGCCCAATGATTGCGGCCAGCGACCCGAAGATGAAGAAGTCATACCATTCGAACACGGTGCCGACCGAAGAGGCAGCCACGACCAGCAGCAGTCGGCTGCGTTGCGCGCTCGGCGCCACGAATGGGTCTTGGACCGTTGTCATGCTCGCTCCGATTTGAACCGGTTTGATAATTTGGTGCAAACTGGTAGGAAGGATAAACCACCTTTCCACGAAGTGCGCGCGACACGGGATTGCATGCGATGCGGTGAAATCGATGCACTTTTCTGGCTCGAGCGAGGCCAGAGGGTCTTGCATGGCGCCCCGGATTCTGCGGCGCCCTGTCCTCCGCATTATTACCATCGGCCATGGATTCGACTGTCGGGGATTTTCCCAATCCCTTCGTTACGCATTGTGGCATGATCCAACGATGCTTGCGGCCGCGGGAATCTTGATCCGGCCGATCGGCGACACATTTCGCTGTGTCGTCTGTCGTTCCGCTCAACGGGGTCAATCAAGGCCGAGAACCTGTTTCTGCGCCGTCGGCTCGCCCGATGCGTCGAGCGTGGCATCAAGCCGCGTCGAATTGATTCCATCACGCCGTTATGTTCGAAAACGCGAATTGGTACCGTGTGACCACGCGTACGAACTGAGACGCTCCGGGCGGAACTGGCGGTAGGTAATCCCGACCCAACGCCCCGGTTTATGGCCGTAGAGCGGCACAGAGTCCCGCAAGACTCACGCAACCCCACAGTCTTCCCGCGAATATTGATGCTCGCCTGGCGACAGTCTGGCGCGGTTCGAGTCGCGCGAAGTCATTAATTTAAAAAGTGTGTCGGTGCGCGCCCGGACGTATTCGAACCGCCGACCACCTGGTTCGAAGATCTTCAGGCTGTTCGCGAGCCATTGCATTTATTGGTAAATTTCGCGTGGCGTCCGTTGCATTTTTCACGACGAAGCATAACCGAGCACAACCAAACACGCAAAAGTCCCGCAAGGCTCACGTGCGCATGTGACTCACGGCGTCCACACACCGCACTGGGTCCTGGTGTTCCCGCTCCGCCGCCCGTACATTGCGCATTTCAAAAACAGCCCAATTCACGCCATCGCCGCGAAGAGTCGGACGCCGTCCGAGCTTTGTCGATCCTTGGCGGACTGCATCACCAATATTTCCTCACACCTGCCTGTGCGTGACTCGATTTTTGCGGTCGTCAGGTGCTTTTTTTGACTTTGATCGTACGCGGATATCTTAGGGCGTAAAGAAATCAGAAAAGAGAAGTGCCGCATCCCAACCGTCCGAGTGCTCGCCCTATCGATGTCACCTCTCGCCCGTGGTGCGCCCGCGTGCTCGCTCTCTATCGACGTCGACGGCCTCGCAACTAAAGCCAGTGACGCCGATTTGATGTGTGACCGATACCGGAATTAAACGAGTTACATGGATCGAGGTAACGATAGAACGCGGCAAGAGTTGGTTTTGCTTTGTACAAATGCCCGACATTGTGCTCCGCGGGGTACTCCGCACCTCTGCTGTCGAAATCAGCAAGAAGACGACCCTTGACGTCCGTTAGATCATGCCCCTTCGCGACTACGTAGTCCTGGTGGAACACGTGGCAGAAAAAATGGCCGTAGACTAACTTGTGCAGAAACTTCCTGTCGAGCTCTGCGGGCAACGACTTGTACCAGTCTGTCTCATTGCGCCTGAGTGCTACATCGAGCGCAACGATATCCTCGACCGTATCGTCATGAATCGCTCGATATCGTATCGCTGCCCCTGCAACCGCAAATCGGTGGAGAAGTGCCTTTCGAGCTTCGCTGTCACTGCACTCAAAAAAGTCACCGCCATCCGACGGAAACAAGCAGCTGAGGTATTGCGTGGCCTCCGCGACCCGTCATCCGCAATAATTCGATCGGCGTTCGATTTGGATCTCCGGATCTCATCGTTGTCGATTGTGGCATGATTGATCCATGGGGACGGCGTTCTGGGCTCTGATATCGGTGATCGGCGACTTGCTGTGCTGGCTAGGGTTG
>Ga0307373_10007370_pt1 | contig 17197 bp, 22 predicted proteins | sample OX2MG_FD_202534 | JGI IMG/M metagenome (GOLD analysis project Ga0307373, IMG submission 202534) | Soil microbial communities from Risofladan, Vaasa, Finland - OX-2 | ecosystem: Environmental > Terrestrial > Soil > Coastal area > Acid sulfate soil | place: Finland: Risofladan, Vaasa | collected... | reverse complement strand
CGACCACGTTCTTCGCTATCGGCCGCTCGCCGGTGGAAAAGAACTTGGTAACCTTGCGCACCCCCGCACACACTTCGTGCCAACTGCCGCAGCCTGACCCGGGTGGGTTTGGTCACCCAGTTACGTATCTGTGGACCTCCACGAGCGGATTCTGGCTGCGAACGACGGTGCCGCGCGTCACAACCGTGAGCATTTCGATGAGCACGGGGTACTGGCGGTAAATTTGATGGGCTCGCCGGGTTCAGGAAAGACGGCGCTGCTGGAAGCCACTGCGCACGCATCCGCGGACTATGGTTTCAAGCTTGCCGCGCTCAGCGGTGACTTGGCCACCGACCACGACGGCGAACGCTTGCGCGCCGCGGGAATTCCCGCCGCCACCATCACCACCGGCTCGGCTTGCCATCTGGACGCCGCGATGGTGCATCGGGCTCTGCACGATCTCAACTGGCGCAATGGCAACATGCTATTCATCGAAAACGTCGGCAACCTCGTCTGCCCAGCCATCTATGACCTTGGTCAGGCTGCAAACATCGTTGCGCTCGCCGTCACTGAAGGCGAAGACAAACCTCTCAAATATCCAGTAATGTTCCGCGCTGCCGACCTGGTCTTGCTCACCAAGGTTGACCTCCTGCCACATCTTCCCGATGTCTCCGTCGCGTCGATAGAGGACGCGCTCGGCCGGGTAATGCCGAATCCGCGTTTAATCGTGGTTTCGGCCCGCACCGGACAAGGGATGCAGGAATGGATGTCGTGGCTGAAAAAAAAGCTTCCCAGCCTTGGCTCGCCAGCGATTGTCGCGTAAACGGATAAGAGCGGCCAAAGAGACTACCCAGAGCACGATAATTTGGAATCGTCGCACAACATACCAATCTCAGGTGCTGTCAGGCTAACGAACCGGCAGAGCGCGAGCGCTTGGATTAAGAAGGGAGAGCGGTGAAAGCAAAAGTTCATCGCTACCTTCTGTTCTTCCTCATTCCACTGATCCTGAGCTGGGCAAGAGCTTGGGCTGGTGGCCCGGCGTTTTGGAAGCCGATAGTCAAAGGCTTCGCAAGCCAGCAGGATGGAGTACCACCGGGGGTGCTGTATCCGCCTCTTCCTGCCAATATGTCGCTGCCGACATACGACTACGCTGCTCCGGAGAGCTGTGCCGGGTGCCATTTCATACTCGGCCTGGACCACACCTCGCGAACTCTTGGCGTGATCTGGAATGATCAAACCCAGACGTGGCAACTCACGGGCAGCGGATGGCTCGCCTCGGCGCATTCGCAATCGGACCACGGCTCGACCGAAAATGCCTTCTGCGCCAAGTGTCATTCGCCATTGCAGGCGTCGGCGGCAGCGGTTTTCAACAATGGGTTGGTGACTAATGCGGCGCCGATTCCGCAGCAAAGGTTCCAGGCGGTCACCTGCGCGACTTGCCATCCGCCCGACAACGTCACAGCCGTGCTCGGAGCATTGAATCCGAATGCAATTGATGGCGGCGCGATCGCCATCTATCTCTGGAAAGGCGTCAACAATCCAGCGTCCTATCAGACACTGAATGCCGGACAAGACGACTCGTTATGTCTGAACTGCCACGAGCAACGGCACAGCACTGGCGACACAGCTTTTGCCGCGATGTATTCGGCGGGTGTCCGGTGCGTGGACTGCCACATGGCGGCCTACCAAAACATCGGGGGCGGCGACAGCGGGTTGCCGCAACTGGCGGAACGCTTTCATGACTGGAACGTAGGGGCCGATCTGCCTTATTCCTGCGGCGCGCAGGGAGCGCTCTCAGGATTCGGTTGCCATTCTTCGTTCACCGTAACCGACGCTCAAAACATCATTCCCTTTATCCGCCAGCAGCATATGGATTGGTGGACTCTTCCGCCTTTCAACGATCAACCTCAGGTCGCAGTTTCCGCGCATAGCAGTATGTCGGTAGCCGAATACCGGGTGCTGTGGCAGGAAATTGCCCAAGCTGATTCCAATGCGGGCAAGTAATCGGCCGGGGGCGCGAATGGAGATATTGGCAGACATGATATGTCAGCCAAGTTTGATCCGGCCGCAAATTTATGCTCCGCGTCGCGCGACCGCGCTTGCATCGATTATCAGCCTCAAACACAGCAACGCGGCGGAGCAGTCGGCAAGCGCGGCTTCAAAATACGCATGTCTCGTGCTTTTGCTTTCGATCTGGCTTATCGGTACGGCTCGAGCCGCATTCGCGGCCGCTCCAATCCCTCCCACGAACCTGGACCGTCCCGGCTATGATTACTCCGGCATCACGTGTACCTCCTGCCACTTTATCGATGGATACGACCACACGGCGCGCGCTGCCGGTCTTCAGTGGAACGCCACGACGCAACAATGGGAGCGCACCGGGCATGGATGGTGGGATTCAGCGCATGCCCAGTCTCAGTTCGGCTGGTCAAGTACGGCGGCGAATCACGGCTGGGTACAACCCCCCGGGCCATACGGAGAGAACGACAATACCTTCTGCGCGTATTGCCACTCGCCGCTTCAGGCCGACGGTACTTCTCAGTTTTCCAATGGGGCGGTAATCAACCCAATTACGGTCTCGACATTTCAAGCGGTGACGTGCGCGTCATGTCATCCGAGCAACGCGGTTGCCGCGCAGATACTCGCGATGTATCCGACCGCGGAATCCGGCGGAGAGACGGCAACGCTACTGCGCGGGCAAGATCCCACCAAGGCCGGTTCGTGGATACCTCTGCTACCCGGGCAGGAAGACCAATTCTGCCTTACTTGCCACGAGCAGGACCCGCATAATGCACAAGCCAATTCTATTTTTTTGGTGATGTATGACGCGGGGGTAACCTGCATCGACTGCCACATGGCGCCATATCAAATCTTCACCGGGACCGCCGGCAGCCCACAGCCCCCGTTACCAGAGCGGTTCCACGACTGGAAGGTTGCTGAAAACCTGCCGTACTCGTGCGGGGCCCAAGGATCGCTTTCCGGGTTCAGCTGTCACTCGGAATTCACGGCGGATTCGGCGCGCGCTTTTATCCCGGTGCTGACTCAGCAGCACAGCACGTGGTGGACACTGCCACCATTTTCGGGTTCCAACGCAACGCCCAACTCCGACGCCGCGATTTCCGCGCACAGTCTATCGACCGCGGCTGACTATTTGAATGTTTGGCAGCAAATACAGGCTGTGCAGCAGCGCAGGAAATGAAGTAAGGGCGGATCGATGTGATGAGGTTTCTGAAAGGATGCGAAGTTCATCAAGACTTGTACTCTGACGCTCATGAAACAGACAGAGGCTGAACAACTGGTGCTGCCGAAGTCGTACAGGTCCTGGATCGGACCGGCGGTGGCGATGCTGCTGGCCCTCGTTGTGGGCATAATATTGGCGCCTTGGGGGAGCGCCGCCGCACGCCTCAAGCTCCTTCGTAGCGATGTCCTCATAGTGGGTGGTGTAGACCAGTTGAATGGTCCAGTCGCGAGCGCCGAATCGTTCAACGCAAACACTGGCAAGTTCAATTGTATAGGCGGACTCAGCTCGCGTACGGGAGTGTGTAATACCGCCCTCGCGCAACCGCGTTTCTACGCATCGGTCGCAGCGTTGGCGGACGGTGAAGTTCTGGTAGCCGGCGGAAATGGCGCAGGCGTGCTGTGCCTCAATTCCGCTGAGCTGTTCAATCAGCTAAGCGGGTCATTCGCGGCCACCGGTAGCATGACCGATGCCCATTGTTTCGCCCATACCACCACAGTCTTAAGAAACGGCGCCGTCCTGATTACAGGCGGGGAAGACCAGACCGGCAATCTCGTCAACACTGCGGACATGTATAACCCAGCAGTGGGGAAATTTGACTGCTCGGGTCTTGGTGGCGCCGATCCGAACACTGGCTATTGCCTGAATACGTTGACCGATACGCGCTTTCTTGATGCCGCCACTTTGATGCAGGACGGCCGCGTTCTTATCACCGGAGGCAACGACGCGTCGATCGTCAACACTGCGGAAATCTTCGATCCCGTTTCAGGAACTTTCGGATGCTCGGCGCTCGGCGGCGTGAACCAAAGCACAGGGTTCTGCAATAACACCATGACTGACAGCCGGGAAAACCACACCGCGACGCTCATCGTAACCGGGCCGAGCACCGGTGACGTGCTTATCACCGGCGGCCTCGATGCATCCGGTGTGGTTCTGCAGACTGCTGAGCTGTTCGATTCCGGTACCGGCCAATTCATTTGCGCTAATGGTGTTCTGCCGGGCCCCAACGGGTGTCCGGTCCAGATGACGCAGGCGCGCTACCTTCACACGGCCACGCTGCTCGACCCCAAGTACGTCAAGGGTCGATATCGCGGGGACATTTTGGTGGCGGGCGGTGAAAGTGCAGGCGGTGCCGTGCTCGCCAGCGCGGAAATATACGATCCCGTCAACAAAACGTTCACGGCGGTAGGGTCGATGACTACTGCTCGCGCTCTTCATGTTGCAAGCCTGATCACCTCAGGTAGTCACAAAGGGTGGATTCTTTTCGCGGGCGGGGTTGACAATTCCGGTAAGTCCCTCGCCTCAGCCGAATTTTTCAATCCGAAAAAGGGAAAGTTCGTGAAAACCGGATCGATGTACCTTCCGCGTTCGTCGCCCGGCGGTGCCGCGTTGACTCGATAGGTCGCCAAATAATGGAACCCTGCTTGAATTGCGATAGCCACGTCCCTTCGAATGCCAAATATTGCGCAACCTGCGGCGCAGCGCGAGTTAGTGCGACGCACCACGAGGGACCGCGAGCAGCAGTCCGACGCCGCGGCGTTACGCTGGGATGGGTGGGAATCACGGTCGTAGCGTTTGCGCTCGGAGGCTCACTCTCGGCCCTTATATTGAGACCATCGCGGACGCGTCCCCCCACCAGCCAAGGCGCGGCCCGAGCACCCGCGGAACCGCCCAAAGCCATCATGGCTGGTCTGCCCCCGGGCCATCCGCAGGTAAACTTGCCGTCGGGGCATCCCGGCCTACCGAATATCTCCCAGGTCAGCGCGGTCGTAATCGAAGCTGAAAAGCAAGCCGCGCAAAAGCCCCAGGATATTGCCGCGTGGAATCGGTACGGGGATCTGGCGATGCGGTTTGCGATGTTCAATCCAGCAAATTATCAGAAGGCGCGCGACGCCTTTGACCACGTTCTCCAGCTTAATTTTGACAATAGCGACGCGTTGCGAGGAATTGGCGATGTTTACTACGACACGCGCCAATACGCGAAAGCGATCCAAGCGTACAACCGATATCTGCGCAAAAATCCCGACGACAGCCGAGTACATACCGACCTCGGCACGATGTATCTGTCCCAGCACAACGGCGCCGAGGCGATCAAGGAGTACCGGATTGCCCTGACACGGCACTCCGACTTCTTCCCTGCCCAGTACAACCTGGTGGTTGCTTATCTGTTGCTCAAAGATAACGCGCATGCCCGGGAGGCTTTACTCAGAGCACGCGCGCTCGCACCCGACGGGGCGGCGCGGACCAGAATCGACGAGATGCTCGCGAAGGTGGATGAACACACCGCCAAAACTGACACCTCACACTTGACCGGCGCGGGATGGGCGCCTTCAAGCACCCCGATCTTGCCGCAATGAAACTCCCTCTAAACCCATCAGTGTTTCGATCTGCACGCGAGTTACGAGGCCCCCGGCTCGCTCAGGCTTCGCATTACTCAGACGTAGAGGCAGCGACGCGCCGTTGGGCTGCGTACTGGCGACCAACACGGTTTGCCGGGCTGCTCGTGGCTATCTGTGCGAGCGTGTTGCTTTCAATCAGTGTAAGTTGCTCGACGGCTATCGCGGAGGCCGGCTCGCCCGATCCGGCCGCGACACCAAGCTCTACTCTGGCGCCGCAACAGCCGCAGTCAACTCAGGCCCTGCCGGGCGCGACATACGTTGGCGACAAGGTTTGCATGGGATGTCATCAAGCGGCATCGCATGAGTTTCTCCAAACCATGATGGGGAAAATCCTGATCGAACATCCACGCGACGAAATCGAAGATCGGGGATGCGAATCATGTCACGGACCAGGTAGCGCTTATACCGCCGAAATGGGCGGGGCGATGGGGCGCGGCGCCAAACCCGACGATGTCATGCACGGGCCCGACACCAGCGGCGTTATTAGTTTCCGCTCCGATTCCGGGGAATCGGCCGAACGACAGAACGCAGTCTGCCTCAATTGCCATAACAAGGGTGATCAGGCGTTTTGGCGCGCTAGCACGCACGCGTTTCGCGGTCTGCGCTGCGGCGACTGTCACACCATCATGCGGCAGGTTAGCCCCCGATTTCAGCTCGCATCGGCGATGGAGTCGAATCCATTCATCATTACCCGTCCGGAAACCCAGGTCTGCCTGCGCTGCCACCTGAAGCAGAGGATGGAATTGTCGCTACCCTCGCACATGCCGCTGTTCGAAGGATTAATGACATGCACTGATTGTCACAATCCGCATGGCGGTCCTTATCCGAGTCAGCTGGTGCGGGCGACCGTCAACCAGACTTGCTACATGTGTCATGCTGAGACGCGCGGTCCTTTTTTGTGGATTCATCCGCCGGTTGCCCAGGATTGCGTGAACTGCCACGACCCGCATGGCTCGATCAACCGATCGATGCTGAAGCTACGGCCGCCGCGACTGTGCCAGCAATGCCATATCGGAACCCTTCATCCAGGTTCGCCAGGATCGCCGCGTTCCGTTTTCGTTTTCAGCCGTTCATGCACGAACTGCCACTCGGCAATTCACGGATCGAACGCGCCCGGCGGTGTTTATCTGACCCGTTGAGCGTGGCCAGAACTTTGGAGGCGGGGGAAACTGATGAACCTTGATCGTTCCACACTCCGACCCGTGTTGTTAGCGCTGGCGATGCTTTTCCTGACACCGTGGCCCGCCGCGGCGCAGGTGACCATTGGCAATTATACGGGATCGGGATCAATGGAGGTCGGAGCCTTTCCGCAGCCCGTCCCGGACACCAATGTAGCCAAGTTCCGCGAATACCAGGATCTGGCGCAACAGATAATCGCTCCAGAATTGAAGCTGTTGCTTCATGACAAGGAAGACCGGCTTTTTGCCGACTTTCACGCGCTCAACGTCGCACAGACCAACGAGCTATACGATCTGCATTTCGGTGACTACGGATTGCTCGACATCGATGCGCAGTGGCAGGAGATTCCTCACTTTTTGAGCGACGACATTGCCAAGAGTCCGTATGAACAAAACGGCGGCACTTTTACTTTGCCGTCGACGCCCAAGCCGCCGGCGGCGGGCGCTTCGCCGGGATCCAATATATCGTCTTGGCTCGATTCCACCGCGCATCCTATCTCGCTAAGCCTTCTGGAGGGGATAGCGAACTTGACCATCCGATATACGCCCACACCTGAGTGGACCTATTCAGCCTACTTCAATTTTCAGAACCAAAGCGGAAACAGCCCGTATGGCGAGATGTTCGGCCCCAATCCCGGTTCGTACAATATCACGGAACTCTTTCAGCCAATTGAATATGATACCTACAATTTTGGCGCCGGCATCCAATGGGCCAATGGCACCTGGCTGCTTGGGCTGCAGTATGACGGCTCAATCTTCAAGAACCAGTACAGTACGCTGACTTGGCAGAACCCGAACACCTGGAGCCAAATGACCGGTCCAGCCGGCTCCTGTGTTAACTCGGCAACCTATCCCGGCGCCACCGGAGGGAACGGACCGTGCTCTGGTCGCGATTCCACTTATCCGGATAATGAAGCGCACACTTTAACCGCCACGGGTGGTCTTTCCCTGCCGACGGACACGCATCTGATGGGAAGCATTTCCTATGGATGGTGGCTCCAGGACCAGAGCTTCATTCCGCTCACTGACAATAGCGCCTTGCCGTTTCAAGCCCTGCCCCAACAGGGCCTGGGCGATGACGTGTCGCCATTTTTTGCGAACTTCACGATGGTCAGCCGGCCTTTGGACAAGTTGCGCCTCAAGGCGACCTACAGTTATTTCGACTACGCGAATCACGACCCCGCGGTAACTTTCAAAGGGATTACCTCTCTGAATGACACCGCGAGCTCATGGTCTGCCACCGCGTATCCATTTTCATTTTCGACTCAAACCATTCAAGGCGAGGCCACCTACAATCTAACTGACACCCTGGCGGCTAGCCTGGTTGGAAATATTCAGACTTACCACAACACTGGCATGATGGTGTTGCAACAAGACATGACTTCGTACGGACCTGTGATCGACTGGAATCCCTACGAGTGGCTCGAGATGCGCGGCTCATATCAACACGCGTTCCGCGACTCGCCGGGCTACGACAACAATCGCAGCAGTCTGGTCGCTCAAAATGCAGGTGCGTCTGAATTCTCGCAGCTCCAGCGCTTCGATGAAGCCTCCGTTCATGTGGATCAGTTTTCCCTTTACACAGACGTCCGCCCCTTTGAGTCCGGCTCGGCACAGCAATTGTCTGAAGCGAATCCCTGGCTGAGCACATTAACCCTGTATGCGGAGATGGATTACGACAACTATTCCTACCCCTCCGCGGCTTTCGGCGTGCAGAATTCGTCAGACTACACTCCATCCGTAGGATTAACATGGAATCCTATGGAAAAGGTCAATGTCTATGCTGACTGGTCGTGGACTGCCTCGGATTGGAGCCTTAAATCGTTTCAGCGTCAGCCCGGAGGTGTCGGCGAGCCTCGTTGTCCATCGATTCCGGGCGACCAAACGCCCGGCGCCTGTCCCGGTCAGGTATGGAACGGATACGGGCGCCAGCAAGGCAACGCGATTGATTTTGGTTTCGATACGAAAGTCCCCGCAAATCGATTGTTACCTCATCCTTCACACCTAAAAGTCCAGTACAACTATACGGTTACGAACGAGCTGTCGCATGCTAACGGCGATACGGCATTTGGCGGAGCACCGGTGTTTCCGGACGTCGGTTCGCGTTTTCAGGAACTGATCGTTAATTATAGCTATCCCATCGATAAGAAAGTGGATCTCAATATTGGATACCTGTTCAGCAATTTTGGCGAAAACGACTTCGGCTACGATACGCTTACGCCCTCGATGGCCACGTCGCCCCAGTCGATGTTTCTGGGAAATTCAAATTGGACACCGTACACCGGAAACGCCGCCTACATGAGTGTCCGGTACAAGTTCTGACGTCCATACAGGAGGAGCGGAGACAATCATGCACGGCAAGACGCAAATACCACGTGTCATGATCGCTTCAATAATTGTCACGGCGCTTGCCAGCGGGTACTTCGCTCAAACAGGCTCTTGATGAAGGCAATATGTTTCCGCGCCTTGGCTAATTACAGCGCACTTCGATGTCGGAGAAATCTTGCGGAGCGGATGCGATGCGTGTAAGAATCATGTTGTACTCAAAGTGACAACACGGAACCTCAGCAGAGTATCAATATAAGAGAGGTCGGCAAATCATGCGTCACGAAGCACAAATCGGTACCTTTATTCTTGCCATAATCCTGATTACGGCACTCGGCTCGACTGTGCGGGCATTCGCGGAGGATGACGCCGCTGCTCTATACTCTCAGGGTTGCGCTTCATGTCACGGCGACAAGGGACACGGCGATGGTGCGGTGGCCAAATACCTGAAGCCAGCGCCTACGGACTTCGCTACATCACTGAAGGGTAAGACCGATGAGTGGATAGGAAAAGCGATCAAGGGAGGAGGGCCGGCGGTGGGTGAGTCGCCTACGATGCCCCCTTCTCCGAACCTGAGCGACCCTCAGATCAAAGGGTTGGTGGCTTACATAAAGTCTTTCAATTCCTGAGGCACTGCGGTTTGGTTCGATTCCAATGACCAAAGGGGCACCCGCCTGGCTGAATCTAAACCCCAAACTTGGACGGCTTAGAGTCGTGTGACCACACGCGAGAAAATCATGCTGCTTTTTGTTCTTGGCGTTGCCCCCGCGTTGGTGACGATCGCCACTTTTGGTCTTTCCTTCCAGCGGGCGGAACAGGTGAGGTTTTGCGCTGATTGTCATACTATGACGCCATGGGTGGATGATCTGCACAACCCACAGAGCAAGTCATTGGCTGCGACGCATTTTAGTAACCGCTGGATCGTTAGCGACCAGTGCTACACGTGTCATGCTGATTACGGATTCTTGGGCCCCATTAGAACCAAGTTGGCAAGCATGGGGCACGTGGCGAGATACTACGGTTTCATGAAAATGCCGAAGCAAATAAGACTCTACAAACCTTTTCCGAACGCGAATTGTTTGCACTGCCATGGCCCCGCGCAAAACTGGCGAACGAATCCTGCGCACGTAGCGGTGATGAAGCCGCTTTTGGCTCATCAGCTTAGCTGCGTCACATGCCACCAGCCGATTCACACACCAAAGGTATAAGTATATGCCAACGCTGATAGAAGCCGCATTGATCTCTACGGGCCTTGGGTTTATGCTCGCGGTCCCGTGCATCGTCGAGACCACACCGATCACGATGTGCCTGTTTTTCTTTCTTGGCGTTCCATTGTTCAGCGTAGGGTTTCTGCTCTATGCATATTCCGTCATTAAAGACTTACGAGTACACGGAATTCTTTGAGCAGCGTCTGGACAAGGCGTGCCTGAGGCCATGGGACTCTCCATTGTCCACGCGCCACCCGGTCACGCACGGGTTGCCGCAGCAGCGGCATCGAGGCCGGACCCATTCTAAGAGCCCGGCCTCGATATTATTGAGAGCGCGCCGTGGAACTACTTCGCGGACTTCGTCTTCCGAGTGCGCGCTTCCCCCTTGCCCCGTGCGGCTGAGCCGTATCGCTTCTTGAAGCAGGCGCGGCATCGGGCATCGCGTCTCTTCTTGAAGGACGGCGCGAGATCATCGCTGCCGCAGGATCGACAGACCAGCTTCTCCGCCTTGGCCGCAGATCGCAATGTGCGGGTTCTGGCCTTCCTGGCATTTGAGGTCAGAATAGCTTTTGCGTTGGCAGCGACCGGTTTCGTGTCGGTGTCCAGGTGAATTCTCCTTCTCCGGCGGGGACTTTAGCCCCCAACGCCGCGAACACACATCGCTCTGTTGCGGCGGCGTTGGAAGGAGGTCGTGCCTTGGCGATGGTCAGGCGAATCGCGTGCGCGGCTTTACCGGCCGCTCGCGCCGCCTATCTACGGCGACCCGGACGGACCTAGGCAAATCGCGCTGAGAGAGGAATTGGCTGATTCGCGCGAATCGAGCCGAAAGCAGCGTTCTTCGGGTCCGCGTGCGATCGCAAATCGCGCGCACAGACGCGCTTTTCGAGCGATTCTCCGAAATGTGCGAAAACAAGCGGACTGAATGGTGGAGCAGAAGGGATTTGAACCCCCAAGAAAGCCCAGAAAACCTTAGGTTTTTCGGCCCGAAATGTGTCCCAAAGTGGCCGTTTCGGTACAGTTTGCCCCACGTGGGGCAAACTCTACAATCGCTGGCGGAAAATCGTACATTCCGTTCTTCGCACTGCTCCGACCCGACAAACTGCCAAGCCTGCGTGCGCCTACTTAGCCCAGTTTTCGATCCGCAAGCCTGAAATGCGCGCGAAGTCGCGCTCGTTGTTAGTCACGAGCGTGGCCCCTTGTACAAGCGCGTGCGCGGCAATCCAGAGATCATGATCGGCTATTATTTCACCGCGCCTTGCCAGATCGGCTTTTATTACACCGAACCGCTCGGCAATCGCGGGAGTGAAAGGCAGGAGTTTCACCCCTGCAAAGAATCGGCGGTACCTGCGCAAATTTTTCTCTACCTGCGCAGAGCGGAAAATCCCGAAGTAGAGCTCGCCAAGCGTTATCAGCGAAACATAACGGCTTGAGACGCGCGTCGCCTCAAGCTGCCCGACCACTGCCGGCATCGCCCTCATGTAGTAAACGATCGTGTCCGTATCCAGGAGCCAATTCACGGCGCGTCGACCTCGGGAGCGTCACTCTTGTTGCGTCGGCTTGTGTGAATCGCGCGGACCATCGCGTCGGCCTCGTCGGCGGTAAGCGTACCCCGAATCTCCACCCACGGATCGTTCCGGCGCGGCGCTTTTCTCGCGCTCGCTCTGGTCACGGTGACACTGACCTCCTCATCAGGTACAAGATGGAAGCGTCGGCGGAGCGCAGCACTCAATTCCTTTGCTCTGACATTACGTACCGTGACACGGTTGGGCATGAATTGCCTCCTTCCGAAACGATGCTGATTTACTAGCATGCAGCGAACCGCGACCGCGCTCAAGATGAATCTGTACGCCGAACGGTTCAGGCGCGGGGCTGTCTCACTGTTTTCCGATTCCGTGCCAGCTTGCGCAAGTTGGAAATCCGCGCTTCCTAGTCGGAAAGCTCGCGACGATCTTCAGATCGGCTGCCAAAGCCCGGAACACCGCCGCAAGCGTGCTGAGCATCATCCCTCCATCCGGCGTCAATTCAATACGGATAGACGTTCCACACCTCCAGCAGTTGCCATCTGCCGCGCACCCGGATGACGGCGCCGGCGATCTCCCATCCGACCTTGCACTGACGGGCGAGAGCCGGCGGCAGCGCGATTGGTCCTAACTCGCATCCGTCCATTGCCTCAAGCCAGATTCGCTCGCGCTCTGCCCGATGGATTGTGAAATGGGCCTCAAGCGCGCCCTCGTCATCTTCGACGCTCGGTCTGTGTCGTTCGGCGTATTCCATCAACCGGCGGGCAAGCGCTTCCGCCTGGGGTAGATCGCGGGCGGCACGCGCGCCCTCCGCGGCTCCTTCTGCCGCCGCTTCTTCGGCGACGTAGCCCTTCTGTGCAAGCCATCGGGCCAGCGCCTTTGTCACGGCGCCCGCGGCGCGTTTGAACTCTGCGCCGGAGCTGACCTTGCGGATCATGAAATAGCCCAGGAATTCTCGGACATTGGGAAGGATATGCTCGGGGCCGAAAATCTCGCAGAACTCGCGATGCTCGTCGCCTTCAGCGTTGTAAACGCGATTGAAAAGTTCGGCCTCGGATTGAGAGAGGCCCTGGTACGCGTAGCCGTTGAGGCTGTTCGTCAGGAGTCCAATCACCTCCCGATAGCGCGCGAAGGTTTTGGCCGAAAGGCACTCCCCCTGTTCGGCCAGGAACTCCGCCAGAACTTCCGCGATGGTGGGTTGTGAAATCTGCCTGTCGGTGGGCGCTTCCATTTCTTGTCCCTGCTCCAGTGGGATCCCGTGCCACTATCTTCTTGCCGCTCGCGCGTACGCGCGCAACCAACACCGACGACAATTATTCACAGCAGGCAGGCTCGTGGGACTCGCCCGATAGCGGGGTGGGGCCGTCCGTTCGCTCGCGTTCAGGACTTCTTCGCCGCTCCCTGTCGCGCGTCGATCCCAATTTCCCTCGCCAACATGTCGGCAACGAAGCCGCTCCCAAGTACCATCTCCCGTATCCGGGCGCGAATCTCGTCGCGCCGCCCGAGCCGCAGAGCCGCCTCGATTGTCTGGGAGTAAGCCGCCCAGACATCGACTCCGGTGATCTCATAACCGTAGCCTTCTCCGAGCCAGCGTAGCGCGGCCAGGCCGGCCTCTATCGCGAAGGCAGGATTCTTGTCTCTAAAATCCCGCGCTGCACGCGTCAGCGTGCGCGGGTCAGTAGGTGAGAGACCGGCAACCTCGATTGCTAGCTCCAGCAGCCCCGCCTCCTTCGCCGCCGCGAACCACCGCCCCTCTTCGCCCGGAGTGCTCCGAATGAGGTCGCGCAAAATTTCTTCCGGTGCCTTGGCGGGATATTTCGGGACAATCGCCCGGTAGGTGGCAAGATGTGAAGTGCTCCTGCTTGCGGTAATCGCGTAGCGCTGGTAGGCCTCGTCGCTTCGTCCGACGGAGAGGAGAATCTCCTCGCATGCGCGCGCGATGCGGGCGGGATTGTCGTTGGATCCACGCGAGGCTTCGGCATAGGCTATCGCCTCTTCCGCCTTTCCCATCGCCGCCAAGGCCTTGACACCCCAGCGCCGATACTCCCACCAGACGAATGGCGCTTCCTCGAGCAACTCCAACAACCCTTGATATCGCCGTGCCGCGAGCAGCGATGACAGACACACCATCGTGCCCTGAAAATAGTGGCCGGACCCTCGATGCTCCCAGCTTCGCCGCAGACCATCAATCAGCGCGTCGGCCCACGCCGAGGCGAGTTCATGGTTCATGCACAACTCGCCCCAGAAGTCACCCAGCGTTTCGATATACGGGATCGCATCGGCCGCGTAAGCTTCCCACAGCCGCTCAATCCATACGGAGCGCCGGGTGATATCCGCGGGCGCCGCGGCGATAAGCGGGACCAGATCCTCGATGGACCGGTTGACGGCAGCACCAATCGCCCCGGAGGAGCTGTCCACGTGTTCCAACGCCGGCGACACTTTTTCCAGGAACAGCACAGCACCTTCAGCTGCGAGCACAGGGTCGCGGCGGCGGACCTTCCGAATCTCCGCCACCGCCTCCCGCACGCGGCGAATAGCCGGCTGCGATCGCCAGCCGAAGGCGTTGCGGCGAAAACGCGCCGCAAACTGCCAGTTGTGTTTCTCAGACTCCGCCATCGACAGAGGCGTCCGATGCGACGCGCGATGGTCCGCGCTCAATGAAGCGTCTCCCCCGTCCAGCGGTCACGGTTAGCCCAGAAGGGGCAGGCTGGGCACGCTGGGCACGCGCCGCCCTGCGGATAGTCGATACCCTCCTCGTGAGGACAGCCGATGATCCGATCTACTCCTGCCACTGTCCGTGCCCCCTGAGCGTGAATGAACGCGACAATCTCCCGATTGATGACCGTATCGAACCTGACATCAGCTTGCGCCGAAGACCAGCGCCTGAGTTCAGCCACCTTCTCTCCTTCACTTCTCCCGATTCCGACCGCTACTTTGCTCGCGCGCTGATCGTCGGGACCGTAATAGGCGACCGTTGCGGCTGGATAGCCGCGAAATCCGCGCTTCAGTTGCTTCTGCAGGGACTTTCGGAACCGCCGATCAAGAATGCTCATGGGACTCTCTCCTGCCCGCCCTAAGCCAACGATTATTGCCATGCTGCGGACCGAACCAAGCCTAATTTGCTCCGTGCCTCCTCGCGCGCGCAAGGAACACCGGCCTCATTGGGGCCGCGCTCCGATAAGGCGCAAACTCGATAATCCTCTGCTAGCTCGGATTGAGTGATGGTGTTCACGGCGCCATCCACAAGCGTATGATACTGATTGTCGCGGTCGCATCGCACAGGAACCCAAGCGAGGTCAGTTCCGTGGCTGAGAAGGAATTTCACGTAAGCCTGCCCCAAGAAGTGGTTGGCGGTTTTGGCTGGAACGAATCAGAAGTGCCCAGCCGCGTACGCGAGGCGCTCGTAATGGATCTGTTACGCCTCGGCCGGCTTTCCCTTCTCCGCGAAGTTACCGGCTCCCTGCTAATCCCCGACGCTGTCTACGACGAGATTGTCGTAAAGCAGGGCGGTATGCCAGGCGCGGCCGCAGAGTTTGTCCTTCGCGCCGACGGCTCTTTTTGTATGCGAGACATCTGCAACACTGCCAGCGAGAATCCATGAGAGGGATGGGCCGAATCTTCAAACGCGGCTCGGTCTATTGGATCGCGTACAGCTATCGGAACAAGGAATACCGGGAGAGCTCGCAGTCGGAGAGCGAGGGTCAGGCGCGCAAGCTTTTGAAGAAGCGCATTGGCGAGAGCGCCTCGGGTCAGTTCCTTGGGCCAAACGAAGAGCGTGTCACATTCGAGGATATGGCCAACGCTCTTGTGACCGACTACGAAATCAACAAATTACGGTCGATCCGCTCCCTGAAACTCTCTGTAAAGCACCTGCAAGTGCGCTTTGGGCTGGAGCGCGCGATCGACATCACGACGGAGAAGATCAAGAAATACATCGCCGATCGACAGCGCGAGGAAGCCGCCAACGCCAGCATCAACCGCGAGCTCGCGGCCCTCAAGCGGATGTTCAAGCTCGCGGTCGAGTCGGGAAGCCTTCGGTACGCACCCCATATTCCGTTGCTCGAGGAGAACAATGCGCGCCAGGGATTCGTAGATCACGGCGTGTTTCTCGCACTGCGCGATCATTTGCCGGCCTACCTGAAGGACCCGATCACTTTCCTGTATCTGTCCGGGTGGCGGCTGGGCGAGATGCGGGCGCTTGAATGGCGCGACGTGGACCTTGCTGGCAAAGTGGTTCGCCTCCGGCCGGAAATCAGCAAGAACAAAGACGGACGCGTTCTGCCCCTCTCCGGAGAGTTGCTTGAGCTTGTCGAGCGCGCGAGCACTAAGCGCCGCCTGGATTGTCCTTCCGTGTTCCATCTTGATGGCGAGCCCGTTGGCGATTTCAAGCGGTCATGGGCCACCGCGTGCAAGGCGGCAGGCATCGGAAAGATTCTGGTCCACGATCTGCGCCGGACCGCCGTGCGCAATATGGTTCGCGCGGGGATTCCGGACCGCGTCGCGATGACGCTCTCCGGCCACAAGACGCGTAGCGTCTTCGATCGCTACAACATCGTCAGCGAGGCGGACCTGGCACTGGCGGCGGAGCGCCTTCAGCAACATCTGAGCGGCCAATCTGCCGCTCGAAAGGTCACACCGCTGGCAGATCACCGCAACACAGTTTGAAGCCGTCAGCGGGTTCGATCCGATCGAAACGTGTCCAGTCGTGACCGGTGAAGGGAGAAACGCAGATGTTCAGCACCAGGGATGAGCGGATAGAGAAAGCGCGGGAAGCGGCGTGCCAGTCGCTGGGCGTGGTGTCCGACTCGCTTCTCAACAAGGATTGAATCCACACCCCGGTCGAGCAAGATCTGCTGATCTCGCTCGCCGCAAGGCTCGTGTTGCAGGCTACGGATAACGATCTTGGAAAACTCGATCGCGCATTGGCTGCAATCAAGACGCTATTGGAGCGCGATTACCCCCATCTAGCCAACCGAAGGTCGAGCAGCGCAGTCAAGCGACAGGTATCGGATTATGGACTGGGACGAAAAAGCACTTAGTAGCGAGTTTCTAACCCAAGCTCAAGACGCGGAACGCTATCTTGGTGAGGTCCGCCGCAAGGTCAAGCGGAATCGAAGCTACGAACGAGTGTTCGACGAACATCTCGCTCGGTTTTACGTTTTCAACTATATCCACGGCCGAACGTTCCTGAGTACCAGACAAGCATTGCTGCGCGAACTTAAGTCGTAACTGGGTGACCAAACCCACCCGGGTCAGGCTGCGGCAGTTGGCACGAAGTGTGTGCGGGGGTGCGCAAGGTTACCAAGTTCTTTTCCACCGGCGAGCGGCCGATAGCGAAGAACGTGGTCGG